>Ga0182027_10004521_pt1 | contig 21513 bp, 30 predicted proteins | sample 712E1DmetaG_FD_121300 | JGI IMG/M metagenome (GOLD analysis project Ga0182027, IMG submission 121300) | Permafrost microbial communities from Stordalen Mire, Sweden - 712E1D metaG (Illumina Assembly) | ecosystem: Environmental > Terrestrial > Soil > Wetlands > Permafrost | place: Sweden... | reverse complement strand
GGGCTCATGGAAGAAACTGAAGCCGAAAAGTTGGCGACAGTCAGTCGATTGCAAAAGGCGAATGATGTCCTTGAGCTCACAGTCAGGTTTGGTGGTGACTTCAAAAAAGCGGCAGCCGAATATGTGTTGGCTAAGACCGTGTCGGAAGCACCGCAGGCTCATTTCCACCGGAACCAGCCCAATAGCCAGTTCTTCCGGAGCCGCGAAGAGGCTCTGGTAAAGTTGGCTGAGGTCATGGAGGGGAATCCGGTGCTAGAAGAAGCCTTTAGGGCGATTTTCGACGAGGTGGCTTACCTGGCAATCTGCAGGCATTTCTCAAACGCACGGGGATTCTATTTCCTCGCCCCGTTCATCGGTGGAGTAATTCTCAACCGAAGCGAAATTAACTGGCAGAGGTCAACGCTTGAGGAACTAGAAAAAGGCGTAGCTCGTGAACAGGAACGGCTGGCAGACTTGAATGTCTGTCGTGTTGTGGTGGACATGTATAACACAGAAGCCGAAGCTGTAGGATCAAAGATTCATAGCATTAGGAGTCCAGCGTCAGATTTGTGGGCCATCATTGGGTCGCATCCGAATTGGCATATCTTTGATTTAATCACTGATACCGTTAAGTTGGGGACACCAGGAGTTCCCGGTTCTTCTGGCTATTGTTGCTTTTGGTACAACGTTCATCTGGGGAACGAGAATGCATGTGCGATTCTTCGAACATTCCGGAAACACGAGCCAGCAATCAAAGTGGCACTAGCTGGGTATTTGCGCAAGTGGAACCCCGAAGTTCCTGAATATGCTAAAAAATCGGTTCAGGTCGTACTCTCTTAAGTTCTTTAGGTTAAGAAATTGAACCAAAAATTTCCCAAGTCGCAGGTGATGCGACATATCTCTCGAATTTATTCGAGCGTGGCACAAAGCCAAGGAGAGAATACGTTAACTTCTCTTCTTTATTTAGTCCACAAATATTCTCATATTTGCGGGTTGATAGAGAAATTTATCGACATCTCCAATAAAGATAATCAAACGTTTGACAACGTTTTTTAATCTGCTAGTATAATGATAACTGCACTTTTGGCAGTTTTTGTTTTGGTTTTTTATTTATTATTAATTTTAGTTAGTAATTAAGCCTTAGCAGCTGGCTCTCGTATGTTAAGTTTTAATTATTAGCCCAACCCCGTTCTAGCGGGGCAAATAAAAATATGTCCGAAGAATTTAAAAGAGACAGGCCGCACGTAAACGTCGGCACGATTGGTCACGTTGACCATGGTAAGACTACTTTGACCGCTGCAATCCTGCATGTTTTGAACATGGCTGGAAAGCAAGTTCGGCTCCGAGGCGTTGATCAGATTGATAATGCTCCGGAAGAAAGAGCTCGTGGAATTACGATTAACATTTCCCATAACGAATACTCGACCGATGCTCGTCACTACGCGCACATCGATGCTCCGGGACACGCCGACTACATTAAAAACATGATTACGGGCGCCGCTCAGATGGATGGCGCGATTTTAGTGGTGGCAGCAACGGATGGCGCGATGCCTCAGACTCGTGAACACGTTCTCCTTGCCAAACAAGTTGGTGTGCCAAAGATACTTGTGTTCTTAAACAAGTGCGACATGGTTGATGACAAGGAAATGATTGACTTGGTTGAAGAAGAAATTCGCGAACTTCTGACCAAGCAAGGTTTTGACGGAAAAGGAGCTCCAGTTATTCGTGGTTCCGCTTTGAAAGCTCTTGAATCAAAATCTATTGATGATCCCTGGGCCAAGAAAATTCTGGAACTGGCGGATGCTCTTGATACTTATATTCCGGTTCCAGTGCGAGATATCAGCAAGCCTTTCCTAATGCCGATTGAAGACATCTTTTCAATTGAAGGCCGCGGTACAGTCGTGACTGGAAAGATTGAAAGAGGCGTCGTAAAACTTGATGAAGAAGTGGAAATCGTTGGAATCAAGCCTACCCAAAAATCAACGGTGACCGGTATTGAAATGTTTAATAAGAATTTGAAAGAAGGTATGGCTGGAGATAATGCCGGGGTGCTTCTGCGAGGTTTGAAGAAAGAAGATGTTACTCGCGGACAAGTTCTCGCCAAGCCGGGTACCGTTACTCCGCATGATAACTTTATCGCCGAAATATATGTTTTGAAAAAGGAAGAAGGCGGACGCCACACTCCATTTTTCAAAGGTTATAAACCTCAGTTTTATATTCGTACAACGGATGTCACGGGTGATGTGACTTTAGCGGAAGGGACAGAGATGGTTATGCCTGGAGACACAGTCAAGATTACCGTTAAATTAGTTACTCCAGTTGCGCTAGAAGAGTCCCAAAGATTTGCTATCCGTGAAGGAGGCAAGACTGTCGGGGCGGGAGTGGTCACTAAAATTCTTGGGTAGAAAAAAATTATGAATTACGAATTAATAATTTGAAATTCATAATTGTAAATTGACAATTAATTATGGCAACATCAGAGACAAAAATAAAAAAGCCCAAAGTGGTAAAAACCGCAACAGTAAAGACTGCCAAAAAGCCCAAGGTAGTAAAAATACCAAAAATTTCTCTGCCTGCGCAAACAAGTCTTAAAAAAGACAAACTTGTCCGCGCAGAGGGCGGAGATAGCAAGGTAATATTGCGTATCCGGGTTCGCGCTTACGAGAGCAAGATCCTAGATGCTTCAGTCAAGCAGATTATGGATACGGCGATCCGCCATGATGCGACAATCGTCGGACCGGTACCGCTTCCGACTGAGATCAAAAAATATACGGTCAATCGTTCTCCTTTTATCTATAAAAATACCCGAGAACAATTTGAAATTCGAGTCCACAAAAGATTGATTGATATTGTAAATCCAAACGCCAAAACCATTGAGGCTCTGACTAATTTATCGCTTCCTTCTGGAGTGGATATTGATGTGAAGATGTTGTAAAAATATGAAATTTATTTTAGCCACAAAAGAAAATATGGCGGAGTATTTCTCTCCCGAGGGGACAGTCATTCCAGTGACGATCCTTTCGGCTGGACCAGTCACCGTGACCAGAGTTTTTTCCAAAGAGAAAGATGGCTATGATTCCGTCCAAGTAGGTTTCGGAGTGCAAAAAAAAGAAAGGGTCAGTCGTTCTAGCGCCGGAGCCATGAAAGGAGCTTTTTATAAAACTCTGAAAGAATTCAGATTAAAGCCTGAGGATACGACAAACGTGAAAGAAGGCGATCAGATTGATGTTTCAGTTTTTTCTCCGGGTGATTTGCTTCAAGTGACGAGTGTCTCTAAAGGTAAAGGATTTCAAGGGGTGGTGAAGCGTCACGGTTTTCATGGTGGTCCGCGTAGTCACGGTCAAAAGCATTCAGAAAGAGAAGCTGGAAGTATCGGAGGAGGGCTTCGAACTCATGTCCCTAAAGGTAAAAGAATGCCGGGCAGAATGGGTTCCGATCGTATTACCCAAAAAAACCTAAAAGTTGTTTCAATTGATAAAGAAAATAATATTATGCTTATAAAAGGAGCAGTCGCCGGCAAGCGTGGAAGTCTGGTGGAAATAGTCAGCAGATAAAAAATAACATGGAAGCAAAAATACAAAGTAAAATATCAGCGAAAATATACAGCCAAAAAGGAGTAGAAGCGGGGACAATAGATCTTCCTTCGAAAGTTTTTGCTGCAAAGTGGAGAAGTGATTTGGTGCACCAAGTGGTGCAAAGTATGAGAAGCAATAAAAGAGCCGGTACGGCTGACACCAAAGACCGAGGAGAAGTTCGAGGTGGAGGCAAGAAGCCTTGGAAACAAAAGGGAACTGGACAGGCTCGCCATGGTTCATCCCGCAGTCCCATCTGGGTGGGTGGAGGAGTGACGCACGGTCCGCTCGCGGAGAAAAATTATAAGAGAAAAATTAGTAAAACAATGCGCGCGCAGGCTCTTTTCTCCGTTCTTTCTAAAAAATTAAAAGACGGGGAAATACTTTTTGTTGAAACGCTCTCAATGCCAGGGATGAAGACAAAAGAGGCGGTGAAAGTAGTGCAGAATTTAGCAAAAGTTTCCGATTGGAAAATAATTGATGCTTCCAAAAAACCTCGCGTGCTGACTGCGCTTTTCGGCCGTGATGAAAAGATAGAAAAGAGTTTTAGAAATATACCGCAACTAGAAATAGTATTTTTGAAAAATTTAAATCCGTTTGATGTGCTGAATTACAAATATCTTTTAATAGAAAATCCGGTCGAAAGTGTAAAATTCTTGGAATCCAGAGGATAATTTTATGACAACAATTATTAAAAACCCAAGAGTGACCGAGAAAGCATCTTTTGCTCAAGAGCAAAATATTTACACTTTTGATATTTCGGAAGGAGCAAATAAAACAGAGATAAAAAAAGCTATTTTTGCGCTTTATAAAGTTAAACCGATAAAAGTGAATGTTTTAAGCGTGCCAAAAAAGAGCATTATGTCCAAAGGTAAAATGGGTGTCCGAGGCGGGGGTAGAAAAGCCCTTGTATATTTAAAAGTGGGTGATAAGATAGAGTTCGTTTAAGCACTAGATATAGAATTTGTATAATTTTTTATGAAAACCTATAAACCCACAAGCAAATCAAGAAGACAAATGACTCATATCCCTTATCGGGAACTTTTGACGCATTCCTCTCCAACCAAATCCTTGACTCATGGTTTTCGCCGTTCGGTCGGCAGGAATAGCGCTGGACGTATTACGGTGCGACATAAAGGAGCTGGACACAAGCGTCTTTATCGCGAAGTTGATTTTTCATATAACAAAAAAGAAATTCCGGCTACTATAAAATCTGTCGAATATGACCCAAATCGTTCAGCTTTTATCGGGTTAGCGGTTTATAAAGATGGAGAAAAAAGATACGTGGTTTTGCCCAAGTCCGTCAAGCCAGGAGATTCTTTCATTGTGTCTCCGAAAGCGCCGTTAACAGCCGCGAACCGACTCCCACTTAAAGAAATTCCAGTCGGAACCTTTGTTTATAATGTTGAAATACAACCGAATGGTGGCGCAAAGATTGGCCGTTCGGCGGGAATTTTCGCGCAAGTGGTGGCTAACGCCGACGGGTACACGAACCTTAAAATGCCTTCAACAGAAGTCAGAAAAATAAATGAAAATTGCTGGGCATGCGTCGGTACTGTCAGTAACGACGAACATCATTTGGAAAATTGGGGAAAAGCCGGAAGAAGTCGCTGGAAGGGAATTCGTCCGACTGTCCGTGGCACCGCAATGAATCCGGTAGATCATCCATACGGAGGTGGAGAAGGCAGGCAAGGCCGTGGAACTAAGCGTCCAAAGACAATGTGGGGCAAGGTTACTGGTGGAAGAAAAACCCGCAGTCCAAAAAGATACTCAAATGTGTTTATTGTTTCTCGACGCAAGACTGGGAAGAATAAATAGAAATTAATATTTCTCCTTGCTTTATCTTGCAAAGATGTTATATTATAAATGAATGAGAAAGTTTATTAAACCTCCGTCTGCCAGGCACCGACGGAAGTTCCCAAATAGGAAGCGGTAAGCCGTCTTCCATGCCTGTCGGGGCTGCGATCACATCAAGGCCCTTTTTTATTTGACCCGGTAGTGAGACTTTGCGACGCATCTTTCGATGCATGCTTCGCATATCGCAAAGCTCTACTACCGGGTTTGACATTTTACCCCTATTTGCTAATATAAAACCAAGCTCGATTCGAGCTTTTTGTTTACTCAAAAAAGAATTAAATCATGACCCGATCAATCAAAAAAGGCATATACGTAGATGAAAAGCTCTTAAAAAAGATTGCTGGCAAAAATCCGCTCCAGACTCCGACCATCAAGACTTGGAAAAGGGCTTGCGTCATTTCTCCGGAGATGCTCGGTTTCACTTTTGGCGTTCATAACGGCAAAACTCATATTGATGTTCTGGTGACTGAAGATATGGTGGGGCACCGCTTGGGAGAATTTTCTCAAACCAGGAAATTTATCAAGCACGGCGGAAAGATGCAGAAAGAACTTGAACAAAAGAAAAAGGAAGCTGAAATAACTGCAGCGAAAGGTGCGACAGCCGCCGCGACTGACGCAGCTGCTGCGAAGAATCCAAAATAATTATTCGACAAGCTCATAATAAATTAAATGAAAGCATTTTTAAAAAATTACAGACAGGCTCCGAGAAAAGTTCGCTTAGTAGCTCAACTCATCAAGGGTAAAAGTGTGGCGGAAGCGATTGCGGAGCTTGATTTTTTAGCGAAACGGGCGGGATTGCCGATCAAGAAACTTTTACTCTCGGCGGTGGCGAATGCCAAGCAAATGGGAGTGGAAGCAGAAAATTTATTTATAAAAGAATTGCGAGTTGATAAAGGTATCACCATGAAAAGAATGATGCCGGCGGCAATGGGTACCGGACACAGAATAAATAAGCGTACGAGCCATTTGAATCTTCTTTTGGGTGAAAAAATTATTGCTGTAAAGAAGACTGCAAAAAAATTAGAAGTTAAAAAAGTGGTAAAAAAGTAATATGAGTAAAATAGTTCATCCATATGCGCATAGATTGATCATACTAAGAGACTGGAAAAGCCGCTGGTTTGCCGACCCGAAAAAATATGTCTCTTATTTAAAGGGAGACGTTCTCATTCGCCAATATTTGGAAAAGAAATTGCGCGGGATGTATATTTCCACCATTGAAATTGAAAGAAGCCGAAAAGCCACCAGGTTTATCATTAAAACCTCCCGCCCGGGTCTCATCATTGGCCGAGAAGGTTCAGGAGCAACAAAGCTCAAGGAAGATATTTTGAAGAAAATGGATAAATTAAAGCTAGGCCGGCCGGAAGATTTTAAGCTGGAAATTGTGGAAGTGGCCAATCCAGAAGCGGACGCCGCCATTGTCGCCTATATGATTGCGGAAGGATTAGAGAAAAGATTGCCTTATCGCCGAGTCATTAAAACAATTATTGAAAAAGTGATGACGGCGCGGGGAGTAGAGGGCGCGAGAGTTGTGCTCGGAGGACGGCTCGGCGGCGCTGATATTGCCCGCACCGAAGAGCTCAAGCGCGGAAGCATTCCGCTTCAGACTTTTCGCGCGGACATCGATTTCAAGCGCGAGCGCGCGACTTTGTCTTACGGCACGGTTGGCATAAAAGTTTGGATTTATCGCGGTAAAATTTTTGCCGATAAAAATACGAAGAAAAACGAATCGTTAGAAAATAAGCCTAAATCAGATTAATAGTTCGATCAACTCACTATAAATTTATGTTATTACCCAAAAAAGTAAAATTTAGAAAATGGCAGACCAAGCGCAGTAATCCCAAAAAGGCGTCACCGGACACTAGGGGTATTAAGCTCTCTTTTGGTTCTTACGGCCTCAAGTCTCTCTCTCAAGCGCGCGTGAAATCGGTCCAGATTGAATCAGCTCGAAAAGTGATTTCTCGAACGCTGACCAAGGCTGGCAAATACTGGATTCGTATTTTTCCAGACCGTCCTTTTACGGCCAAGCCCGCCGAAGTAGGCATGGGAAAAGGCAAAGGAGATCCGCAAGGATATTGCTTTGATGTTTTTCCCGGACGCATTATTTTCGAAGTTGACGGAGTGGAAGAAGCTGTGGCTCATGAGGCGCTTAGAAAAGCCGGCAGCAAATTGCCGATTAAAGTGAGAATTGTCTCTAGGGCTCACAAACAATAATATGAAAAAACAACAAAAAAATTTTCCGCCCAAGGCGGATCAGCCTAGGGCTGAAAAAAATATAGAGAAGAGTGAGCTATCAAAAAAGCTTGCTATTTTGCGGGAAAATGCGAGAGTAATAAGGTTTAAAGCCGAAGGGTCAAAATCAAAGAATGTCAAAGAGCTTTCAACTTTAAAGAAAGAGATTGCTCGAATTTTGACGGAGTTAAATAGCTCCGACGTAAAGTCGGAGTCCCGATCTAAAAGCGTCGGGATAAAAAATAAATAATATGGCAAAAAAAATACAAGAAAAAAATACGGAAAAAAAGGGAAATAAAAGCAGCTCCTTAAAAGGAGTGGTTATTTCAGACAAAATGCAAAAAACTATTATTGTTTCTGTTTCCAGATTTGTGAAGCATCCATTATATGGAAAATTTTATAAAGTGAGCAAAAAATACAAAGTGCATGACGAGGAAAATAAACATAAAATAGGAGACAAAGTGGAAATAATCGAGACGAGACCAATTTCAAAAGATAAACATTTCAAAGTAATCCACGCCGAGGCGGGACAAGAATAATTTTATGATTCAATCAGGAACATGGGTAAAAATAGCAGATAACGCCGGAGGCACCGTGGGCAAGGTGTTCAAAGTTTTAGGATCTTCCAGAAAAAGATATGCTTCTTTGGGCGAGTTAGTCGTTATTACGGTAAAGGTGGCAACTCCTCGAAAAGTGGTAAAGAAGAAAGATGTGCATCAGGCAGTGATCGTGCGCACCAGAAGCGCCTATAGAAGAAAGGACGGGTCCTATATTCGTTTTGATGATAATGCGGTGGTTCTGTTAGAGAAAGGGAAGCTTGATCCGAAAGCCGGACGAGTGTTCGGACCGATTCCAAGGGAGCTTGCCGAAAAAGGATTTCAGAAAATAATTTCGTTGGCGCAGGAAGTCCTGTAAATTAATGAATGAAATGAATATAATTATGGCAAAAATAAAAAAAGGAGATAATATAATAATAATAACCGGCAAAGACAAAGGCAAAAAAGGCAAAATTGTCCGTGTTTTGGTCAAGGCAAATAAAGTTATTGTCGAAGGGGCAAATATGATGAAAAAACACCAGCGTCCGAAAAAGTCTGGTGAAAAGGGAAGTATGAAAAATATCGAAATGCCGATCCATGCTTCGAATGTTAAAAAATCAGATTAAATAAAATATATGGCAAAACATTTGACGGTAAAAGAAAAAGAAATAGAAAGTTTTGAAAAGATGAAAAATACCTTTCATTATAAAAATGTTATGGCTGCGCCCAAAATGCAAAAGATTGTGCTGAATGTTGGCACCGGGACAGCGGTCAAGAAAGACAAAAATAAGAATGATGATATTTCTCTTCGTCTAGCCAAGATTACTGGCCAAAAATCAAGTACCAGGGGTGCCAAGCAGTCCGTTGCTTCTTTCAAAACTAGAAAGGGCGACCCGATTGGCATTGTGGTAACTTTGCGGGGTAAAAGAATGTATGCCTTCTTGGAAAAGCTTATTAATGTCGCTCTGCCTCGCACCAAGGACTTTCGTGGTATCAATCGAACCGCTGTTGATAATATCGGGAATCTCACGATCGGCATAAAGGAACATACTATCTTTCCGGAAACAGCGGATGAAGATATCCGAGACGTTTTTGGTCTTTCGATTACTCTCGTTTGCACAGCTAAAAATAAAAAAGAAGGCACAACTTTCTTTGAACTCATTGGTATTCCTTTTAAAAAGGAAGAGTCTGTCCGCGCAGGTGGAGAAAAGAAAAAATAAAATTTGACTATTTTGATATATTTTGCTAGTATTTAAATAAGGGTAATATACCTTGATTGATCCATTTTTCTCCTTTAATTCCGTGTTCTCCTCTCCTTTGGGGAGGTCGGGAGGGGTTTAAAGAAAAAAAGTGAGATATTAACAGGGCAATCCTGATTAATTGTTTACTTGTCCCGTTAAAAAATCAGCGGACTTGTAGAAAGAAGAAGTTTATTATTTTAATTTTTTAATGGGATGGCAAAAACATCAGTTATAGCTAGATCTCTCAAGAAACCAAAATTTTCCACTCGGCAGAAAAACCGATGTTTTCGTTGCGGGCGAGGAAATGCTTTTATGCGAGATTTTGGCTTATGTCGCATTTGTTTCAGAGAATTAGCCAATGAGGGAATGTTGCCGGGCGTTCGTAAATCAAGTTGGTAAGTGAAAATTAATGAGTGAAACGAATATAATTTTCCTTACCCTGTTAAATAAATTTTGCAAAGTAAAATTTGTCATCTGAAAGAAATAGATATAACATAAGTAAAAATAGAGATTATGAAAAAAATATTAAAAAATAAAAAAGAACAGATATTTCAGATGACATTTAACAGGGTGTCTGTTTTAATAGTCGCTTCGCTTCTTTAAAACTAGCCATGGATTCAATTTCAAACATGTTAATAATGATGAAGAATGGTAGCCTTGCAGGCAAAGAGTCTGTTTCTCTTCCATATTCTAATATAAAGAATGCTATTCTTGAATGTTTAAAAAAAGAAGGATATGTTTCCAATATTTCAAAGAAAATTAAAAAAGATCAGCCGGTGCTTGAAGTTGGGTTGGTTTACATAGATCAAGGACCAAAAATTACCGAAGTGGAAAGAATTTCAAAACAATCCAGACGCATTTATTTTGGAATAAAAGATATTCATAAAGTTCGAAATGGATCCGGATTGCTTGTCCTTTCAACTCCCAAGGGTATTTTATCAGGTAAAGAAGCCAGAGCCGAGCAAGTCGGGGGTGAGGCTTTATTTAGAATTTGGTAGTTCGACAAGCTCACTATAAATAACAAAATTTTATGTCAAGAATTGGAAAACAAGAAATACAAATACCAGCCGGAGTCAAAGTCACGCAGAATGGCAATGTTTTAACAGTTGCCGGTCCAAAGGGAACAGTTACTAAAAATTTCAGAGATGATATAACTATTTCCATTACTGATAAAGTTGTGAACTTGAATATCAAGAGGAATGATAAATTTTCTAAATCTCTTTGGGGCACTTATGCTTCACACATTAAAAATATGATTGCTGGCGTACAAGTACCTTATCAAAAGAAATTAATATTAGAAGGTGTCGGGTATAAATCTGAAGTGAAAGGCAAGGAATTTAATTTTGCCTTGGGATTTTCTCATCCGGTCACGGTGAAGATTCCGGATACCATCACGGCCACGGCTGATAAGAATAATATTACGATTTCTGGGATTGATAAAGAATTAGTCGGAAGTTTTACCGCCGCCATTCGCGCATTAAAAAAGCCGGAGCCTTATAAAGGCAAAGGAATGCGTTATGAAAAAGAAGTTATTAGACGCAAGCAGGGTAAAAAGACAGTATAATCATATGAAGAACAAAACTGACAAAAGAATAAGGCTAAAAGCGAAAATTAGAGCAAGAATAAAAGGCACGGCAGAGCGTCCGAGGCTTTCTGTTTTTCGTTCTAATAAATTTATTTATGCTCAAGTCATTGATGATGTTTCGGGCAAGACTTTAGCGCAAGCGAATGATATTAAGACAAAAAAGGGCACCAAGACCGAACGAGCCAAAATCGTAGGTCGTCTGATAGCGGATACTTGTTCCAAAATTAAAATTGACAAGGTAGTCTTTGACCGAAATGGCTTTAAATACACTGGTCGGATAAAAACAGTGGCCGACGAGGCGCGAGCGGCTGGCCTTAAATTCTAGAGTAGTTTTAAAGTAGAAAGTTATAAAGTTCATAAAGTAAAACAAAACCATGGAAAAAGATAAAGAAAAAAAGAATAACAATCGTCGGAGTTCATCTTTTGGACGACCCAAACCGGAATTTGACCAGAAGATTGTGAATATTCGTCGGGTGACTCGAGTCGTAGCGGGAGGACGTCGGTTCTCTTTTTCTGTCGTCTTAGTAGCGGGGGATAAAAAAGGCTCGGTTGGTTTAGGATTGGGAAAAGCGGGTGATACGGCCCTAGCGATAAATAAGGCGGTCAGAAATGCCAAGAAAAATATGATTAGATTAAATTTAACAAAAACGATGTCTATTCCTCACGAACTGTCGGCTAAATTTTCAAGTTCAAAAGTCATACTGATGCCTAATCGTGGGCGCGGACTGGTGGCAGGTTCAGTTGTTCGTGATATCGTGAAGTTATCCGGTATGAAAGATATCACCGGGAAAATCTTATCTAATAGCAAAAATAAATTAAACAATGCCAAAGCTGTCATGAAGGCGCTTTCAGTTATTTCTTCGAAATATGCCAAGCCATTATTAGAAAATGTTATTGCAAACAAAGAAGTGGTTGTTCCAGAAGTCGAAAAAGAAGGTGGAAAATAAATAATCAAATGCAGATACATAATTTAAAAAGGATTCATAAGAATAAAGGCGATAGGCTGGTAGGCCGAGGAGGAAGACACGGTAAAACGTCAGGCCGAGGAGGCAAGGGTCAGACAGCTCGCTCCGGCAACAAACGTCGTCCGGAACTCCGTGACATAATCAAAAGATTGCCTAAAAACCGCGGATATCAATTTAAGTCTATTCAAAAGGTTTATATTCTAGGAAATGATCAAAAAGCTCTGAAAGGAGAAAAATTCTCGGAAATCAGAAAGCGTTTAGGAATCAAGGGGAATAAAATCAAGCTTAATTAGACCTGTCCCGTACTAAATTTTTGATTACGGGATATAATAATAAACATTAATAAATAAAATTTTAGTACTGGGATGCAAAATTTTTTGAATAAAATAAAATTAATCTGGACCGATACTACCCTGCGAAGGCGACTTTTATTCGTACTGGGCGCGTTGATTGTGTTCAGGTTACTGGCGGCTATTCCTATTCCCGGTATTGATACTCTCGAGCTTAATAGATTTCTTTCCAACAATCAATTTTTTGGCATCTTGAATATATTTTCCGGAGGCGGACTAACGAATCTTTCCATCATCATGCTGGGGGTTGGTCCATATATCACTGGTTCAATCATTATGCAACTTTTGACTATTATGGTTCCTGCTTTGAAGAGGATTTATCACGAAGAAGGCGAAGCGGGTAGGAAAAAATTTACTCAGTATGGCAGGCTCCTTACAGTCCCTTTAGCTGCTATTCAAGGGTTTGCACTTCTGGCTATTCTTGAAGGCCAGAATATTTTAGTAAACTTAACCGCTTTTGATAGAATTACGAATTTGATTGTTGTTATTGCCGGATCGGTGTTACTGATGTGGATCGGTGAACTTATGTCTGAATTCGGAATTGGCAATGGCGTGTCTCTAATAATCTTCGCCGGTATTGTCTCGCGTTTACCAGGAATTATAGCGACATTTATCTTTACTTATATTTATCCATCTTTTGATGCCAGTATCTTGCCGGAGCTGATTGGATTTTTTGTATTCGGACTGATTGTTATTGCAGGAATTGTATTGGTGACTGAAGCGGAACGCCCGATTCCGGTGACTTATGCCAAGCGTGTCCGTGGGATGAAAATGTATGGGGGTGGTTCTACTTATCTGCCACTACGAGTCAATCAAGCCGGAGTGATTCCAATAATCTTCGCTCTTTCGATTCTTCTTTTTCCGCAAATGATTGGTACTTTTTTGTCCAGATTTAGCAACACAATAATTGTGAAAATCTCTCACATTCTTCTTTCATTCAACCAGACCTCTTTTCTTTACGCGATACTTTATTTTATTCTGGTATTTCTTTTTACTTACTTTTACACGGCGGTTACTTTTGATCCCGAGGCGCTTTCCACCAACTTGCAAAAAAACGGCGCTTTTATTCCGGGTATTCGTCCAGGCGCATCAACCTCTCTCTATATTTCAAAAGTCTTGAGTCGGATTACTTTGCTTGGTGCAGCCTTTCTCGGGTTTATTGCAATCCTGCCTCTAATAATGCAACATGCTACAGGCATTACTGCCCTTTCTTTGGGTGGAACATCTGTGCTCATCGTCGTCTCGGTTGTTCTTGACCTAATCAAAAAAGTGGATTCTCAGGTTTCCATGCGGGAGTACTAAAATAATATTTTATGAAATGGAAAAATTGGTCATATTGGGTTAAAGGTGGAATACTTGCTATTCCGATTTCAATCATACTGATTTTCTTTAGTCTCTTTATTTTAAGACTTCTAGGATCGGGCGGAGGGTTTTTTCTTGTTATGTTACCTGAGTTTTGGTTAGTTACTTTAGGATTAGGGGATAGAGGTATTTCAGCTAGTTATGGAGAAATAGTTTCTGTATATGCCATTGTCTCATTTATTTTTATAGCTAGAACATTTATTATAGGAGCTATACTTGGATGGATATATGGTTGGTTTGCAAAAAGAAATAAAAGGATTATTTTTCTGGTTCTATTTGTATTAACTTGGATCGGGTTAATGAGTTTTATTTCGTACAGAACGCAGAGTACCGTCAATATATATTTATCCTCACAATCGGAGCAGGATTGTGAAAAGACTTTTAATAAAGGAATAGAAAATTTTGATGTATATCAATGTTTTAAAGAACTGGCAGTAAAAAATAAGGATGTTAATGTCTGTAATAGGATAGATGGAAGTTTTACAAGTTATTCTACAAAACATGCAGATGACTTTAAGTGGTTTTGTTACGAAGAGGTGGCACACATTACTAAAGATTCATCAATTTGCGAATTAATTCCTGTACATACATACAATGATTTCGTAGAAACCCAAAGAAAACAGAATTGTGATAGATGGTTTGAATCTCACTAGCACTTATAAAAAAACCAAAACAAGTCCAATTTTATTGTTGTTAAATCACGCATATGCTAAAATTGACAATATATGATTGAGCAAAAACATTTACTAAAACTTAAGAAATTTTTTAATGCTGGAAACAAAGGGTTGAATTTAACCAAGACTCTCCTTTGCGCTGTTGCCCTAGGTGAAAAATTATCGCCCAGTTTTTACAATGATAGAAAAGTGGCGCAAGCTTTTAGTGGACTTAGGCGATATAAATTTGTGAGACATGTAAAAGAAAAAAGAAGTAATCATTATGAGCTTACTCAAAAGGGTGAAGCAAGGTTGCACGATATAGTAATTGACGATATTGAAATAAAGAATCCAAAGAACTGGGATGGGAAATGGCGTTTGGTCATGTATGACCTTCCTATTAGGTTTAAGAAAGTTCGTAATGCTTTTAGGTGGAAACTGAAAGATCTAGGTTTTTTTCAATTTCAAAAAAGTGCTTGGATTTATCCTTATCCTTGCGAAGGGGAGATACTGTTTGTGGCGGATTTTTATGGAGTACGGAAATACACAGAGATTTTAGAAGTGGATAAAATTTTAGACGATAGGAAGTTGAAGGTACATTTCAGTATCTAATTTTTTATTTTTCTCGTGTTGTTATTTTATGCATATGCTCAATTTGACAACATAAATATAAATCTTTGAGAATACTAGTTTTTGTATTTCTCAATCACTTTTAAAATATCTTTGGTAACTTGAGGAACGGATTGATTGCCGTTGATTGTTTTCATTTTTCCTAAGCTTTTGTAATATTTCACAGTTTTTCCAACTTGATCTTTGTGCCATTTAATTCTTCTGCCGATAAGTTTTTTTGTGTCTAATACTTTATAAATTGTCTTCATGTTTCCCTGGCTTCTTGCTATGGAACGTTTGTACACCTCTTTATCAGGAAGAGTAATATAAAAAGCGAGAAAATCTTCTTTGCGCGCAGTCAGAAGTTTTTTTATAAGCTGAGCTTCGGGCTTGAGCCTACCTCCTAGAAAAAGTAAATTTTTATTTTTAGGTTTTTTATTTATTTCTTTAATTAAAAATTTTTGTAACAAGACGGTCGGCAGAGGATGGCCTTTTCCCGTCGTGCGTCTAGCCCAATCTCCATTTGGGCTTTGTTCTTTCAGGAGCTTGCGCGAATATACGCCTGTTTCTACAAATTTCAGAGCATATTTCTTTTTCAAAATGTTTGCCTGCGTATCTTTACCGGAGGCGATCATTCCTAAAAGCACGATATTAAATCCCAATCTTTTCATGATGTAATTAAAGCATATTTTTCTTTAAAATTCACCTTACCTGCCTCTTGATTTTAGTCATCAAATTTTGTATTCTTTAGGAATGGCAAAGGAAAATAGTCAAACATTTGTCTTTTTTGGAATAGTGGGCTCCGGGAAGGGAACCCAGGTGAAGCTTTTAATAGACTTTTTAAAGAAAAAGGATGGCAGAGAATGCGTCTATGCTTACCCGGGTAATGAGTATAGGAAGCTGACAGAATCAGGCAGTTACACAGGACAAGTTGTAAAAGATTCAATGACACGTGGGCATTTGCAACCTGATTTTTTAACAGACGCTATTTTTACCAATATCCTTATTTCTTCTTTATCTCCTGAAAAACATTTAATAGCTGACGGATATCCCAGAACATTAGTACAATCAGAAAATTTTGAAGAAATTATAAAGTTTTATAAACGAGAAGATGTAAAAATAGTTTATATTGAATTAAGCAAGGAAGAGGCGATGAAACGCAATTTGCTCCGCGGCAGGGCTGATGATACAAAGGAAGGAATAGAAAAAAGATTTAACGAGTATGTAAATAAAGTCGTACCGGCGATGAATTATTTCAAAGGTAAAGATAATTATATTATTTACACTATCAATGGGGAACAGAATATCGAAAATGTACACAAGGATATTATTAAGGCATTAAATTTTTAACCCAGTAGGTGATTTTACTAAATCATATGAAAGAAACAATCATAATTTCCTTGGGTGGTTCACTTATTGTTCCAGAAGAAATAGATGTGGAATTTATTTCAAAATTTGTTTCCCTAATAAAAAAGTATGTTTCGAAAGGTTTTAAGTTTGTAATTATTACTGGTGGTGGAAAAATTTGCAGGCGTTATAATGACGCTATAGAAAAAATAGTCACTCCTAAAGAAGATGATTTAGATTGGCTTGGCATAGCTACAACTCGGCTTAATGCTGAGCTTGTTCGGATTTCTTTTGGCGATCTGGCCTTTAATAAAATAATTATGGACCCTGATTTGATACCAAAAACTGATAAATCAATTATGTTAGGTGCGGGCTGGAAACCGGGTAATAGTAGTGACCTGGCTGCTGTCCACTGCGCTATATCTGTCGGAGCTAAAAAAGTTATTAATTTATCAAATACAGACTATGTCTATGATTTTGATCCAAAAATAAATCCGAATGCTAAAAAAATTGAACAAATTTCTTGGAAAGAATATAGAAAATTAATTCCAAAAGAGTGGAATCCGGGGCTGAATTCTCCGTTTGATCCTGTTGCATCAGAAATGGCTCAAAAAGAGGGAATTACCGTAATAATTATGAATGGCAAGCCAATTGATAATTTAGCGAAGTGCTTAAATGGAGAGAAGTTTTTAGGAACAATTATAAGTTAAAATTCCCCTCTTGAGGGGTGGCTCGCTTGCGAGACGGGGTGGATAAAAACATCCACCTCCCCCTAAAAAGGGTACTCCTCAAGAGGAGAATGAATACAAAATGACAATAATCATCAAAACACCAGAAGAAATAAAAATATTGCGAGAGGGTGGCAAACATCTGGCGACTGTGCTTTATAAAGTAAAAGACATCGTGAAGCCGGGTGTCTCGACCAAAGATTTGGATTTATACGCCGAAAAATTAATTCGCGAAATGGGGGATACTCCCGCCTTTTTAAATTACCGTCCAGCCGGGGCAAGAACACCGTTCCCAGCTTCACTCTGTGTGTCAATTAATGACGAGGTTGTGCACGGTATTCCGAACAAAAAAAGAATCTTAAAAGAGGGAGATATTGTCTCGCTTGATTTGGGTGTTAAACACAAAGGTCTTTTTACGGATATGGCGCTGACCGTTCTTGTTGCTGTGCCGGTCTCTAAAGTAAACGCAGCTAATCAAAAACTTTTAGAAGTTACAGAAAAAGCATTACAAGTTGGTATTAATGCAGCGCAGGCAGGCAACACAGTAGGGGACATCGGTTACGCTATTGAAAGTTTTGTTCATGCCCAAAAGGTTAAATATGGAATTGTGGAAGTTCTTTCTGGACATGGAGTGGGGCGAGCGATACACGAAGATCCGTATATTCCAAATTTCGGAAAAGCTGGCAAGGGGGAGAAGCTAGTTTCTGGTATGGTTATAGCGATTGAGCCGATGATAAATATTGGCACTAAAAATGTGACCATTGACGATGACGATTGGACTTTTCGCACCGCCGACCGTAAAACCAGCGCGCATTTTGAACATACGATTTTGATTACTAATGGTGAACCGGAAATTTTAACCTCACCCTAACCCTCTCCTGACAGGAGAGGGCAGACTTGCCTGCAAGTCGGGTGAGGTTGTTGTATAATGTAATCATGGAACCTTCCTTTTTTAAGGAAATGCCGAAATTCAGGACTCCCGAAGAGGAGCTTGAATATTTGCGTGCTCATGTGGCGAAGCGCGAAGAAGAACTAATCAAGATAGGGCATTTTGAGAATGCGCAAGAAAATGCAGCTCACGACGTAGTGGGAGCTTATAAAAATTTACCGGTAGAACAAGTAGTGCATAGCAGTAATGTTATAAATGGAGAAGATGTACAAGGCATCGTGCTGGCTCTTCGGCCTGAATCGCACGACAATATAATGGAGGAGCTTTTGGGTATTGTCCTTACCAAAGGAATTCGAAATGCTCTTTCAGTTGTAGAAGCGATGGGTAATCCCCACGTTGACAATGATTTTCACAGATTTTTAATTCAATATTTAAAGACAGGCAGTACTGTGCTTGATTTAAAAGAAGACACACCTTTATATAAATCTCTCAATATGACACTTTTTGAAATAACTCTCCCGCCACCTGTTGATGAAGCTGATAAGTCAAAGGGTTTCAAGGAATTTATCGGCGCGATGGAACAGTTTTATGCCGGGATGCAATCCATCTCGGTCGACAAAAACAATGAAAAAGAAATTTATTTCACGCTGGAAGTGGCGCTTAGTAACGAGAGCGACGAAGTCATTGTCTACGCTGGAATACCGGATAAATATCTTTCTCTTTTTGAAAAACAGATTTTGGCATTTTATCACAATGCGAAAGTGCGCGAAGTCACCGACGATTATAATATTTTTAATGCTTCGGGCGGGTCAGTCGGAGCTTACGCGCATTTGGCAGAGCGTGGCGTGATGCCAATCAAGACTTACGACAACATTGAGCATGATCCTATGAATACTATCCTAAATGTTTTCTCTAAATTAAAAACTAAGGGCGAAGGCGCGGCCATTCAGCTAGTAATTGCGCCCGCTGGCGATAAGTTCATAAATGAATTTCATCTGATCTTGGATGATGTAAAAGATGGTATGTCTGTCAAACACGCGGCGGATAATTTTTACAAATTTAATAGCGCCTTTCTAAAAGTCGGTAAAGAACTTCTTTTTGGCGTGAAAGAAAAAAAAGGGGAAGAAAAAAAAGAAAAATATATGAAAGGCCGACGCGCGGTAGATGAGGGCGCCGTAGAGAAAATAGGAAATAAAATGAAAAGCACCATTATGAAAGCGAATATTCGCATCATCGCATCCGGCGAAACCAAAGAACGCGCGGAAGCAATCCTGGGAGAATTAAAGTCTTCTTTTAATCAATTTTCTGAAGCAGCCAGCAATTCATTTGTTTTTGAGGAAGCTCACGGGGGCGATTTAAAACAGCTTTTTCATGATTTTTCCTTTCGTTCTTTTTCAAAGGATAATGTTCTACCGCTTAATTTAAAAGAACTTGCTTCGGTCTTTCACTTTCCGGTTGGCATAGGCAGTCAGCCGCAATTAAAAGAAGCGAAAGCTGGTATCGCGCCGGTGCCGCTTGAAATGGGACAACAAGGGATAGTTTTAGGCGTAAATAGTTATCGAGGCAAGGACACCGAAATTCATCTCTCTAGAGAAGACCGCATGAGACATTTTTATGTAATTGGACAGACTGGAACAGGTAAAACAAATATTATGCTCAATATGATTACGCAGGATATTCGAAATGGTGACGGCTGCTGTTATATTGACCCGCACGGCACGGATATTCAAACTATTTTGTCGCGCATTCCAAAAGAACGCATTGATGATGTCATTTATTTTGACCCGGCGTATACCGCTCGGCCAATGGGACTCAATATGCTGGAATATGATCCCAGATATCCGGAGCAAAAGACTTTTGTGGTGAACGAAATGATGGGGATTTTTAATAAACTTTTTGATATGAAAGTCGGTGGAGGAGCGATGTTTGAACAATATTTCAGGAATAGCGCATTTTTGGTGATGGAAGATCCGGAATCAGGTTCAACTTTGCTTGAAATCACCCGAGTTTTGGCGGATAAGGAATTCCGTGATCTGAAATTGGCTCGTTGTAAAAACCCGATTATCAAACAATTTTGGGTTTCGGCCGAACAGACGACCGGCGATCAATCGCTTGCGAATTTCGTGCCTTATATTTCTTCTAAATTTGATAATTTTATTAGTAACGATATTATGCGTCCGGTGGTGCTCCAGCAAAATTCTGTTTTTAATTTCCGCAAAATTATGGATGAGAAAAAAATTCTTCTAGTCAATCTTTCCAAAGGCCGACTGGGGGATATCAATGCGAATCTGATCGGACTCGTTTTGGTGGGTAAAATTCAAATGGCGGCGCTGTCTAGAGTAGATATGTTTGGCAAGCCAATGAATGATTTTTATCTTTACATCGACGAGTTCCAAAATGTAACTACCGACTCAATAGCTTCCATCTTATCCGAGGCAAGAAAATACAGACTTTCACTGAACATTGCTCATCAATACATTACTCAGCTGGAAGAGAAAATTAAAAATGCTGTTTTTGGCAACGTTGGTTCGATGGCGGTATTCCGAGTTGGTACCGAAGACGCGACATTTTTGGAACCTAAATTCAAACCGACCTTTACCGCGCAAGATATCACCAAGCTGGATAATCGTAATGCTTATATAAGTATGTTGGTGAACGGTCAGCCGACCAAACCATTTAACTTAAGAACTTTAGATGCCGAAAAAGGTAATCCTGACATTGTAGATTCATTGAAAGAGCTTTCATACGTCAAATACGGCCGAGACAGGGAAGAAGTGGAAGCCGAAATTATGGGGAGGTATAAATCGATGGAGTAGACATTTTTTAAAAAGTGTGTTAATATGGTGTTATTATAAAAATAACATAATAATTATATGGCGAGTCCAGATATGGCAAAACCGGGGGTAGGAAAACCAGAAGAATTATCTGTAACAGTAAAAGATAAATTAAGACGAAAACAACTTGTTTTTGAAAATGGAAAATTGTATATTCCAAGCGAAACAGCACAACGGATTCTTAACAAAAAGAAATCTCTTAACCAACTTTATGGTGAAGTTTTTGATGGATCTAAGCCTTTATTAATATCAAAAATTATTTATACTGAAGATGTTGAAATTTCTTACATTTTCATTGAAACTCTTCCAGAAGTAAATCGTGAAAAAATTGAAACGCTTATGGAATTAATACGTTATGATGCATTTGCTACTTAGATTAAGTAAATTCTTTAGTATTTATTTCCCCTCGCCTTTCAGGAGAGGGCTAGGGTGAGGTTGTGATTCTAATTTTTCTGTAATTATCTTGAGTACTCCATCAATATTTGTATTGATTTCATTATTCCAAAATCTGAGTGTCTTTATTCCAAGATTCAAAAAATATTTTTCTCTATCCTTGTCATATTCTTTGTTATCTAAATGCTGGGAACCGTCAAGTTCTATCACTAAAAGTTTTTTCCAGCAATAAAAGTCAGCGATATAAGGACCAATACTGACCTGTCTTTTCCATTTGTATTCTGTTTGATTGTCTCTCAGTTTAGACCAGAGGATTATTTCTTGCGGGGTTTGATTTTTTCTTAATTCCTTTCTGATTTCTTTTCTTTGGAAATTATTTATTAT
>Ga0182027_10004520_pt1 | contig 21518 bp, 10 predicted proteins | sample 712E1DmetaG_FD_121300 | JGI IMG/M metagenome (GOLD analysis project Ga0182027, IMG submission 121300) | Permafrost microbial communities from Stordalen Mire, Sweden - 712E1D metaG (Illumina Assembly) | ecosystem: Environmental > Terrestrial > Soil > Wetlands > Permafrost | place: Sweden... | reverse complement strand
CTGGATTTGTCGTCGTTCCCGTCGTGCTGTTATCGATGCATTTTGTAGTATTTATCGCACATCTGTCGCAGCTCATTGTTCCGCCCTTAAAGCCAACGCTCTGGCATGAAAGCTGCGAATTTGATGATAATGAATTTGCTCCGTCGCATTGCTCGTATAATCCTATATTGTTTGGACCTGTAACTTTTCCGTCGCCACAGACTAATGGCGCTGTTGTATTAGAGCACGCTTTCAAGTCGAATAAGCACTTGTTCGTGCAGCTTATTGTTCCACCGCTATATCCGAATACTGCGCATCTTATCGTGCTATAATCCACATTCAATTCGCATTGCTCTCCTGACTGCAATTTATTATTGCTGCATGTCGGATTGTTTGAACCTATATTTCCGTCGGACTGCACGCATCTTGCAGTATTGATTATGCAATTATTCGAGCAGCTTAATACCCCGCTCGCAAATCCGAAGTCTGTACATGAGATGCCTGCAGGCATAGTTGTGCCGTCGCATTGTTCGTATAATCCATTGTAGTTTGGTTTGTCGATTTTGGAATCGCCGCATACAGGTTTTACTAGCGTAGTTCCATTGATGCAGTTGCCTAGATCAAACGCGCACTTATTGTTGCATCCTATTGTTCCACCGCTATAATCGAAGTATGAACATCTGATTGAGTTGTATTCTGAACTTGGATCGCATGTTTCTCCTGATTCAAGCTTTCCATTGTTGCATACTGGATTTGTCGTCGTTCCTGTCGTGCTGTTGTCAAGGCATCCTGACGTGTTTATCATGCAATTCGTGCATTTTATTGTTCCGCTCTTGAATCCAAGACCACGGCATGTGATGCTTGAAGGAATATTATTTCCATCGCATTGCTCATATACTCCTGCATGATTAGGCTTGTCTATATCTCCATCGCCGCATCTTGGAGTGGAACTAGGAGGAGTATTATTTGATGGTGTTAGGTAGCATCCGCTCATCGTGAATGCGCATAAATTTGTATTGCATGTTATTGTTCCGCCGTCATAACCGAACATTGAACACTTCATGTTGCTGTAATTCATTCCTGCCTCGCATTGTTCGCTGCTCTCAAATAATCCATTGCCGCATCTTGGACTAGGAGTGGTTCCAGTGGTGCTTGTATCCGTGCATTTTGAAGTGTTTATCATGCAGTTATCATTGCATTTTATTGTTCCGCTCTCAAATCCGAAATCTTTGCACGATAGATCGCTTGAGACAGTTCCATCACATTGTTCATATACTCCGTTGCTGTTTGGCCCTTCGAGTTTTCCATTGCCGCAATATCCTTTGCCAGTGTCACAGCTTGAACGGTCGAATGTGCATGTGCTTGTGCATTTCAATGCTCCACCCACATAACTCTTGTCTGTGAATGAAGTGCATGTTCTTCCGTCGAGCTGGCTGCTGCTGCAGCTTCCTGCGCCATTGCCGCTGCCACAGTCGCAATCCTCAACCTTTCCTGCGCTGTTAGGCTTCTGCACTGTTCCGTCGCCGCAGCTTGTCGCTGGAGCCGTCGTATTTATTTTTATAGTATATTTCTTTGTAGCGCTGATTCCTGTGATTGGAGCTGTGCACGTGAATTCAGCAGTATACTGTCCATCGGCTGTAGCAACGACTTTTGCATAATGCTGCCTCTTTGTGACATTAGAAATCATTGTTCCAAGATTTGCATTATTCCATTTCAATGAGCAGCTGCTGATAAGATTAGTTTCTATCAATAAGTCCACAGTCTTGCTGTTATAAGTGGAAGGATCGCTTGGAGTCAATAAGTCAATAGTCATATAGTTAGTTATATTATAAATAATGGTTGTTGCAGCAGCGCTCTCTTTTCCCAAAAGATTTTTGCACTTGATATTATAGATGAATGTGCTAGGAGATATCGTGTTTACGTCGAATATGATTTCTGAAGCATGGGCATCGGTGTATGTTGTTGCATCGCTGTAATTGTTGTTTCCCATCATGAATTGTGACTTCTGCGAAGACCCTCCGCCATTTGTAGCGCTCATTTCAGTAACTGAACATGCAGTCTGAGGCGCTGTATTTACTAAGAGGATGCTGCTTCTATCATTCCAGTCATAGATATAATTTGGATCTGCATAAGCGTTTATCGTTGGAACATCACTGCTTGAAAGATATACTATTCTCAAAATCTTTCTTGAATACTGCGATGCAGATTCTCCGGACAATGCCTGGCTGTAACATATCACGTCGATATATTGGTCGTAAGGATTGCTGCCTTGACTATTGTCAAATCCAATAATCTTGTGCGTAGTTCCGCCTGTTTCGCTAAATGGCGGATATTGTGAATATAATCCTGAGAGGTTGTTGATATCTGTACCGCTCGCAAGTATCTTGCTGTAAGCGCAATTGGCGCCGATGCTTGTTGTTACAACTACATCAAATATAGTCGAGTTAGTCACAATCACGTTAGGATAGATATAAGTTGATACCGGAGTATTGATTGGAGTTATATTTAATGGATTGCTTGTATCCACGTCTATATTTATGTTCTTCTGCGCATATCCGCTGTTTCCTGCAAGATCCTTGCCCATAACGCACAGCATTCCTTTTGTTGTGAACTGCAATTCAGAACCAGGACCATATGCTCCAGTATTGCTGTAAGTCGCTCCATTGCATGAATCGACGGAGTCTCCTTCTATGAATGAATAATAATATATCTGCCTGCATCCAGTATCGTCGCTGCAGCTTACGCTTGCTTTGATTATGTCAAGGAATGTTGTGGTGCTTGTAGTGATGCTCATCGTCGGAGGATGATTGTCGCACAGTATGCTGCTCATAGGACTTCTTGCAGTTATGCTTATGCTCTTTGTAGCAGAATATTTTCCTGAAAGGTCTGATGCGCGAACGTTCACGGTATATATTCCTCCGTCAATAAGCGAAGCGCCTGAAGTAGTTCCGGAATTAGGAATATATGATATTGTGCCATGATATTCTGCAGAATTTGTCGCATTGACTTCAATCAATGACTGAGTGAGACTTGGACCTGCGATAGTATAATAGTATTTGCTTATTCCCGTATCATCATCAAAGTTTGCAATCACACTAAATCCGTCGAGACTGCAAGTGTATGCTGCGCCTGTAGTACTGCTTAGATCAATATTAGGGACTGATGAATCTGCAATCATGCCAAATGAATCATATCCTGACTGTACCCCTGTATTTTCAGGGACGTTGCATTGGATTAAAACAGGATGTTTGCCGCTGCTCACATTCAGAAGAGCGTCGTGATTTATCCTGTCAGCGCTTGACATCTTTATGGAATTTACGCCGTCCACGCTGATGCTGCAATCACTCTTTATATTCGTACTCAAACTTATAGGGATGCTTGTGCCGTTGAATACATTTCCTGAAGTCCTGTTGATTATAACTTGACTGGCAATATTATATTCGACGCTTGCATTGCCTGCATTTGAAAGCTTCGCTCTATTGATGCAATCAACATTCAAGTCATATAATGCTTTAAGATTTATGTTGTTCAATAAATTGCTTGGAAGAGCATAATAATAACTTCTGCCGTTGACGTAGTTGTTGAAAATATTGTAATCATTACCATAAATACTGTCGAGAAGTATGCTGTCCATTGCAGTATAATACTCGTTTAGATTATGAACAGTTGGTGTTCCTCCTGTTCCAGTTGCGTCACCATTGCTACTGCTTATACTGACTGTAGATTTCGAGAGATTCAAAACACACATCGAATCGTCGTTCGTAGATATGTTGAGCAATGTTCCGGAACGATCATTCCAGTCATAGATTTTCGCTGGAAGAGCATTCATGCTTACAGCAGGAATTGTATCATCCCAATAGAAGAATAATTCACGGCTTACATAAGGATTCTCTCCTGCTGGAAGATTGCGTACAAGACAGACTACAAACCATGCTTCCTCGAAATTTTTCGTAGCGCTAATATTCATAGGAGTAGAATGGATTAATGCAGGCGTGGATTCCGAGCCAGTATTAGCGAATTCTGCGCCGACGAGAGAATCATATATTTCTCCAATAGTTCTAGTCTGTGAAACATCAATAGTCTCGCTCTTTGCAATCTTGCAAGTAGCATCGCTTGGAGTCTCAACACTCAATGTGAATGCCTGTGTTGGAGAATAAATATGGTCTATTGGAGGAGCCGTGCTGCCAGTTCCGATGTTGGAGCCGCCGGAACTGCCGACGTTATTAATATAATAATTGTAAGCGTATGGATAATCTATCGTCAACGCGCCGTTATTGAAATCAATCATGCTCACATCGCGTTCAGCGTTTCCAGTTCTTCCAAGTATATCAGTTACTCGCGCGCAAATCTTTGAACTGCTGCGAACTTCAATCAATTGAGTGTAAGGAACAGTCTTGAAACTGCTGTCAGAAGTTTCAGAGCATGAACCTGCCTCGTCGATAATTGCATACTGGTAATTATTCTGGTATGTATCCATGCATAAGCCATCGCACGTTACCTTGAATCTTTGAAGTGTCAAATACGTGGCGTTGGATATAATATTGAGTGCTGGAGGAGCAGTCGACGGATTAAGATTGATATTCGTGTCCTTTGCTGTACTCAATTGAGATCTTGCCGTGCAATTTATCGTATAAGGGAATACGCCGCTAGAGACTCCTCTTCCATTATAGTTGATAGTATAATTGTGGACTGTATAATATTTGCTGTAAACATCATAATCTTCGCTTCCGAAAAGTATCGGTGGATCAATCTGCACAAGTGGAGCTTGAGGATAAGTTATATTGATAGCGCAGACTGAAGGCTGATCAGTCAATACTTGAACAATTATAGCGTTGTATGAGCTGTTGAGTATCCTGTTATCGTCGGGTTTTGTCATAGGATTCTGAATGAAAGTTATATTCACATTCGGAGGAGTATCATTGTAGCCTACATTGAACGAAGTCTCTGCGAATGTATCGTCGGAATCATCAAGGCTGTTCTGAGTTCTGCAGACGACATACAACTTGCCTGAACTACTCGTAGCGTTAGGTGAAGTAGTGTCATAATTGAATGTATGCACGACATTTCCTGTATTCGTGAATGCGATGAATGCAGGATTATTATACTTGCAAGCTTCTGTAGGGCATTTAGTCAAGTCATAATTGCTGTACTTGCAATCACTCATGTAATCAGTTGCTACAGTTATATCATATTGAGGGCTAGAACCGATGCCGACTATCGGCGAAACAAGCCTTACGATATTATTTCCATGCATTACAGTAAAGTATGTTACATTATGATTGGTGTTTCCATCATCGTCGACTGCATCAACAGTAAGCCTGTACACTCCATTCTCGACGTAAGTTCTCCTGAACCTGTATTCTCCTCTTCCAGTTGTTCCATCCATCGCGACAAGTTCCACATTGCCCTTGAGATGATCAAGCGCAATGCTTGTGATATTGACATTCGTTTCATCAGTATAATTCACAAGTATAGTGATGAAAGAATTAGAGAAATTATCTCCCGGATAGGCTACGTCAAGACCTGCATATCCTAATAATATGCTTATGTCAGGGTCAGTGAATTGCGTGTTTCTAACTCTTAATCTGGTTATATCCTGCGATGCTATGTTGCCGCCCTTATCTATTGAATAATAATGTATCGTCGGATTGTTGCCATACTTTGTCTTGGCTTCAGAATCACCTTGCGAATAATCAAGAGTGATTATTCCATTCTCTCCTGCAGAACTAACAGGACTATAATCATCCATGTTATTCTCGTCAGAACAATATTTTCCATTCTGCGGTTCTTCAATGCAATAATATGTCTTGTCGCATCCAAACGCTGTACTTGCGCCGCTTACTGGTCTGTTCAAAATTGAACTGCTATCATTGCATTGAAGACTTAATGCAATATGATTCATTTCTGCTGTCGAATTATCATACGTTTTCCAATTATTGGAATCACTCGAGTCCATGAATTGCACATCAGTTGTTGGAGGAATATCATCAATGCTAAAGTAAGGATTGTCGGCGCTGTTGCCGAATATTATATATTGCTGGTCATTGATTGTAAGATTGCAAGCAACATCATACCTGTATATTCCGCTAGCGCTGCTCTGACCTGCATTATCTATTGGTACGCTGACTGTAGCTGAATGATGTCTAGGATCATTGTTGTTAAAGTTATTCATAAGACTGAAATCGTGTGTAGTAGTAGAATACTTGCATACACCGTCAACACTAGTATCGATGCTAATAGGCATGCTGAAAGTTCCGCTGCTTCCCGCGCCTGCCGTATTAGCAGAATAATGCGCAGGATTGTTGCTTCTGAAAACTGCGCTTCCTCCGAATGGCTGTGGGGAATTGATTCTGATATCTCCATCGATAGAGAAGTCCTCGCTGTCAGAATATTTGTTGCCGACAGAATCACTGCACGAGGCATCATAATGGTATTGTCCATCGATTAATGAAGGATACATCGTGCTGATGACTGAATTTGCATCAGTAAGCTTGTTGTAAGTGTTGATTACTGACGGGATATCATAAAATTGCTTGTTCTGGTAACTAAATAACCACGCTTCAGGACCGCCAAGTGGAGTGACCTTGAATGAACAAGTCACAGGCAATGAATCATCGATTTGGGATGGATCAAGCTTTAATGAAACGCTCAAATTAGTGAGCCACTGTGTATCGCTCACTTGGAATGATTTCTTGAGCAATGTCAAATTAATCTTTGGAGGCATTGCATCGACTTCAAATGTGAAATTCTTTATCAATTCAAGATTCTTTGCAGGATCCTGAGAGAAATAATAGAACGTCAAAGGCGGGCTTATAGAATTCTCCACTACTCCGAACTGCGAAAGATTGACGATAAATCTCCTGTCATCATAAGCCTGAACAGGACTCACACTCAAAATATTTCTAGGATAACATGCAGGGTCAGTCGCTTTAACAACACAATAATATATTATAAAGACAGGAGCGTTAGATGCCGATTTGTTGTCGCCTAGAATCCATGGATTGTTGTCGGAAACACTGATTTTTCCGTTGAAGTCCATCAGTATCCCATACTTTGAATCATTCAATATAGTTGTATTTGGAGCAATAACATCGTGCTCGCACATGGTTTTGTATAGCGTTGTTACCGCGCAATCCTTAGAGACAGATCCGCTGGTGGTATAAGCGTAATTGTCAGCATCCCTAAAACATACTTCCTGAGCGCCATTTAATCCCCACCTGCAAACGCCAACACGCGCTCCATCAGAACTATTCGTTCGATAATTTGTTCCAGAATTCTTGAATACGCTGCTGCCGCTGACACTCCATTGCGTATTAGTACTTACATTTCTTCCTGTAGTCTCATTTCCGCCGATACATTCATCACTCGACCTATAAACTGGACACGTAACATCAGCGCGATTCATGCAAGTATAATTTGAATAAGTATAATAACAGTCTCCATAAAGCTTGCATATTTCTCCAGTGCATAATCCAAACCTGTTAGTATTCAAATCATTATACTTGACATTGTTGCATAATCCACATTTCTGCTCTGAAACATTCTTTGGAGCGCATACACCTTTGCCGAATATATTATCCATTAAATCCGAATCACTGCCTGTGCCATTCCTGCCGTTCACGACGTAAGGAGTATAAGAATTCCATTCGCAGCTATTGCTGCCTGACATGCTGAATTTTCCGCAGTAATCTCCATCGCCATTAGTTCCTTCACAGGAATCTTTGGACATATAATCATAACACGTATTTACATTCTCGCATGAATATGCTTTATCGACGCTAGTTACAGTAAAATCCTTGTAGCATCCAGAAATTTCATTGTTGCCTGCATCAGCTATTGGCGAAGGATCGTCAATACTTGGACATTTTATAGTCTTTGTGCCGTCTTTGTTGCTTGGTATACCGCTATATCCTTGATATCCGAACAATCCAAGGATTCCATTGCACTGGTCGCAATCTGATTGACCAACACATTGAGCGTTGCCGCCAATCATCCTGCACGTAGGAGTGGATGAGTTGCACGCAGTCAATGAAACAGTATTGTTCGCATAGTCGCACAATGCTATATTATTATTGGAATTACTTGTATAGCACCAGTTTGGAGTATGATAATTCATGCATTCTTCATCGCCGCTAGTCTGGCATGTGATGACACTCTTCGTCCTATTAGCAGGATCGACTCTATCGTCGAATACTACAGTAAGATTGTAGCAGTATTTAGTGTTGCTTACTATCTGTGTTTCAGGATTACTTTCGCTCGTGCCATTATGAAAATAATTTTTCACATATTTCGGGACGGAATTATTCAGCATGAAATAATTTCCTGCATCGCATCCGCCAACCTTGTTATTGCAGACGGAAACTTCGAAGTGATCAATATAATTCGCGCAGGATGTGCCATCCATCTGCCATGCGAGATTGAAAGCATGCTGCATAGGAACATGATTGACGGTGAATGAATTGATGAAGCCAGGTTGTAATGCGCATTGAGGAACATTAGGCGCAGTTCCAGGAGTAGCGCATCTGCAATTAGTACAGACGGCAGGTATAAGACCATTATCACGAATATAATTAGCATCTGTAATTAATGGATTAGAAGCTTTCAACTGGGCAATGCAGCTTGGTTGAATGACGAATGTTCCTGTATCAGCATTGAAATCGCATCCTTCATTCGCAACTGCATCAAGCACTCCATTGCCGCATAATGGATTGCACGATCTTGTATGTTCGGGACTAGGAGTTGAAGTATCACAATTTCCATTATCAATTAATGTGCAAGTGCTCGTCTGATATATCTCTCCTTCCGCGCATGAAGTCCATATGCAATTCCATGCGCATGGAGGAACAACTTCGCAGCTGACACTTCTAGTAGTAGGACTTCTCGCGCATGTACCTGAATATGTTGTAGTTTCAAGCCTCGCCTTATTTGAACACGCGCTGTAAGTTGTAGTTGTGTTGCAGCAAGTACTGCTGTCAAGACCGATGCGCGCAGAATATCTGAAATTAGTATTGGTGCTATTCATCATAATGCTTGTACTATTGGAACATGTCGCTACGCTGTTGCCGCTAGCGATTGTTCTGACAGCATTAATCGTAGTTAGACCGCCACCGACGCTGCTAAATGAATACATGCCCGAAATTCCAGAACTTTTCGATTGACCCTTGACGCTGACGATAGCATCATTGACAAAACTTCCTGAGTCGCCAGTCACAAGCACATCAAGACCATAACTCACGCAGGATATAGAGATGTTGAATCCATCGACGCTGGAACTCGACAATGTAATGTGCCCTGTGCCGCTGCATCCCTGGTTTTGAGAATCCTTGACGACAAAATTAACGTCTGAATATGATGGAATATTTAATTCATAATATCCGAGAGGGGCAGAACTTCTGCTCGTCGTACTCAATGAAAAATCTCCATATGATGCATTGACATTGGCGTTGCTTATAGGAATATTATAGTCTCCAAGAATGTAACCGCTTATCTTGACGAGAGGACATGACAATGACAGATTAATACTTTGATTGGATGTCATGCGAATAGATCTTGTGATGCTGCATGATCCAGAAGATGCAGTTATAGAATGATCATCAGGAGTGAGACTTAGGAAACTGAAAGTTCCATCAGCATAAGTTGTTGCTGCATTTGCAGAATTACCGTCGAGAGTTACAGAGACTCCGGAGAGAGGCGTGATTCCCCTCAATACAGTTCCTGTAAGATTGAATCTTGCATTGGAATTGACAGAGCCGCATTGCGCTGCGCAGCTTGCACTATTCAGTCCTTCATAAAAACGTCTGCCTGCAATCTGCTGGCATATTGCCCTAGTCATGCCAAATTGGGAAGTGCTATCGATATTACAGCAGCATCCAAGAATACATTGGGAAGCTGCGCCACTGGTTGGAGAAGCACTAGCGAAACATCCTCCATTAACATTAGTGAAGATGCATAAATTTTTATCAATCTCTGAAGGGGCGCAGCCTGTTGCAGGCTTAGTTGTAGTACAACTAGCGCTCATAATATAGCAATCTGCAGCGCTCGAGAAAGGAATGATTATAGAACATACAGATATCATGAGAAATATAAAGAATAATACTAATAGATACCTCGTAAATTTCACACTCATTACCTACCCACCTACTTTCAATATTACCCACAAACAGTATTTAAATATGTATCGGTTTTGTTGGCTACAATCATTCTCAGAAATCATCATATTATGCACTATCAAGATAATGATGCTAATACGCAGATGATACTAATTCCTGCACATTCATCACGCATTACGCGCATGGATTGTTGATGTTGCCTGTTGGAGTTGTTCCAATATTGCATTTAATGGATGCGCCATTGGAATTGCAATAGTTTGTGGAATTTATCCTGTATCCTTCAATTCTATTATAGCAGTTGGCGCTTACTATAGGACAGCCGTCGCCTGCAATCAAACTATTCTGATTGTGTATTATCCTGCTGCCGACGGCTTCATTAAAAACTGTAGTGCATGTGCCGCCGCATCTAAGTCTGAAAGGTGTTCCTGGACTGCATCTGTTAATAGAATTTCCTGCAGTTATTCCTTCGCAACTAGGATCTGCGCTGCATCCTGTTATAAGAGCATTCACCATGCCGGACCTGCATATTCTTCTGCTGTCATCAATCAATCCGCAATCACTGCAATAATCTTCAAAATATGTTTTGCCTGCAAGATTGCATGAACGGCTGTTTGCTGAACCATAATATCCAAATGCTTTGCCTGCGCATTGAATATTGACAGCGGCGCTGCAAGCAATGTTGCAGCTGCAATGTAATGGAGAATTGCATTTCCCGTCGCCCGAACATTCTCCGTCGCAGGAATATTTTGCAGTGATGGAATTATCGTAGGCTAGGAATGTGTGTCCGTCGGAGCATAATGGCTGAGCGGTATTATCAGTGCAAATTCCAGTACCGCTAGAATTCAATGATTCAAATGTTGTTCCTGAAGCATATAGCGCGCAACTTGCAGGAGGAGTATTAGTAGGTAGAGCATTATCGTCGAAGTATTGTTGCGGAGGACCACTGCATCTTTCTTTACTGAATTCTTGGCTAAATGACGCCATAGTTATGTTGTTGATATCATCGCATTGCAAAACATCAATCCTATCTTCAGTAGCATCTCCAGTACATACGTTGCCTCGGATTCCTGAACAATTCCTTATGAATCTCTGCTCGAATATATCATTATCCGAACCTAATGGAAGAGGAATCTTAAATCCCGTAGCGTCAAGCGCATATCTTTGAACTGGCAATACGCTTGGCGCGTCAGGTGTTGCAGTAGTGTAGTCGATGAAATTTCTTTCCATCCCATATTTTTCAGATCTGAAACATTCTGCACTTGTGCCCTTATATTCGAAATCGTCGCTGCAGCATGTATGGTTCGCCTGAAATGAATCCATTACATTATATGGATCAGGATTATAAGGATACGATGGAACATCGCTCCTATGCGGAAGACATTGCGTGACATTGACGTAGAATGTGTTGGTATTCTCAAGACCAAACGTCGTCTTTACAGTGAGTGATATGTTATGGATTATAGGATCAGGATGTAGATTTGAAATGTTCTGCTTGAAAGTAAAATTCACGATGTTGCTCATATTAAAATCAGGTCCGACATTTGGAGCAACGCCGTCAGTATCGTTGGGAATTAGAAGTATCTTGCTCATCAAATCAGCATCATAGATATATTTTGTTTTTGTGAACGGTTCGACGGTATCATTCCAGAAGAACTCCGTGAACTTGTTATTGTCAAGGACTTGTGATATGACGCCGACGGTAGATTCAGAGCCGTTAAGAATATACATATCTTCATAGGATGCCTGACTCGAATTGATCGAGGAATCATTATAAAAATTTGTACCGTTGATTCTTGCGAGAGGAGAATCAAAGACGAGAATTCTGACAATCTGGAAATCATCAAGACCAGCCCTGTCAGATACAGCGATTCTTACTCGATGAAAACCGATATCATCATGCGTTGTATTGTAGCTTGCATCCTTTGCAGTATCGATAAACAATTGGGACTTCGTCCAGTTATGCTGCTGGAAAGTATTTGAATGGTCTTGCTTTGTACAATTCTCGAGTACATAATTCAAGCTTGTGGGATTCGAGCATTGGGTATCGCTCCAATTATAATAATCAACATAATCCTCGCGCCAGTAATTATATGCATATGCAAGATTCTTCTCATCGTCAGGATCGTAGCCTTGAGGCGATAAAACAATCTCGCTGTTCTCGACGGCAAGAACGTCGTAAAGCGGGGAAAATCCTCCATTAATATAATCAAGAGCAGGCCTTCGGTTCTTGATAGCGAAATTTATCGTCAATGGATATCCTCTGATTTGGTGCGAAGGATTGTTGTCAATCACCTGCACCATGTTGATGAAATTATTGCTGCTGTCACCAGTGATTATCTTTACATCAAAGCTTGAATCATAAATATTCTCTCCATACCTTCTGATGCTCTGGCTCAATACCTGCGTTCTGTTATTGAAAATCTCGAATCGCGCATCCTTGACGTCATAATTCGCAAGTTCATAAGCATAATCATAAAGTTCCTTGAACGGGATATTCTTGTCGACGCTGAAATCAACCATCCTCGTTACTGGCTGACGATTGAGCATCAATACAGTAAATGGATACGCAAGCTTCACCGTAAATCCTCCTCGGCTAAATATTATCGTCGTAGTTACGTTCCCGACCATAGTAATGTTGCTTGGAGTCTTCTTCAATATCTCTGTGAAATTTACGCATTTATCGATATCCTGACTTATTTTATTCTGCAGTTTCACCTGCAGGCTGTTGGAATGATAATCATAATAGTCGCATGTAAGATAATTAGAGTTGATGCCGGCTCCTGGAGCATTAGCGCCTCCTTCATCACACAATACAGGAAGATTGTTGGAGCCGAAAAAACCTGAATAAGACCATGAATCAGTGCAATTATTATGGCATGGATCGTCGCCATAAGTCATGTAGATGCTTGGAAGCTCGTCAATTTTTGCATTGCGGCAATTATACGGATAAAGCCCCGCGAGTTGCGTCACGATATAATCGCCAGACGGTCTGCCGTCGGGACATCCGATATTAGCATCGACAGCGATTGAAACATTGAATTGTCTATTGAGTGTAGTGTCAACATACGGGACATAATCGACATATTCTATTTTGTCAGTGCTGTTTAGAAGACCGCCCTGCATAGACGCGAGCATGAAATCATCATCACTGACTGCATCAAGACAGCTAGTTACATATTGATCAATAGAATTCTTGTTGATATAATCCTTTATTTGCAAATCAGCCTGCTGCGATGCTTGCGCTCCTGCAATCTTCGCCTTCGCGAACAGCACGAATGCAAAAGCGAAAAATATCACGAGACCTAATATGATAAACAAGGTGAATTGACCCCTTTTCCCACCAGATAAAACCCTCTTTTTACAAGTCACAACCATCAACACATAACTTTAGGATAGAAGTTTAAAAAGATTGCTGTGGATTTGTCAATTTAGTAATTTCTTTCTTTACATCATCTATCTTAGTCTTTATTTTTATTGCAGAATTATAGTCGTTATTGTTTTTTGCTTTTTCCAGTCTACGCTCTAATTTCACACATTCAGTCTTTTTAGTATATAATCTGAATTCTTTAGGCGTATTAAATACCGGTTCATCATAGTATAGGTTAATATTTCCTAGCGCTTTATTCACATATACGATATTATAGCGTAAACACACATCTATATCATAGCATGTCAATATAGAATCTTTTAAATTTGCAGAGATATAGTCTTCGTGCTCGATAATTTTTGGATTCAAACTATTTTTGCATATATTATTTAGATGTCTTCTCTTTAATCCAGAAAAACTTCTGCCTATAGTGTAAAATGCGTTTTGTTCATCAATATCTGCTCCATAATACACTATTTTGTTGTTTAATCTAACAACACCTTCGGCTTCAAGACTCAACTCCATATTGCTTTGAGGGTCAATCTTTATACTGATATCGCCGTTTCCACCTGTGATTATAGTTGGTGAAGATAATACTCCAGAAATATTCCTGTAAGTAGCTCCGATGACTAATCCTATACTTTGAGGGATATATAGTTTTCCAGAATAATTTTCCAGCATGAGCGCATTCTTGATTATTTTGGCATTTACTTCTTTGTGCGCTGTATATTGCATTTCGCCATTCTTTGTAGGGAAAATCTCTATGATGCCTTCCCGATATTCCATGCCTTGAGTAATATTGTCATATATATGTATATAGTCTATATTTCCAAATTTACGGACAATATTCCCCATCAATCGCTACTTATCGCAAGCATTTATATTGTTTACGGTTACTACTATAAAAAGGATATAGAAATAATAAAATAAAAAATATTTAAAGCCTTATTCTTTCTTAGAAGCTTTTACTTTCGCTGATTTTTCTTTGGACTTTTTAGCTTTCTTCGACTCCTTCTTAACCTTAACAACGGCTTTAGGCTTTATAGTCTTCGCCTTAGGTTTAGTAGTCCGAGCTTTCAATCCAAATTCCTTGAATGCCTTTACGACATCGTCATGTGAAGCCTTATCCTTTATATCGAGCGTTTGGTTCAATGGCTCAAGATGCAATTTATTGCATTTGCGCCTGCGTGTAGCACCGTCGACAACAACATACTTGTCGTCAAGAACTTCAACTATCACGCATTTCTCTCCAGCATCTCTTCCTGCAATCTTAACAGCTAATCTACCAATTTCAAACATTTTGTACTCCATCTCTACAGAATCGCATCGTCGCCGAATGCGCGAGAGATAATTTTTTTAATTAAAAATAAATATTATAAAATAAATTTATTCCTTTATTGAGTCCTTAATCTTAAGTCTCATGCACTTGCTGCATAATTGTCCTGCAAATGGCCTTTCAGGTCTTTTTTCCGTCTTGGAAATTTTAGACATCTTATAAGGTCTCTTACTTGCGACACCATGCAATACTTGATTGCATATTGCGCAATGCGCCTTCTTGGGCTTTCTTTTAGCATAGACTAATTTTGAACCCTTTGCAGTCTTTACATGAATCCTTCTTAATGATCTTGATCTACGGCTTCCTCTTGGCATAGTATTACCTCTAAACAATGTTTGTATATGACAACAGGAATTTTCGGGTATTTATAAATATAATTGTTTTATGTCAAGTCAGCTTAAATTGTTTTCTAAACGTATCGTACTATCTATACGGCAATTGCACATAAACTCTTGTTCCTTTGCCTGGTTCGCTCTCAATATGCACGTTGCCTTGATGCGCTCTCGCTATCTGTTTAATGATTACTAAGCCCAGTCCTGAACCTCCAATTTTGCGCTTCATGCCCTGGTCAACTTGATAGAATTTCTCGAATAAGTGCTTCATATCGACTTTGGCTATGCCTATGCCGTTGTCTTCAATGCAGACTATGATATTTTTCTCCTCGAGATGTGAAGAAATAATTAATTTTAGCGGTCTCTCGCCGTGATATTTCACTGCATTGCTTACAATGTTGCGAATGATCTGCTTGATGCGATCTTTATCGACAGTAATATTCTTGTGCTTTTCATCTAGCTTGAACAATACTTTGCCGTCCAATTTTTGTATCAATGGGTCGAATTCCTTGACTGTCTCCCTGATAAGCTTATTGACGTCATTCTTTTCAAAATGCATTGGCATCCTTCCGGATTCGAACCTTGAAACATCCAGAAGATCAGTCACCAAATGTTCAAGCTGCGATATAGAATCAAGCAATATCTTGACATTCTCGTCCTGCTTCTTGTTCAATTTACCGAAAGCTCCTGAAGACAATAGTTGTGTATAAGATTTAAGAGAAGTTAATGGCGTTCGAATCTCATGCGATATGTTGGATAAAAAATTATCCTTCAATGTATCCAATTTTTTTAAATCAGTATTCGCTTTCTCAAGTTCAGAATTCTTTTCAAGCAATTGTTTCTTGCGCTCTTCAAGAAGCATAACCAATTTATTGAAGCTATTAGTCAATTCCATAATCTCTGTATCAGCCTCGACATAAATCCTATTGTCTATAGAACCTTCAGACACCATCTTATTTATATTGTCATTCACCAGATTTATTTTATCCACTACAGATGCTTTTACTATCAGAAAGAAACATACTCCAATGAGCATAATTATCACGATGAATGATATAAGATAATTTGTTATGGTCTGCTGATATTGCAGATATACCCCTCTGTCTATTTCAAGATGCGCTATACCTATAGGTTCTCCCAAAATATCATATAGCTGCAGCAAGCAAATAAGTTTATTGTTGCTCTCATCAAACATGTATATGTCTGTATCTAGTCTTACAGCCTTAGGATATTCCTTAGACACAGTAAGAGGAGTTATCTCGACAGAAATATTCTTGTTTACGCGCGTACTCACCCTGTTAAAATCTTCAATATAAAGATACTTTGCAAATATCAAGGAATCATTAGTCGTTCTATACTCATTAGAATCAGTTATATTCTCTGAAGCGAAAAGCACCAAGGAATCATCTATAAGCACTAGTCCCTTGAGCGGCCTTACATCCCTGATTTCGACAATATATTTATTGATGTCTCTAGCAGCGTTTTCTGTAACGTTTAAAGGCTCCTCTTTCTGATAATCATAGAATTTGCTGTAGTATATTTTGTCTTTATCACTCGAGAATATTACCGCATTTATCTTGAGATTCTTGATGGAATTGTCGCCCAAATTATCTTTTATATACTTTTCATTCCTGTTGATTGCGAAATTATACGTCTCATCCCACTTAGCCCAATCCTTAACTGGACTTGCCATGCGGTCCATCTCTCCATTAATATCATATTTAAGCATCTCTGCAGTATTAAGCGCGAGGTCTTTTTCTATCTGGTTGAATGCAGACTTTAGTATTGTATTCGTCAGAAGAAATATTGATAGAAATATTATTATTGCAGCAAACACTATAATTATTGCCATTCTTGACTTGATCTTCATTTTAGAAGCTTCTTTACTTCACTGGCTAATTCATCATTATCAAAAGGCTTGCTCATGAATTTCTCAGCACCCTTCAATTCAGGATTCCACTTCACCGCATCAGTTTTTGCTGTAAGTATCATTATCTTAACATTCTTTGTAGCGGCATCCTTCTTCATTTCCTTAAATACGTCTACACCGGAAAATCCTGGCATCATAAGATCAAGAAGTATAAGCTTAATACTATTTTTCTTCACAATATCGACGACATTCTGGCCTTCGCTTGTTGTGATTGATTCTATGCTATTCTTCTTAAGAATTATCTTGATAGCATTGGCAATAAGCATGGAATCTTCGACAATCAAAACTTCTATGGCACTCATTAAACCATTAAGATATCATTCCTTTATAAAATTTTATATTTATTACGAGTTTTTCGAATAAATGATTGCCATCCTTTCGTGAGCATTCTTGAATCTATATTTTATGTATCAAGAAGATTGCAAGATGAATTGATACTCTCTAAAACTTCTCTATATGCGAGCCGATGGCAACGCGATAGCGAATTATTCGAAAAACTCATTTATGAAAATATGATGCATGAATATCATCAGAATAATCATTCTATATTATAAGCCTTCTTTATGCAGTAATCTTCATCCTGCATCAATTCATCGCCTAATGCCAACGCATCAATAGGCGTTATCCATTTATACTCTGTATGTTCAGATTCGCTAAGAATTATATTCGGTTTATCATCACATTCTAGGACGTATCTGAAGAATATATACATAAAATCGAATGTAGAAAACCTTACGTATGAACGCTCAACAAAGATGAGATTTTCAGGAATTATATCAAGACCAGTCTCTTCGAAAACTTCACGAACTATTGCTTCGCTCTCAGTCTCGCCAGAATCAACCTTGCCACTGGGAACAGCCCATGTGTTCCCTTCAGGTTTTGATGGATGACGCTTAATCATAAGGATGTCTCCATTATGCTCTATAAAACATCCTACAACGATAAACTTTGGATTAAACCCATCGAATCTACGTTCGGAAATCATTTTGCACCAAAAAAAGAATTATAAATTAATTAAAAAATAAAAATATTTTGCCCGTGAATCAATATACATCCAATAATTTCCTGCATAATGCGGACAATCCAATGGACAATACTATATATGTAGCAAGCCATCCAGGATACCATCCGAATATGTTGAATGATTCGCCGAATGGATGCACTACCTGATTGCCGTTGACTATTTTCTTAAGCTTGCTGTCCTGTATAGGTTTTTCTGGAGTGCTATAAGTCTTGTCAGAAGTTATAAGAACTGTATGCGTGTATTCTTCAGTATTATAGTCGACAGTCAACTTATACTCTCCGGCATCGCCTTTAAGTTTCCACACGGCTTTTCCGTCAACAATCTCCTGCGTAGGACTATTTAGCATCGTAAGTTCTGGAGTGGTGTTCAAGCTTATATTGCCCTTTGCTCCTTCAGCAAACTGCGCAGTCACAGTAAAATCTGTATTAGGCATTATAGGTAAGAACGCTATATGCATGTTGAGCCATGCAAAAATGATAATTATTGGAATGAATGTATATAGTGTGGACTTGAATGATGAACCCATATATTTCATGTTAAGGTCGAGAGCCTTCTTCTGGATGACCATCAATTTCTTTGTATCCTTAGTCTCACGCATCTCCTTCTGGTATTTCTTCAAGTCATCTTTTATCTGCTTCATCTCGCGCTGATTAGTAGTATATTTATAGACTACAGTCACGAGTATTGTAATGAATGCAGAAATGACTAATATAGCCCAGAATGGCGGCAGATGGAAAGCGAGCCCAAGCCACGGATTAAAGATAGTATCCAAAAAATTTGTCATATTATACTCCCCCTAAATTTATATAATTATTATCTTATGATTATATACATAGAGAAATATACTTATTTAAAAATGTTCTGGAGTGCCATTAGAATATCACTATAGCTATACTACTCATCCGATAGTCTTCCTATCATTATTTCCATACTCTACACAGTTTATTGGAATTCCAAAACATGTAGACTTCCAGGAATCCGCAGAATTATAATCCTTCTCAAAACCAATGCACGTGCACATCTTATTAGTTTCTCCGCTGTTGCCGCTAGCTTTGGGGAAGAAAAATGCTATCAATAATATCGCCGTGAGTATGATTATCGCGATGATAATCACTTTTTTAGATAGGTGTTTCTTGCGCAAATTAAACCTTCAGACATTAATCCAAACATATAATTAATCTTGTAGAATAAAAAGGTTATCATTGCACCCTTTATTAAAGGCTGCACCGAAAGTGAATGTTCAACTTCGTTGAAGCATTCTAAGACTAAAAATTGAATAGAAAAAGATTTTATTTTCCCATGAATTTTCTCATCATTGGATTCATGTCTGCATGCACCTTTTTACAAAAAGCTGCACCAAAAACACAAATATGTTTATATAATTATAGTAAAGACAAAATTATAGAAATAAAGAATTATTTTCCCATGAATTTTCTCATCATTGGATTCATATCCATCATGTGTTCACGGGCGATGTTCTCGTATAACTGATAGATTATCATTACAGTAAGCAGTATTCCTGTGCCTCGTGATAATGCTCCTGACAAGTCTGCTATCGCAGCGATGAAGCCTACGGCAATCGCTCCCATGATTGTTAATGGCCAGATGTATCTGTCAAGTATCCTCTCGAGAACTCTTTCATCGCGCCTGAAGCCAGGAATCTGAAGACCTGACGCCATAATCTGTTTAGCTTGTGAGCGCGCGTCCATGCCAGCAGATTGTACCCAGAAGATGCTGAATATTACAGCACCAATAATCATGAATGATATATATGCTAATGCATGCCATACATCGCCCATAACGATAGATCCTTTGACGATTTTTCCGACGATATCTTGTCCTGAAATCCATAAAACAAATCCTGAAGTAGGTGTACTGCCGCTGAATGTTCCAAGAATTGGATGACCCCATTTCTGCAATAATGTCGCAAACAACTGTACATTAGCCATCAATGCAGCGACGAGAATAACAGGGATGTTCGAAGTGTAAAGGAAATTTAATGGCCATCTAATTCCGTGACCCCTGATACGACCGAAACTTAATGGGATCTCGACCTTCATTGCCTGAACATAGACGGCAAGGAAGAACACGACGACAGTCGCGACAATCCCTGCAATCATAAGCATCGCAGTAGTCGGGTCGCCATTGGCAAGACTTATAAATAGGTTAGGAACGGCGCCAGTAACAGATCCTGGAGAATTAGGATTAGGAAGAAAAGAGAATGCTCTAATGAAAATTTGCTGAGCGACACCAGCAGCGATGAATAATGATATACCAGAACCAAAGCCCCATTTCGTCACGACTTCATCCATAAGCATGATAAGAATACCGCCAAGGAATAATTGGAACACGAGCAATAATTCCAGCTGGAAATATAACGAAGTTCCTGCATATGTTGTGCTGGGACTTAATCCACCCATGAATACATATACAGCGCCTTCAAGTACTATGAAAAATATTGAGAACAATTTTTGATAACCCTGAAATTTCTTCTTGCCCTCTGGTGTTGTCATATCAAATTTCCATAGACCAGAACCGTTAAGCAATTGCAGAACGATGGAAGCAGTAACTATAGGACCGATACCTAAGCTTATGATTGAACCGAAACTTGCGCCGAGTATTATTGAAAGAAATTCGAAATTCTGCAGAGCATTATTTCCAAGACCGAATAATGGAATCATGCCTAATATGAAGAAGAATATAAGTATTATCAGCGTCCACTTCAACTTATCCTTAAACGGCAATTTCTTCTGGCTAGGCGATGCTACACTCGGAAGATTATTGATGACATTATCAAAAAAACCCATAATATAAAACCCCATTAACAAGATACTGAAAAAACGGCATGTTTAAAAATGTTGCGGAAAAGTTTAGGCTCTTTACTGTAAGTAGAATTTTAATTCTTGTTCTTGAAGGTCTTTCCTTTGCCTGACTTTAATTCATAATCGATAATGAAGTCAACACCTTCTCTAGGCTCTTCTTTCTGCAGTAATAAATCTATTATCATCACGACATTGCATCGTTTGCATATTCCATAAATTATCCATGCAGAGATTTCCTGATTATCGTCCTTTACATCCACAATACGCATATCAAATTGTTTAGAACATTCATGCTTTCCGGATAATATCTTCATTTCTTTCATGGTTAATCACATGTCATAACTGCTTGAATTTTTTCATGAATTCATCAGGAGTCAATATTGCTATATTATCGTATTTCTTCAATTTTAGCAAATGTACATCTCTACTAATTATATAGTCTGCCCTTCCAGCAACTGCGCATTCGATAATAATGTTGTCTGAAGGATCATCCTTGACTATGTCTAATTTGATTTCTGGATGTATTATTGTTGCAATTGTCGCCAGTTTTTCTATGGAATATATAATCTCCAGATTCTTATCTTTAACTTTATCCTTGATATCTTTGTAATCTAATACG
>Ga0182027_10004519_pt1 | contig 21518 bp, 20 predicted proteins | sample 712E1DmetaG_FD_121300 | JGI IMG/M metagenome (GOLD analysis project Ga0182027, IMG submission 121300) | Permafrost microbial communities from Stordalen Mire, Sweden - 712E1D metaG (Illumina Assembly) | ecosystem: Environmental > Terrestrial > Soil > Wetlands > Permafrost | place: Sweden... | reverse complement strand
CTGGATTAAGATCTGCTGGTAAAACGGCATCAGCAGTCTTTACTGGGTCTGTAACTGGAGGAACGATTACTGCCCCTTCAGATGTATTGTCTTTAACTTCCACGATTTCCTCCTGTTTATTTTTTGGGAAATTGACACTAACTTCATAGAGTTTACCTGATAGCTCAGTATTATCAACAGAGAAATCGGTTTTGGCACTATTAAGTATAAGTTCTAATTGTTTTGAGTGACCATCGGCTGGTGTGTTGACTACTGCCCAATGCTCATAAGAAAAATTACCGGCGATAAGAAACATTTTCTTCTTATCGTAAGTTTTACCCGGTTTATGATCGCATTGACCATCGCCTTCTGTCCAGTCGGTCTTACAAACTGAACAAATGGCGTGATCTGTAGCCGCAGCTACGGAACCTGTTAAGTATCTTCCATCAAGAAATTTTTCAATAGCTTCATCGTTCGTAATACTTGCTACAATTTCAGCATAACCCAAACCTTGATAACTTGGATCATCTAGAATCGTAGTAGAAAGAGCATCGCGAACGAAATCTACTTGATCTTTAAACGACATCGAGCCATTCACGAATTGCTCAAAAGGTTTTTCTAATTCGCGGAGAACATCTTTAACGTAGCTATCTCTGGCATTTCTAATCTTAATACCACCATCAGTAGTATCTACATATCTAGATTCGATAACTCTACCAATAGGTTCGCCTTTTTCATCGTGATTAACGAGAATAGGCTTAGGATACGGTTCAGTAAAAGTCTTTATACCCGCCTTCATTTTATCAGGCAGATAGAACATATTGTTCCGATTAATAATACCCGCATGAGAAGCAGCAATGCGAGCGTGAAGTTTCTTACGTTGCATCTCTACATTGGCAGCAGATGGAGGGTCCATGGCATTCCCGTTAATAGCTTGAGCTTGCGGACCTGGACCTTCAAATCCATCGCGAATTCTGATCTTGTCAGCATCACTAATCTTTAGAGTGACATCATAACCGTAAAATTTGAGATATTTGTCATTAAACATCTAAAAGCTCCTAAACGTATGGATTCGATGTTGCCATTTGTTCTTCACTAGGATCACCTGGATATCTTCTAGTCCAAGCTCTCCTGAAAGTTACATTACAACGATCGCAGTGATACTTGTCCGCTGAATTCTTCTTTCTCTCTGCATTATATCCGCATTTCGGACATTGTATATTAGCAGGCATTGCTCTCTGAGCTTCGCCTACTTTCTTATCTACTTCTGTATCAGGAGGCCACGGAGGATTCGATGGATCTAGAGGTTGTGGACCGCCAGGACCTGGAGGAGGAGGAGTCTGAGCATCTTTAGTCTCACCTGTTCCTACGTCTCTCTTTTCTGGCGCATTTTCCATTCTCTTGCTCTTACAAATACGAGCAGCTTCTGCTGTTACTTGAGAAGCACTCCAATCTGGATTTTTTTGGCGGATTTTAGTAGCTTCGGCATCTAGGCATTGTGGAGTTGTTTCAAACCCATAAGTCCGCTTAAATTCTCTCGGATCATCTGGTGTAGCAGGAGTAGCATTAGTAATAAGTTCCCCGCCTTCAGAAATTTTTAATCCGCAAGTACAGCCACTATGATATGGAGGAACGTCTTCTAAGGACATATTGGCTGTATCAAGAAGAGATCCCCTCTTGCTATTACAAGTCTTACATCCTTCGTCGCATTTTTCAGTTTTAGTAACTTCTAGGTATCTATTGCCTTGATCTCTAAGAGCTAAAGAACTACCTGCTTCTTGAGCTTTTCGCATTTCTACGTCTTCAATAAAATTAGCGCGGAATTTAAGGGTATCAAAAACAATTTGAGTTCTGGATACGATTTCTTCGACTGGTAAGTCTTCCGAGATATTACGTTTAAGTGTTCCGTTAATATCTTCAATCAGTTTATTAATATAATTTTCCGCGCGTTCTCTAAAATGGATTCTTGCTAATCTACAAGCATCCAAGAATTTAGTAGAATAAGCATCCCCATGCTCACTGTATCCTTGTTTAAATGACGCCATCTGGGCAGCTATCATATAGTCGATAGTTGGAGTTATTGAAGTTCTAATAAGTTGATTAACCCAACCGTGATCGAGAACTTGTTTAATAGATACATACGAAGCGATACCTTGCTGAACTTCTGCGAAACGTTCTGACAAGAAGGCATCTTTCGCTTTTCCGCCTCTTTGCTGCATCTTCATCTGAGCTTGTTGCTTAAATATCTCTTTTTGCTTCTCAAATGATTCATCTACGTCGCCTTTTCGGAGTTCAGTAGAAGGATTGCGAGTATTTGCCATAGCAAGAGGAGAGTAAGGTTCTTTCGTAGCCATAATCAGTAATTCTGGCTCTTTAAACAACTTGAAGAAAGTGTGATACCATTCTGGATATTTCTGAGATAAGTCTTCGTCTGAAGCAATCTCTTCAAGAGAAGGAAGCTGAATTGGCTCTAGTCCAATAGCCATTCTACCTTCTTCCCAATTAATAAGGTTCTTATTGAATTGATCGGCATAATGGCATTCTTTCTTGATTTGAGTATCAATATCAATTTCTTTGAACTTCATCCTGACGATATTCTCTTCATCTAGGACTTCTGGACCAAAAGTGCTTTCTAGAAGAAGTTCGTTAACGATATTGTCATTGAAAAAATACTCGAATACTTGCTGAAAGTCTTTAACTGAATCAACAAGGTTACGTGACATATTGTCAGCAGTAGATCGATTACTCGAATCGGCATCACCAAGATCTACTGAAGAAAGTCCAAGGCCAGCTATTACCCGCTTTTTAAAATGTTCTAGATAACCGTCAGCTTTAAGGGCTCTCCCTTCCGCCCCAAGAGAAGTAACTTTATGACGTTCAGTAGTTACAATCGCACCTTCTGAAGGCATAAACTGTATCTCTCTACGCATTACATCGACTTCTCGATTTCCGTGTTCGTCGATACCAGCAGGAATCTCGGTAGTTCCTACCTGGAATTGATAAAGAGGAAAGAGATATTGATATACCAGTAATTCTATATTTTCTTCAATCTTGCGAAGAGCACGAATATCGTCTAGAACTGGAATAATAGTAGGCGTTCCGTAAAAGAATCCGTCTTTTCGGTCAAAGTAGAAGTGAACTACATCTTCTGGCAAGAATTGACGCATCTGACCAATAGGTGTTCTCTGACGATACATAATAAGGATATTATCTGAAGCTGAGAACTCTACCGTTTCAGCCGGCATTGAAAAATATCCAGCAATCGGCGGGATATCATCCCCTGTATTAGGATCTTTACGAATTCTTCCACCTGAAGCATCTTCGTCTCTAACTTTTACAATAAAAGCGTTAGATTTCTTGACTAGAGAACTACCAATTAATCGCATAAACTCTAGAGTAGGTAATTGAGTAGCTCTGGCAATTTGAGCGAAACGAGTCTTGATATATCTGATAGTTTTAGGATTCTTACCAATAAAGGTATATCCCTCTTTAAACATAAGAGCTAATTTCTTACTGAATGATTGCCTTACGTAACTTTCGGTATCTTCGACACGACCCACTTCTGAGAGGTCGTATTCAGCGGGCATAAATGCGCCACGACCGATAGTTTTAGAAGTAGCATAGTTAAGAGCAGGAGAAATTATTCGAGGAACATTAGGTGGTCTTTTATTTCCAGGCGGGATAAACCCGATATCAGGAATGACATCTTTGACTTCTTCGGTGCGCAATGGTTGATTGCCACGAAATACCTGCACATCGTCAGAAAAAGTTTTCAAGTCAGGCTCCTACTATTTAATACTGTTTAATTCTGTAATCCAAGTATTAACCTGCTCTGCGTTTGCTACTGTTGTTTGCATTGAACACTTAAAGGTAACTTTTACTGGAGTAGTCAATGCTGTCACCGTCTTAGAAATATTAGAATCAAGAACAGGATTTCCTGTAGATTTTATCAGTGAACCTGAATTTTGGCTAGTATTACCGTCGGAATTTGGAGAATTCAATGAAATATTGGATAAAGCATTAGAAATTGGAGAACCTGGATTGGAAAATGTGAAAGTTCCGTCATTATTCTTCATAATTGTCAGACCAGGAGTTGAGGGTATCTGACTGATTGCCGTATCGATTCCACTGGTATCGCTACAATGAAGACCATTTTGGATAGCCTTAATAATTGCCGTAACCATCCCTACTATTTGGAGGATTGCTAGTTTATCTTGTAGGGAAAAGAGCATTCCTGTCCCAGAACCCATAAACTTCTGAAGTAATTTCATAATTTCAGATATCAGGCTATTCCAGAACTTATTAACGTTATCTACGAGTCTTTGAAGATAATTAATTAGCGAACTAAGCGCTCCCTTCACTCCTGTCATCATAGAAGTCATTGCTGCTTGAGCTTTATCAATAGCAGTTAAGTCCTGATTTTGGTTAGCCTGAGAATAGCCTTTTTGAGCTTGAACAAGATTAACTTGAGCAACTTGAACGGCTGTAGGATTATTCTGATCTACTGTTTGAGCTGTTGTTTGAGCCCCTGTTAGTTTGTCATATGCCGAACTTACAGCACCTGCTGTCTTACTTGCCATATTAGCGATATTAGATCCGGCCTGTTGAAATCCTTTTTCGATTGTTGACATATTCTGGAATAGGACTGAGTAATTCAGTTTAGAGAGCATTACCTGTATTGAATTAACAATACATTGAAGGGGCATTATCGCCGCCAATAAAAATTTAGTAACTTGATCTAGTAATGCTGTAAGGAATGGCATAAGCAGAGGACCAATTAACTGAATAACCAAATCAAACATGCTACTCAGTTCCAATCCTAGTTGAATTAATAAAGCAGCTAATCCAGCAAGAATACGTTCAAGGTCAGGCACGCATACGAAATCTTGAAGAAATTTTAAAAAGGCGCATATATCTACGTAGTTATTGGTTCCTTTTAGCATTCCAATAATAGTATTTAACGAAGAAAGAGCATCATTATAAAACTTAATAAAAGCCTTATAGAGATCAGTTCCTAAAATAGTAATAAGAGGATTCTCAAGTAAACTTTTCCAGTTTAACTGTTCTTTTAGATTAATACGCAAACTACAAGGAATACACTTGCTATTAAGAATTCCGCCTAAACTATCGTTTGTTCCAGTATTTGTAAACTGATTCGCAAGACGATCGGCTATACTTTGATTTACTTGAGCAGGAGTTTGAGGAGTTCCCCCTGGAGTAAGAGTTGTAGAGTTTGATCCTACCGCAGGAGATCCTACCACGTTAGCGCCATCTGCTGTAGTTCTCGAAACTAAAGCTCCTGAAGTCCCTAAGCTACTTAATGACAAACTATCGGGTTGAACTCCAACTTGACTACCTGATAACGAAGAGGCGTTTGATGTAACCGAAGAACTTGCTACACCTGAAGTTGGATTGTTATTTAGGATCATCTGAGTATTTTTAGACATACTCTGAAGAGTTCCTAGATATGGTGTCATTACTGCGAATACCGATTCCTGAGTAAGAGAGAAATGACATCCCCGCTCAAAAACTTTACTAATCGCATTAGCGTCACATAGATCGAGTGTATTGCGCATTATGTGGCACCTGGAGCACTTTGTCCTGCTGCTTGAGTAGACTTTACTGAACTATTAGCAGCATTAGCCGCAGTAGCAGAAGATGTCTTATATCCTGGCATATTCTCAGGAATAGATGCTGCACCAAACGATATTGTCGAGACAATAGGGTTAAGTGGATTATAAATCAACATCTTCCAAAGCATATTAGCTAACATCTCAAGAAGATCTGCCTGAAATGACTGCATATCTATCGGCTGAATGACCTGAGCTTTTACATTCAATTCAGGACGAAGACTTCCATCGGCCGCAGCGGCAGAACCAAAAACAGGAACAGGAGTTGTTCCATCAGGAGTAATCGCATCTGAAGCAGCTTCTTCTCCATACGCCTGAATTAAATCTCTCATCTGCTTATACTGAGGATAAGTAATGTAGTTAGTATCTGCTCCTGGGAATTGTCTTCCAATTGCCGACATAGCGGCAGCATCTACTCTAGGATCTAATTTAATTACAATATTAGCCGATACAGTGTCTATTTGCTCTTGAACAGCAGCAGCAAGAATTCCTACTGCTCCTGCTAGGTTATTTAATTCAGTAACTTTATTAGCTCCATCATCTACTACTGGGATAGAAATAGGATTAGGAGCTACTGGTTCTTGAGGAGGCTCTACATAATGAATATTCGGCCGAAAAGAAAGAAGATTCCGGCTTTTTGTATCTAATTCGTTAGCCATTAATTAATCCTATACAGGAGTTGCTACCGCATCAATCTCAAGAGAAACATGATTAAAATTATCTACAGGCGCTCCAAGAGGAACTTCGATTCTCAACCAGAAAGGAGAAAAAGTGACAATATCTGAAATATCTGGGAGAGTAATAGAACTACCCGCATCCGTTACTGCCCATTGTTGCTCTATAGGTTGAGTAGCCCCTGCTATCAGTTTCCAGGAATAACTATTAGTGCCATTGACGATATCTTGTCCGGGATTCTGAGCAAAAGATACTACGATATTAGTAAAAGAATTACTCGGATCGTCATTGGCAACATACAGAAGAGTCTCACTTGCGCCACCTAGGCGACCATCTATAGACAATACGAGAGGATTAAGCATACTCCCGTTAACACTGAATGGCTCTACCCCTGTAGCGGCGCTATAAATTTTTAGTCCTACTGGCATTAGATACTCCTAAATATTCTTTCTTCTTGGTTTAGAAGAATGATTTAATTTACTTCCCGCCCATTGAGAAAAAGGTCGAGCCTGAGGTCTTTTGGCATCTTTTTCCCATCCAGGGTAGGACCATAGTTTAACTGAATTTAGATCATTATTCAAATGATTACCTGGCATTTGCTTCTCACTTGAGGCAATAATGCGATTATTTCCCTGAAGTCCCTCGGTTCTAGTCAATGAAGGTTTGTGATCCTCATTGGGATTAACCTTTTTATCAGATTTATAAACCGTTCCACCGTCTTGAAGATCTACGTCTATTTTTTGTCCAAATTTGCCGGCAAAAGCAATACTCATATCGATAGTCGGTTTGCCGAAAGGCGTCTTTGTGAGAGTAAAAGCTATTAATGAAAGCATTACGGCATCTAGTAAGTGATCTCCTACTGTCTCTTCATTGGCTTTATAAGTCGGATTACCGTTAATAGATATGTGATCTATTACGTATCCTGAGAGTTGAGCTTCAAGAGAAGTATCTGATTCAGGAAAACTAATACTTCTTGTTTCAAATCGGCGGACAGCATTTTCTACTAGAAAAGGTTTAGCCGCCTTTTGAATAGGTTGCTTAGTAAACAGATCGTGAATTTCTACTTTTGATCCAAAGTCATATTGCTTAACATTACGTAAAGCTGAATCTGGATGATTGGGTCCTCTCTTCGGATCAGAAAGAGCATCGAATCCTTCTTTCTTAAGGACTTCCCATTGATAACCACCAAATCCTCTATCTAGGTAAATAGCAGTAGGTCTCCAGAATCTATTCATATCTCGAATTTTTTCACAGGCGGCGGATTGATTCCAACCTTCCTTTGATACTATTGCTTTATCTACTATATAAAAGTGATTAGCTACTGGATCATATCCAGTAATAGCTATAGTTGTTCCATTCTTTACATCGTTCCAGTCTACACCCATCGTATAGATCCAATTTTCCTTCCAAGGAAGGCTTCTGTATCCAAATTTACCTTTTGCTGCTTGGACGTAAGAGTTCTGAAATACACCTTCTTCTTGCTCGCCAAAGTCCGCAAGAATCTCATGCTTGTATCCTAAAGCAGTTAATCCTTCTTTAAAGGTAGCTTCAAGTTCGCTATTCCACATAGGATTCGCCTGAGAAGGATAGTGAAATTCTTTATACGCCTTAGAAAAACAATTATGAAAGAATTTTTCACGTTTACCAGTTGGAGTTGAACTCATCCAAATAGTAGCGTTAGGTTGGTTAGTTACAATTGAAAGAGCAGCATCTATATCTGACGCACACAATAAATCCGCCTCGTCGAAAATAAGCATATCGCCATGTTGTCCACGGACGGCTCCTGCGTTATTTCCTGACTTCGTGCCAGCCGTAAAACCTTTGATCTCTGAACCGTTATGAAGAGTCAAAGTATAATTAGGAGCTTTTACTGCTCTTTTGATTGAATTATGTAAATCAGGATTCCCTTCTAGTAACTCATTAAGTCTCTTGAATATTAAGTCGATTTGAGTCTGATAAGGAGTAATAAGGATTACGTTAAATCCCTGATCTTCTGCTTTGCCAGGTTTAGTAAACATATTAAAGAGAATCGATACACAGATACTCTCACTTTTTCCACAATTATGCGTTCTCATGCCACAATAACTAATTATCTCGTGACTTGTCGTTTCCCAACCATAAACTATGCCTGTTCCAACTTTTTTAATTGAAGTAATTGTACTAAAATTTTTATCTTGTTTGCTATTCCTCTTATTCCCGATTTTATTAAGAATTTCTCTATGAGAAATAAATTTTTCTGGATATTTTGAAGGATCAAGAAACTCTAATAGTTTAAGTTGGTCTTCTTTCCGAGAAACTAAAACTCTATAAAAAGGACAAGTTGATTTTAACATCCATTCTTTTTTGACTATTGAACCAATTCCTAATTTCCATAACAAGTATTGAAATTCTTTTGCCTTTTTTTCGCTAATTCCAATAGCAAATCCGATTTCACTTCGATACCCGTTTTTTCTTTCAGGTCTTTTGTAATGCCAAAGATAACCATCTCCATTAAAATATGTAGAGATAAAAGCTTCTATACTTTCTTTTTTAGCGGTTAATATTTGACCAAACGTATCTTTATGGAATACACCTACTTCTTTTAGATAAATTGCCAGAGGATTAGGTAGATTAGTTCCACACTTCGTAATTAAGTAAGTGTCAAATCCGTTACCTTTTGGTAATCTATGGGGATTTAATGTAGGAAATAACTGAGTCGCTAATCGTTCTACTTCACTTAAATAATAGATATTGTTATTTGTAAATTTGACTGATTGCTTATCGGCAAAATATCCATCGGATAAAATATAACCTAGTAATTTCGCCTGATCTGGAGATATATCTCCATTCTCCTCTAAAAGAGTTTCTGAAGGTAAAAATTCTACTTGATCTTTTAATTCTAGATCTTTGAGTTTAATCCAACCTTTTCCTTTTACAAAAAAAGGATGTTCTTTATTTACTTTTAAAGTAATCCCATTTTGAAATGTAATTTTGTAAATGATGTCTTCGAATGAGTAGAGATCTGTTACTTGACCACCTAAGATAGTATCATTTTCTTTAATATCTTTAACTCTGATAAGTCCTTTAGGCGTATAAACGAACTCATTCTCTTCTATACACTGTCTTCCTATCCGAAATACTTTTCGTTTTGCGCTACATAGTAACATTGTTGCTTGATATGGGCGATGATATCGAGAGTGACCTGAAATATCTTCTCCAGGATGATCTGCTATCCAAGAATAATATTCTTCTGGATTTTTACGTTTCCATATTTCACTATCTGGATCAATACAGTGCCAGTCTAGATTTTCCGCCGCCCAACGAACAGGATCGACGATGGTGAGCATCGCATCAGTTGTTTCTTCTGAAAGGCCGGCTTGTAGTGCTTCTGAAAGATAATCTTTGGGAATACCTTTACAAGAAATCTTCCATCCTTCGCCTTTTGAGGCGGAATGTTTCTTCTTGTAGGCTTTAACGCAATTAAGACAATCACCAGAACAGAGATTGAGATCCACTAGTTATCCTTTAGAATATACCTCGTATTTTGGTATATGCTTTATTAGCCATCATTCTAGCACCTTTATAGTCATTATGTATCTGATTAGCGATACCATGGCCAAAACCTCTAATACGTGCTCCTCTTCCTGCTGCTTTTGCTCCTAAGGCTCCAGATATTCCGTATGCTCCATATCGAGCACCAACGGCACCAATACTTGCTCCCTTCATTGCCCCGCCCAAAATAGAAGTATTATCCGACATTGCGCCATACACTCCACCGACCGCAGCACCCCAAAGTGCTCCAGCGGCAGTTCGTCCATAACCACCCGTAGCCGTATGAGTAGCGGAAGTATAAACATTTCCGATAGCTCCTGCTGCTCTTTGTAGAAACGATCTAGCCGGATACATCATGACGATTTACTCCATTACCTGTAGTGCATCAAGGCTCCTTCGTTTCCGAGAGCCATCCTTCCTCCAATATGCGAGTTCTGTATAGCCTGTAAGCTTCTTTGTCTTATTGTAGCTGCTGTACCGAAAGTATCAACAAATGGAGTGCCCATTTCAAGATTACGATATCTCTTACCTCTAGCAATTGAAGCTTTGCCTACTCTATATGCTCCATACCCAATAGCAGCAAGAGGAGCAGCAACGTCAAAAGCAGCACCAAGGGCAAGAGTCGACATAGCGTAATCCATACCTATCTGAATTGCTCCACCGATTGCTACACTCTTAGCAGCACCTACTATTCCGTCTTCTCGATAACCTTCGATAGCATTCCAGGCAGTAAAGCCGGCATTAAGAAATCCGCCATGTTTGATAACTCCCCAAGCACCCTTTGCTATCCCCCTAGCTCCTGCTTGACGAGCGAAAGCGGGAAGAGTCTGTCTTAAGGCTCTTGCTCCTCCACGAACTCCTCCACCTTGAAGCCATTTTTCAGTTTCATATGCTTTGCTAAAAGCAGTTTTCTCGAATACACCTTCTGATACTTCTCTTTCTCCAAGGCCCATAAAACCTTGAGAAGTGTATCCGCCTCCAATTTTATCTTTTCGATAATTCCAGCCAAGGGTTTCCATTATGCCTTGCTGGGTAGCTCTACCTATACCAGTTTTCCCAAATCGTTGGGACCAAGAATTTCCAAACTGATAAGCACTTTTTGCTTGATTATGTGCCCAATTTACGTTCTCAAATGCCATTTATTGTCCTTAGTGGCGACTTTGCCACATTCCCTGAACCATTCCCATCGTGCTCTGTTGTAATCTATTCTGTCTTAGAGCGATACCTGTAGATAATCCGCCTTGAGGAGCAATACCCGTTTCCATCCTGTCTAATGCTCTAGCTTCTTGATTATATGAAGCTTTAAGATTTACATCGCTACTAGGAGAAGAGTAGGGAGCTTTATTACCAAAAAGAGCATAGACTCCAAGAGTCGCTCCTGCTACTGTTATTATTGGATGTTCAGCAGCGAAGAGAGCAAGATTCATCCCGCCTTTAATACCAAATTTACTTACTTGATATCCTTTTTTCGCAAACTTTTTTAAAGTGGGTTTATATCCTGCTTTTCTAGCAAGAGAAAGTATACCGGGACCTTTAAACTTTCCTCTGACTAGAGCAGGAGTAACCAGTCTACTAGCAGCACCAATAGTCCCGCCGATTAAAGCACCACGAGCAATATCCGATAAGTAACTTCCGGTATTCTGAGAATCGCTGGTAATCGCTTCATATCCGCCACCAATTGCCGCTCCAAGAGCAGCTCTACGGAAAGTTCCACCAATAGCGCTTTTACCGGCACTAAGTCCGACTCTTTTTCCTGCTCCAAGAAGGGTATCTATTATAAAACTCATTTATTCCTCTACTTTACAACTATTAGGTGAATTTGCTAGCCTGCGTGTCTACGACCGGCTCTATGCGCAGCTTTAGCCGCATCTTTCATAGCTCTCAGGTGATTCTTATTCCACACTACCTTGTCTACGGATACCGAGACTGACTGAGTAATGTCTTTCTTAATCGGTGGTATCATCACAGGTCCTACTCCAAAAGGATTAGTCTTATCTTCAGGTCTTCCATTAACTCTTTCTAGTTTAGCCCGTTCTATATCTTGTTTTAGTCTGTATTCCTTTATAAAAGGTTTTTCAATTCGGCCGGCTGCTATTTCTCCCGCTTCTATCTCCGTAATAGAAATCGGTCTACCAACGACTGACCCTCTTCTTTCAGCGAAACCTTGTAAAGTATCTTTAAGCTGTTCTCTAGTAATAGAACCTTTCTTTGCTAAGAAACTGTAGAATTCGGTATTGGACATACTCTTGAGTTCGTCAACTCCAAGAGTCCATCCTTTCTTTTCTACCCCGCCGAAAACTGATTTAATTGAGGACATTAAACGCTGTAAACCAGATCCGAAATCTGTATTCCCTTTTCTAGATAATCCCGCTAGTCCAGTATGTCTCAATCCTTCTATAGTATTATGAACATCATCAAACCCAGATATTCGATGTGCTTTACCAAAATCAATAATCGCGTAATGATTCTTAGGTACAAGCATCCTATTCCCGAGATGAGTGTCTCCGTGTTCCCACCCTTGAGTCTTCATGAAATCTAGAAGCTCTGAAGTGGCTCTTTCATGAGGTTCAAATCCGTAGGTATTATGAGCCATATTACTCTTCAGAGTCTCTCCGTGGATAAGTTCCATATCCATCATATTCTCTTTGCTGCCATACACTGTAGGAGAGAACCAGTCCTGAAATGCTCTTTGCGCTTCTACTTCGTGTTCTCCTATATCTCCGACTTTTCTAGCGAATTGAAATTCTTTTCCTCGGAAAGAACTTTTCATCTGGAATACTTCACCGAATCTTCCATTACCGATAGACTTAACTGATTTCGCACCAGAGAGAGCGGCTTTGAATTCTTTACCTTCAAGCATCTCTTCGAATATTTCGCCGGCTCTAGTAAGTCCGCGAAGAGCATCCCAGCCTGAACCGAAGTCGGTATTATTTACTCGTTGCTTCCCGTACCATCCATGGCGAAGACCTTCGATGGTATTGTAGTTGTCGTCTTTGCTAGAGATAGAGAAGAAAGGTTTGTTAGAATAATGAAGATACTGATTTAAGCTTTGTTCTAGAATTTCTTGAGCGAGATAACGGAAACCTGATCCGAAATCAGTATTAGTTTTACGAGTTGCCCCTGCTACTCCTTTATGCTCTAGTCCTTCGATAGTATTGTAACTATCATCTTTGCCAGAAAAGAGCGCTCCCGTTATTGCTCCGAGTATACCTAATCCTATTATCGCAGCCTTAGAATGACCAATCTTTTTACCTGTAATATTCTCGACAATACGTTTAGATACAAGAGGATTTCTTATAGTGCCGAAACTTCTCTGTATTTCTATTAGTTTAAATTCTTTCTCGGCAGTCATTCCTATATCGTAGGCAGCGATATCTAGACCTTTAGGTAATTTACTCGCCAGATTCTCTGTAAAAGAAGTTAATCCTTTTAACACTTCGGGATCTGATACGGGGATAACGTTTTCATGTAAATGGTGTTTCTTGATATTGCCGGCCAAATCAGGAAAATGTTTTTCTAATTTCCCGAGAACCTTCTTTGTAAGAGAATTCCCGAATCTATGCGCTGCGTAAACTTGCTTACCTCCAACCGAGATAGTTCGAAATTCGGCAGCTAAAGGTATTTTCCTTTGGACTATATAATCCGCAGGATGAAGAAGCATATTTTCGAGATCTGCTGCTGGGACTTTACTGGGACCCATCCAAACACCTTCTGAAAGAGCGGCTCCAGTATCTTTAATAATTAGATTCCCGTAACCACCCCATTCTTTCGCTATACTTTTTGCGCGAGGATTCCGAAAAAGCTTTCCTCTAGCGACTGAAGGCATAAATGTCTCTTGTCTCTTGTATGACGCTAATCCTGCTTCTTGCCAAGCAGCAGTTGACTCAAACAACTCCCCTGCTGAAAAAGTTTCAGGTAAATGTCTTCCTTGTCCTTTAAAGAAAAGATATTCTTGAGTTCGTAACTTATCTACTCCAATATTCCAGTTACCAAAATTGACATTATGTTCTGGTATCTTGTCTATCCAATGTTTGCTTCCTGGGAGTGTATCGTAGTTATAAATAAGTCTCTTAGAGTTGCCATGCTTTCCCCAATTTTCTTGAACATCTATTCCGGCATAAGCTAATTTGCCAATAGGCCCTTTACTCTTAATGTGTTTAGCTAGCATGGGAGAAACTATAGTCATTTCGTGTTTAGAAGCTATAGCCCTCATCGCTGCTAATCTGGGATATTTAGAAAGATCAGAAGCAATTCCCGAGTATCCCCATAATCTCTCAACTGCTCCCCACCCAAGCCCTACTCCGATACCTGCTCCAGCGATAACAGGGAGTAGAGAGTGACTTCTTTCCTTCTTATCTCCCTGATAACCAGATCCGAAGTGAGTCATAGCCTTACGCATAATCTCGGCTTGACCACCGTGAGGCAATCCTTCTATGGTGTTATAGTCATCATCTTTAGAAGAGATTTTATTGATAGCTACTAGTGAAGCTAATCCTATTCCTATTCCTACTGACCATGGATGTTCTTTTACTAGTTGTGCCCCTAGATTCGTAAGTCTTCTGGACGTTGGGGCACTGCCCGCCGATAAAAATCCCTTTTCTACTTTACTGACTTTACCTAGACCTTGTTTGATACTATCAAGATTCCCACCCTGACTAGTTATTTCTGAAGTGATTACATCTTCTGAAATACCCCACTTCTGAGCTTTACTAATCAGATCTTGATAGAAGGTTTTCTTGTTCTCCCAAGGGTTAGCGCCTGTCATTGCCCTTGCTATCGTTTTATTTTGAAGGGCGGTCTTATTCCATTCACTAGCGAATTCTGGACCTGCTAGTGCCCTTCCAGGCTGCGTAGCGAGTGTTCTGAGAGCTTCCAGAGAGTTCTTTGGTTGTTTACCATATTTCCAGCGGAATACGTCTTCTTGTTTCCAACCAGAGAATTGATATTGACCAGCAGCTAGTGCTTGAGAAGCAGGGAGTTGACCAGGAACTGATTCAAATCCTCTACCTACTGAAGCGTATTTTTCTGCTTGTCTCCATAGATCCTCATCTAGTAAGTTACGGTGAGGTTCTACTGCTTTAGCTATATTGAGAGCATATTCTCTACCAATATCTCTAGTAGTAATATTAGATAATACTGATTGATATCTTTGATGTAGTCCGTGTTTCTTTGCTTCGGCTAGTAAAGAAGGTATACCGCCCGTTTCAGAAGAAATACTTCCGATATTCCATCCGGCTATTTCTTTCTGTTTTTCAAGGACAGAGAGAAAGTTCTCTAGTCCTGCTTTGTTAGTAGGTAGAGTTCGTCCTCTTTCTTCTACTCCTTGAGCAAAAGATAATTTTCCACCGCCGATATTGAAAAAGAGAGGATTATTCTTCATCGCTATCTAGTATAGCATCAGGTGTAAGAATTACTTTCTTTTCTACTGGAGTAGATATTCCGCCTTCTTGAAGAGGAGAGATTGAATCTACGGTAGCCTTTGGATTGATATCAAGATCTCGCTGAAGCTTTTCGATCTTCCGACGGATATCTGACATCTTGGAAGATGGATCTTTATCTTCTTTAGTCTTGAGAGCTGCTTCTTTCTTATACTTCTCTTGTCTATCTCCAACCATTAACTTGATAATCTTACTCTTTCTATTGAGTAGTTTCTCTCGTTGTTCCATAAAAGGAGATAACTGTTTCTGTATAATAGGCTCTCCATTATTAGCAACGCCTACTGCTTGGTCTATGATCAATTCGGCATTAGCTGGTTTAGCTAGAGAGATATTAAGCCGCCGCATCATAACTTCTATTTCGGCTAACTCGTTACAATAACCAATTTCGGTAAAGTTCTCAGGATCTACTTCGTACTCGTTCATATACTGAACTACCCAAGTATTAAGTAAATTCACTTCAACGAGGCATTGTTTGGCGATTGGATACTTTCCTATTTCTGCTAATGGACATCCTTGTCTCAACGGACAAGCAGGTCCAAGACAAGTGAGAGGAATCATGGCAGTAGCTCCAGTAGAGAGCTTCTTCATCACCATCGTATATCGCTTGGCTTCTTCTAGAGTGAAAGTAATCTGAGAGTAATCATCCAAATTGTGATCAATAAATTTAAAGTATTCAGCTCTAGTTACTTTATTAGTATCAGTACGAGTCAGAGCTACTGATTTTTCTTTATCTGCCATTAGGTCCCGCCTTTAAAAGAAACAGGATCAACTATTCGATACTGTTCCAGCACTTCAAGAAATAACTTTTTGATTGGGTCAAAGTCATCCCGAAGAAAGATATCAAGGGACTTCTTATACAAGTAACAATCTTTACCCAGATCCATCGCAGTGCGTACGCCTTCTGTGCGTTGAAGACCTGAGTTATTTAATCTATTCCGAAGTTTCTCTAGAGATTCAAGCAAGTTGTTTGCCATAAGGGGAGTATAACCCGCCGATAAGGAAAAGTCCATTAGGGAGTGAAATTGGAATTATTTTCTATTAAAAGTAGAGCTTTTGACAACAAGTCGGGAATTCAATAGGGCATACCCCGGATAGAGATTTTGAGGAGAGTTATTCTGAAGGTTATTCTGAAGGGGAGCCTATGAGTGCATTAGAGAGGAGGTAGGGGAGGTCCCTTTCGTAGTGAAGGGCCGGGTAGTCATTTTCACTTCCGAGTCATCGAGGAAGGCATTCAACAACGGTAACTGTTTAGTTACCAAACAAGGAGAAGATCATGTATGTATGCTTTAAGTTCTATTATCTAGTGTAGTAGAACTATTGGTGTGGATTATCCCGCCGAAAAGAAACACGAAACCAAGGAGACATCATGTCACGCATGGAGATTACCAAGTGTGTGAAGTCTAATATGGTATCGTTCTCATGGCATGTCATGGAGAGACTGCGTGAAAGGCGGATTAATAGGACGGCTATGATGAATGCCTTGCTGTATGGGCTAGTAAGGCAAGATGCTGATGGGAAGGTAGTAGTAACTCATAATAGAACTAGTGTAGTAATAGCTGCTAATAGTATCGGTTTTGTTGTGTGTACAGTGTACTAGGTAGGGTAGATATTACCCGCCGCAAACAACAGGAGCATGCTATGAGTGGTGTTATTACAACGAAGGACTTGTTCCTACATGGTATAGCCATCATCCATGGATTTGGACTTGGTGTCTGGATTCATTGTGTTCGGATGGTTATTACCCATCATCACACGACGTTCTTGGCGTGTCTTTACAACTAAAGGAGAGTGTCATGTACGAGCTTATGTATGTTGACGGTTCGGTTCTTGTTCCTTTCTGTACGGTTGATCCGACTAAGAAGGAGGAGTTGAAGGCTCTGGTTGGTCGTCTGCTTGATAAGCATGAGACAGTAGTGCTTGCTAAACTTGTTAAGCACGTGAAGGAGACGTATGCCGAAGTGTGGCTGGAGAATGTACAAGAACCACCATATGGGTGTGTTCTTCGATTCGGTACAGCCAAGCAGTTCGATGAGTCCGAGGAGGACGATCCTGAGAGCAGTATCACGATTGAACAGCATGACAGTGCTGTGATTGACTGGCTGAATAAAGAGTAGGCAACTAATAGGATAGGATAGCTAATAGCAACCTTTACTTTGAGGAGAGAGTCATGTCTATCAAGATGAATCTTCGGTATGCATTGTGCTTGTTCGATCAAGGCGCTTCATGCCTTCACGTTGCTTGGAGGAAGGGCAAGTACGGAGAGGAGCTTGGCAACACGTATGTTAATAGTGTGTGGCAGATGCGTTCACTGGCAGTGAAGTTGTTCCTGGCAGGCGAAACTCTCTACAGCATTGAAGCGGTGAGATAAGGAGGCTGTTATGTCTCTTACCTACTCTCGGTTGTTGGTATTCTACTTTGAGTATAGGAAGGCTGGTATGCCTGCCTATATGGCGTGGTACATGGCGAAGTTGAAGGAATCAACTCTTTGGAGGTAGTTATGTTTACAGTGCTTGTTTTTCAAGGCGGGAAACAAATCATGTCTTTTACTGCTAGAACTAATGAAGCAGTGATTAAACATAGTAACTACTTCAGAGAAAGAGGTTTAGCTGTAAAGGTATTAACCGCCAATAAAAATAAAGTAACTGAATCAGTTGGTATCAATGTTGATCGAATCAACTACTGACTAGTGAGTACCGCCGAAGGCGGATGACTTATAGAATAAAAAATAAATTCTTTAATCCCGGCGTGGTCTGCTCCCATTATATAATAGCGTGGAGGGTACATGTCAAGAAGTATTTGACTACTCAACCACAGATGATAGCTTAAAAGGTATCTTGGGTATTATAGTCACGATACCAAATAAGGAGTAATACGATGATCTTTAAGGAAGGATATGATAGAAACAGATACTGCGATGGTGCTCAGAGTAAGATCTATATAGATAAGATAGACACTGAGTACCTAGCTAAGTTTTTCAATACTGCTACGCGAAATGTTCTACGCTGGATTAAGCAAAAACGTTTCAATCCGCGGGATATATCTAGCATTGTGAAATATAAAATAGATAAAGAAAACAAGTAGTTAGTGTTCTTTCCAACCACAGGAGAAGTTCATGTTTACATCTTCACAAGTGGCTACGTTGAATCAAGAAGTAACCCCTGAGATCGAGCAAGTGCTCTTCCAGATGTTGTGTGAGAAAGCAATGCTCGAAGTCAAGGAGTGGAACACAAGCGTTGCTCGTATGTGTCTTCTAGAGGAAGACTGGGAAGTGAAGTTTAATAGCATCATTGATATCCAAGAGCGTATGGCTCGTGGAATGAAGCTGATTCAGTCAGCTAATAAGACTATTTCCGCCCTTTGGCAGAGAAATAGCTACGCAGGATTGGTATGGTCCGCCTTTTCAGGAAAGATTTCTGATAATCGGCGGGCTAATAGTATCCTAAACCATCCTAATAACAAGCAGTTAGCTCAGTGGTTCCAATATCGAGCACGTTGCTGGGATAAGTGGAATCAACTGAAGGATCAATGTGCTAGCATCATTGGTGAGAATACTTGGTTGTGGGGAAAGTATTTCGATTTGGCCGATACAGAGGTAAATAAGTACTTCTGCACAGGCGATTCAGAGGACGTTGACGAGCAGTTCAGCGAGAAGGGTTTGGCAGAGGGTGCTGTGCAAGCCATTGAAATGCTTGAGGAATCTCACATGAAGGAAGAGGAAGGGAACCTCTCCTCTACATCCTCTATTCCCTCACTTTCCTCGGCTTCGGTCCGTGGACTCTGGGATAAGTCAGTTCGCTCATCTCCTTCTTATGATATCACTAGTTGGTATCTTGAGGGAGTTGAGATGGATAAGCAGATGGAAGTATCTTTCTAGTATTCAATAGTTAGGGGATATTTCCTATAGTCTGTTAATAGAATATGTTGTTATATTGTTGTTAATATAATAGGTTAAGAGCCTAGTCTAGATATCCCGCCGAAAAAAACAAAGGAAAGTGCTATGAAAACATTGAATCGAGCTCTACTTGGTGCTGCTATCGGTGGTGTTGTTGGTTCAGTCTTGATTCCAATACAGGTAACAGTTCATATTGCTGCTCCTGTAACCTTCCCAGTTATTCAGGCTGTGAATGGTTATTGCTATGGACATGATAGGAATCATCCAATAGTTGGAGCAGTAGTAGGAGCTGGACTTGGAGTAGTTCTAGTTCCGTTTGCTCCGCTATCTGCTTTAGCTATTCCATTGACTCTTCCATTGTGTATTATTGGAGGAGGAGTGTATGAAGGCAAGATTTAATCCAAGGGAGAAAAACAATGCATAAGGTGATTATTCTTCGCGGAGTAAGTGGTTCTGGTAAATCAACAAAAGCACATGAGTTGTTTCATAGTGCCTGTGTAAACGGAGAATCATGTATCATCTGTAGTGCTGATGATTATATGATTAATGCTTTGGGAAAATACGAGTTCAATCCAAAGAAGCTTCAGCAATGTCATACAGCTTGTCAATTGGTTTTTGTTAATGCATTGATTGATGATGTTAATCTCGTCATTCTAGATAATACTAATACTCAGAAGTGGGAGTATTACTATTATCTGAAGAAAGCTGTAAGTATGCATTATGAAGTCGAGGAGATTATTGTAGGTAATTCTCAAGATGTGGAATTGTATGCTATGCGTAATACGCATAATGTTCCACTTGAGAGTATCAAGAAACAAGCTCAAAGATTTGAGATGTAATCCGCCAAAAAAAAGAAAAATAAAAGGCGGGTTAATTCAATCTCAAGGAGAAATTAATGTTTAATCTAGCTATCTTCGCTATGGGCGTAGATGTAGGACTTATGATAGCAGCAATTATCGCTATTATCTTAACAAGGAAAAACAAATGAGCCTTTGCGTTATTTGCGATGAAGAGGTTGAAGGAACTAAACTTGCTCATAAGAAGTGCTGGAATTCTGACTTGTCAGATAAGATTCCAACACTAGATCAAAAAGTTATTAAGCGATTTCAAGAAGAGGATCTTACTGACGAAGCGTTGGAAACTCTTCATGAAGACGATTGTGAGTAATTAAAAAAGAAAGAAAAAAAACATGAAGTTTCTACATGGAACACGTTCTTTTTTCACGCATAAACTTCCCATTCTTTCATGGGGAGAGGATAAATATATCGGCAGGTGGATTCGAATTGTTATCTGTCAATATTATTTCGAACTTCATTACTAGCAAAGAAAGATTGAGGAACTCATGCTTTCATTCATCAATTCATCACTGAGTGAGAAGTTGAATCAAGCTTTGCTTGTTCTTACTCAACCATTTACAGATCTTCACAATCTGATTGAATTTAAGCTCAATAATCCTGAGCTTATTCAAGCCACAAATGCTCTTCAACGTAGTCGTGATGTTTTGAAGAAGTGCGAAGAGACTCAAAAGGAGTCTTCAAAGGCAAAGAAATGCGCAGTTGAAGCAGCAACAGCTATTCTCGATATTGAAGCTACAAAAGTAGCTGATGATTGGGAAACTGATGGCTTGCTTCATTGTCTTTCTACTCAAGTAGAAAGGCTTTGTCCTGAGCCTTCTGATGAAGATAAGCTCAAGATGAAAGCAAAGCTTGATGAGCTTTTCGCACCAATGATGAACATGTTGAAGGTTAATCCCGCCGATTAAAAAAAATAAAGGCGGCTAATCTCAAACATAGGAGATTTATCCAATGATCGGTGAAGCTGCTGTTCTAGCCGGTATTACAACTCTTGGTTTTACCTCAATCTATAAGAAGCTTCCCCGTCGTATCAGGAAGTTTCTTGAACATCATCCGTTGTTTACAGATATCTTCGTATTGATATTCATGTATGCGTTTTTGGGATTTACAATCCTAGCGCATATGGCAGCAGGTCTCATTGTTCTATTTGTGACCTGTATGCTTTATGTAGCTAATCATCCTGATGAGTTTGGATACCTTACGGATATGAAAGAGTATCTAACTCAAAAGCTAGTAGAGCTTAAGAAGGCTTTGACTGAGTATGGGAAGAATTATCAAGCTAGTAAAGGAGTAGTTGTTCCAGTAGTTGATTAATTCCCGCCAGAAAAAAGGAAAATAACATGAGTTTGTCATATCTATATAAAACCATCAGGTGGTGGTTGAAAGGCTTGGAGCCGTGTATTTTTTGCGGCAAGGATGCCGACAAAAACTGGCCTGTATGCTTTGATTGTCTTATAGAAGACATGAAGCGTGATGAACAGAAGATGATAGAGACATACGGAGAGTTGGATTCTGAATT
>Ga0182027_10004517_pt1 | contig 21525 bp, 19 predicted proteins | sample 712E1DmetaG_FD_121300 | JGI IMG/M metagenome (GOLD analysis project Ga0182027, IMG submission 121300) | Permafrost microbial communities from Stordalen Mire, Sweden - 712E1D metaG (Illumina Assembly) | ecosystem: Environmental > Terrestrial > Soil > Wetlands > Permafrost | place: Sweden... | reverse complement strand
TTCCGAGAAGCGCATTGATCTGCTCGCGAGTGAGATCGGCGCCGAACTTGAGGTTGTGCCGCCCGCGGGTCGTGGCCATGGAGTAAGATGCCTGGTAGTCGTTCTGATAGGTGTCCTGCGGGCCGGTAATTGGGTTGCCCAGCGACGCGTAGCCGCTCACGATCAGATACGGAACGCCCTGGTTCAATCCGAGTGTGGGTTGGTATTGGAACCCGAGGCTGCTGCCCGGCGTGTGATTCGCCGCCTGTCCAGCCAGGAACGCGTTGCGGAGAAACGAAAGGCGCGCGGTCTGCACGGTTTGCGGCGCGATCAGGTGGACCCAGGAGGCGGTGACTGAGTTCGTGGCTATGTCGTTGGTGACCGGAAAACCGGGGACGCCTGCGCCGGAAATAGGAAGCGGATCGAACTGGTGCAGAGACGACGTGGAATACCGCACGAATAGTTGATCCCTGACGCCGAAGTAGTGGTCGAAACGGAAGCCGCCCTGGTCGTAGTTTGTCGAGCCAAGCTGGGTGGATTCAAACACGTTCCCGCCGGCGTTGGGCAGCGGATATAGTTTTTCCGCCAGCAGGGCGATCGGGCTTTGCATGGCGGACGGGATCTGGTTGCCTTGGAAAGGCTGGCCGGTAAACTCGTTGATGAGAGGAGCGGGTTGTCCGGTGGCGGGGTCCGTAAGTCCGGAGAAATCGCCTTTACGCTCGGCGGCTGTGGGCACGATAGCGGCTTGCGTCCGGCCCTCGGAATCGCGCTGCCCCTCGTAGTAGACGAAAAAGAAGTCCTTGTCCTTGCGGACCGGCCCGCCCAAAGTGGCGCCGTATTGGTTGCGGTGCAGCGGCTCCGTCCGGGCGGCGAAGAAGTTGCGCGTATCCATGGCGTTATTGCGGAGGAATTCGTAAGCGTCGCCATGAAATGCGTCGCTTCCCGACTTAGTGACCACGGAAGTGGTCGCGCCGCTCGTGTCGCCGTATTCGGCGGGAGCGTTCAGAGTCAGAATGCGGAACTCACTGACGGCGTCCACGGGGACGCGGAGAGCGTATCCGCCATTCACGCTATCCACGTTGGCGGCTCCATCGAGCAGATAGTCGTTCGATTCGGGCCGTTGCCCATTGACGGCGTATGCCTGCCCGCTGCGCGCGATGCCGCCCGCCTCCGCGAGGCCGGCGGTCATCGGAGCGACTCCCGGCTGCAAGAGGCCAAGCTGCGTCAGGTCGCGTCCGTTCAGGGGAAGATCCGCCGCCTGCTTTTCGGAAACGACGTTGCCGAGCGTTGGGCTGGTGTCCACCGTCACGGCTTCCCCGGAAACAATCACCTCGACGTGCTCGCCGGCGATTTGCAACTGTACCGGCCAGGACACCACCTGCCCGATGTCGATGCGAATGGATGCCGCCGAGTACGGCGCGAATCCCGTAGCCTTGACCTCAAGCGCATACCCGCCGATGGGCAGGTCGGAAAAGTGAAAGGCGCCCTGGCGCGAGGAAAGGACGGTCCGCGTGAGGCCGGTCTGCGCGTTGTGGACGCTGACTTCCGCGTCGAGCACAACCGCGTCGGCCGGATCGACGATCTGTCCTTCGAGTGTTCCGATGGGAGCCTGCGCCCGGACCAGCGCGCAAACGAGCGCGGCGCCCAATACGGGGATACTAAGTCGTTTCACGGTCATAATCTCCATACTTCGAGTGATAGTCAAGAGAGACAATGGAACCTCTGGGCCTGGTCACCCTCTTGGACCGGCCGCCGGACCCATCGTCCACCATTGTTCGGGGTCGGGCTGCTTCCCATACCCGAGAGCATCGTCCATGATGCGGAACAAACCGTCCGCGGCCGGCGCAACCGAGGCCGCGGCTTTCACGGCGCCGTGAGTCCAGGCATGCGCGGCTTTCGTGTACGGGCAGCTTGCCAGGCAGATGCCGCACCCGTTATCGACTTGCTGCCAGTGCTCGAAACAGGCGTAGGAATTCTCGAACCATGCTTTGTGCCCCGAGTTATTCCACGGCCCGGCGGTCTGAAAACTCGGCTCGTCGTCGAACGACAAAGCGCCCGCGGGACACGCCTCGGCGCACTTCTTGCACTTCTTGCAGAAGTCGACCAATCCGAAATCGACAGGCTTATCGCAAACCATCGGCAGATCGGTGAAGACCTTGCACAGGCGAACCGCGGGACCGTATTCGGGCGTCACCAGCTTGTTTAGGCGGCTCAGTTCCCCAATGCCCGCATCGACGGCGAACGGCACGCTCAGCGCCGTATCGTTCACACTCGGAATGGCCTGGTAGCCCAGACCGCGGATAAACTCCGCCAGCGACGCCACCGTGAACGCCGAGTGGCTGTAGCCGAGGCCCGTAGCGGCGTCCCCCAACGAGGTGGGAGCGCGCGCGAGAAGGTCGAGGTCCATGGGAATGGCGAGGGCCACCACCCATTTCATCTTCCTCGGAATCGCGAATTTCTTATCGGTTACCGCCGGCGCGTCGGCGTCCTCGAAGACGATGTCTCTCTTCCCTTGCCTGAGGTTGACGTAGGCCTCGTTCATGGGCGCGATCCCGGCTAGGCCGGCGCCATACAGTCGCGCGGCCGCTTTCACCGTATTCGCCATTTCCGCCGGGGGAGCCGCATAACGCTCGACGCCCAATTCAGCCGGCGTGCGCACCGCGATGCGCGTCCACGATAACAGTCCCACACCCGGCTCGGCGGCCTTCATCAAGGTCCAGGCGCCTTCGCTCAACTGATGGTCGGGCAAGCGGAATCCGGGCTTGCCTTCGCGCATCCATCCGGCCAGGCGCGCGGCCTTGGCGGCCTGCTCCGCCTCGAAGGAACCCGCGCCCTCGCGCTGGGATTTCAACTCCCGGTAGATTTCGAAAATGTTGTCGCCGGAGAAGCGCTTGAAGGCGGCGGTCTTCTCCCCCAGGGTGGGCCGGTCCACGGTCTTGACCCACCAGGCGCGTTTGCGCGGGCCGCCGCGGGCGCCATCTTTCAGCTCCCGGATTGCCGCCGGTACGCCGCCCGCGGCGATAAGACCGGCTGCCGCCAACAGGGCGCGGCGTCCGGTCCGCTTGCCTTCTATTCCCAAGTGCGTGCTCCTATTCGCGCCTGCATTCGAAGCCGGAACTATGGCTGCTCGTCCCGCGCAAGTCCAGACGCAGTCACGCTATCCGGATGCGCTTACGGTGAGTAAGGCCGGCTCCGCGAACACACAACGCGCGGACGCCGTGGAATGGTCCACCGGCGTTTGATTTGAAGGGCATGGTAACCCGCGAGTTCGGTGAGTCGCAATAATTGGAATGTACTATCTCAGTAACGTGCGCCCCGGGGGATAGTAGCTTTCTATTAGTGGCGGACCCCGCGAGTGTCGTGTACTCTCGGAGAGACGATTGGAGAAGATCGGTTCATGGCCCACATTAGCGTGCCCGAGGGATTGCCGGGCATCCTCGGCCCGATGGCGATCGGCCCGGATAGCGCCAAGGCGCTTCTCGATCTGGCGGAAGTCCTGTTGCGAGGCCCCAACACTCTGACGCCGGCGGAACGCGAAACCATCGCCGCCTATGTCTCCTCCGAAAACGAGTGCCGTTTCTGCCAGATGTCTCACAGCGCGGCGGCCGCCGAGCATCTGGGCGGCGATTACGAACTCATCGACCAGGTCAAACGCAACTACGCCGAGGCCGCGATCCCGGAGAAATTGAAAGCGCTGCTGGCCATCGCGGGCAAGGTTCGGCAAAGCGGCAAGCTCGTAACGGCGGAAGACGTCGAGCGGGCCCGGGCGCTCGGCGCCACCGATAAGGAGATCCACGACGCCGTTCTGATCGCGGCGGCTTTCTGCATGTTCAATCGCTATGTGGACGGCTTGGCGACCTGGCAGCCTGCCGATCCGCTGGCTTACCGCGAGATGGGATACAAGATGGCGCATGTAGGCTATGGCCGCGATGGGAACCACTGACCTCACGCCGGTTGCGGCAGCCACGCGTTCGGCGCCGAACGAGCACAGCCTCCGTTACCGCGGATTTCGCGTGGCGGCGGCCTCCTCCGCGTGCGTGTTGGTGAGCTTTGCATCGCTGTTCGTCTACACCTTCGCCATTTTCCTGAAGCCTTTGGCCGCGGAGTTCGGCTGGTCGCGTCAGGCCGTCTCCACGGCCTTCGGCATCGCTGCGCTGGCGGTTGCGGCCTGCTCGCCGCCGCTCGGCTGGCTGCTCGACCGCTATCCCGCCCGGCGCATCGTCCTGCCTTGCATGACGGTCTTCGGATGCGCCTTCGCGTCGCTCGCGCTGATGACGCGCCACCTGTGGCATCTCTACGCGGTTTTCCTGATTCTCGGAGTGGTGGGGAACGGCACAGCGCACTTGGCGTACTCTCGCGTGCTGACCACATGGTTTGAGGAGCGCCGCGGCGTGGCTTTCTCCATCTTGCTGGGCGGCGGCGCGGCAGGCGCCATGATTCTTCCCCCCACGGCCGAAGCTCTGATTCATGCCGTGGGGTGGAGGGCCGCGTTCGCCATTCTTGGCGCCGGCGTGTTGGCCGTTGGACTGCCATGCGGTTCGTGCGTCCGTGAGCGTCCCCGAGCCTCCCGTTGCGTGGCTACGCCGGCTAGCGGCGCCTCCGTCGGAGAGGGCGTACGCTCCCGGGCCTTTTGGATTATCGTGGCCGGGCTGTTTCTGATCTCTGTAAGTCAGAACGGCGCCATCACTCATCTGTCCGCGTTACTCACGGATCGTGGCATTTCCGCGCGCAGCGCGGCCTTCGCGGTTTCTGCCATGGGCGGAGCCATCCTGGCTGGCAGGCTGCTGACGGGATGGCTGCTCGATAGGTACTTCGCTCCGCGCGTGGCGGTCTGTCTCTTCGGCCTTTCCGCGCTGGGCACGTTTCTGCTGGCTGGCGCCCACTCTCTCTTGATGGGCGCCGGAGCGGCCGCGGTCATCGGATTCGGCATGGGTGGAGAAGGCGATGTGACTCCCTACTTACTCTCCAGATACTTCGGTCTGCGGTCGTTGTCCACCCTATACGGCTTCACGTGGACCGCGTACGCCATCGCCGGAGCGGCCGGCCCCGTCATCATGGGAAGGGCGTTCGACGCCACGGGGTCCTATCGCGCGCTGCTTCTGCAACTGGCGGCGGCCACGCTGGCCGCCGCCTCGCTGATGCTGCTGCTGCCGCGCTACGACGCAATCGTTTCGATCAACCAGGAATAGGAGTACAGACAGATGGCGCACATACAGTTGCCGGAGGACCTTCCCGGCATCCGCGGCTTGCTGGCGTTCCGGCCGGAGACCGCCGAGCCGCTCAACCAACTCGCCGACGTTCTTCTTCGCGGACCGAACACCCTCTCGCCCGGCGAGCGCGAGCTGATCGCTACCTTTGTATCGTCGCGGAACGACTGCTTCTTTTGCCAAACCGTGCACGGCGCCGTCGCCGCATATCATCTGGGCGGCAACGAACCACTCGTACTCGACGTCAAGCGCGACCCCGAACACGCCGCCGTCTCGGACAGGATGAAAGCCCTGCTCGCCATTGCCGGCAAAGTGCAGCGCGGCGGCAAAGAAGTGACGGCCGACGACGTGGCCCGCGCCCGGGAGTGCGGCGCCAGCGACCGGGAGATCCACGACGCCGTGCTCATCGCCGCGGCTTTCTGCATGTTCAATCGCTACGTGGACGGGCTCGGGACGTGGGCCCCCGCCGACCCCGCTGCGTATCGGCTGCGCGCGCCCATGATCGCCCGCAACGGATACGCGGACACCAGTCCGCAGGTCGCGGCCCAGGAAGAGTAGCGCCGGCCTCGCCTATGCCGGGGGACGGCGGCGATGCCAATCCGTGCGGCTCTGGAACTCCTTGCCGATGCCCAGCAGCAGGTTCTCCGAAAACGGAGCGCCCACCACTTGCAACGCCACCGGCAGGCCTCCGGCGAACCCGCAGGGCAGCGCCAGCGCGGGCAGTCCCGCCAGGTTGCCCGCTGTCACCAGGCCACTCAGACCGGCCGCCGGGCTTGAGACTTCCGGGGGCGCGCCGGGCAGCGGAATCATGGGCTGGTCGAGCGGCGTGGCCGGGCCGTCCGTGGCCGGCGCGATCAGCGCATCCAGTCCGGCGAAAACTCCGGAGAAGGCCGTTTGGATGGTCCGCCGGATGCGCATGGCCTTGAGGTAGTCCTTGGCGGTCACCGCCAGGCTGGCTTTCAATCCGGCGATCTGCGCCTTGTCGGCCAACTCTTCCACCCTGCCGCTGGCGATCAGCGGTTCGAATATGGCGCCCTGCTCGGCGGCCAGAATGGTGTCCAGAATCTCGTCGTAGGGGAAAGCCGGCAGCTTGGTCTCGAAAAGCTGGGCGCCGGCCTCCTTCAATACGCCGAGGGCCGCGGCGAAGGCCGGGCGGGCGGACGCATCGGCGCGCTCGGAAAAATCCGCCGCGGCGTAGCCGATGCGCAGTTCCTTGATGGGCCGCGCGTATTGGGGCGCGTAGTAAAAGCTCTTGCCGGCCGAGCCTGGGTCTTTGGCGTCGCCGCTGGCGATGGCGTGCAACACCAGGCCGCAATCTTCGGCCGTGCGCGCGAAGGGCCCCACCTTGTCGAGCGTCCAGGAAAGCGCCATCGCTCCGTAACGGCTCACCAGCCCGTAGGTGGGCCGCAGGGCCGTGACGCCGCAGAAGGAGGCGGGCGTGAGGATCGATCCCGAGGTTTCCGAACCGATGGCGAAGGCCACCAGCCCGGCCGCCACCGCCGCCGCCGAGCCGCTCGAAGACCCTCCGGCCCAGCGCCCCAGGTCCCACGGATTCAGCCCGGGACCCGTCAGCGACGCCGATGCATAGCGGTAGCCGCCGCCTCCCGCCAGTTCCACCATGGCGAGTTTGCCCGCGAGCACGGCGCCGGCCGCCTCCAGTTTGTCGAGCACGGTGGCGTTGTAATCGAACACCTGCGCGGCGTACGGTTTGGCGCCCCAGGTGGTGGGTTTGCCGGCCAGGCTCAACAGGTCCTTGACGCCGTAGGGAATGCCTTGCAGGGCGCCGTGCTTACGGCCGAGCTTGAGATCTTTATCGACGGCCTTGGCCTGGCTCGCCGCCAGTTCCCGCAAGGGCAAGGCCAGCGCGTTGTAGCGCGGCCCAAGCTGCTCCAGACGGAAGGCGAAGGCGCGCGCCAACTCCTCGGCGGAGATCTGCTTGGACGCGATCCGCGCGTTCAACTCCGGAATCGTCGCGAAGAAGATCTCGTCGCCGCTGGCTGCCATGGGCCTCCCCTCTTAAGCCTTGAATTGAAACGCCGGTTCTGTGGCCATGGGGACTTCCTGCCTGGCCACCTCGCCGGTAGCCATCGCCAGCCTGTCCCGCGCGGCGGTAAGTTCGTCGCCGGGGCCCGAAGCCGGCGTCCGCGGTTGGGCCAGCGCGGCCGCCGCCGGCCCGGCCAGCGCCACCGCCAGCTTGCGTCGCGTGATTTTCAGGGTCAACTTCCGGCGCCTCCCTACTTACACGTATGTTCCAGCGCTTCGTGCGCGGCCTTCAGCATCGCGGCACGGGGAGCCGTTTCGCCGGTCCAGATTTCGAACTGGCGCACGGCCTGCTCGATGAACATCTCGAGCCCCGGAACCACGGTCTTGCCTTGTTTCCTGGCTCTCGCGATAAGTTCCGTCTCAACCGGATTATAGACCAAGTCGAAGACTACGTCCGCGGGAATGGCGCCATCGAAGAAGCATCCCCCCACGTGCGGATACATTCCAAGAGGGGTGGCGTGGACCACGGCGTCGAAGTGGCGCGCGGAGAGCTGGTCCTTGGTTAGCGCCGCGGCGGCGCACACCTTGGCCAGCGAGCGGACGCGGTCGAAATTCCGGCCGGTGAGCGATATCTTGGCGCCCGCGTCGGCCAGGGCGAAGGCCGCGCCGCGCGCCGCGCCGCCGTTTCCCACAATCAAAACCGACGCGCCGCGAAGCTTCAGAACGCGCGCCAGCGGGCCGGTAACCCCGGCCACGTCGGTATTGGCGCCGCGCCACTTGCCGGCCTTTCGCCACACCGTATTGGCGGCCCCGATGCGGCGCGCCAAGGGGTCCACCGTATCGAGATAACGGACAATCTTCTGCTTGTGCGGAATGGTGACGCTGAATCCCGCCAGCGGCAACCCCTCGGCGGTGGAAAAGAAATCGCGCAGGTGCGCCGGCGAAACCATGAAGGGCAGGTAGACCGCGTCGATGCGGCGCAATTGAAACGCGCGGTTGTGCACCGCCGGCGAAATGGAATGCCGGATCGGGTCGGCGATCACGCCGTAGATCCTCGAAGTCTTGCGGAGCTTCTCGACGTGATACAAATGCCGCAACTGGCGTGCGCCCACCTGTCCGGCCGCCGTGCCCTCCGCGCAACTGGGCGCGGCGTACGTATAAAGAGCCCCGTACACCGGCGACAGCACGCGCGTGGGAAAACCCAGCTCGCCCATGGCAAGCACCACCAGGCGATGGCCGGGAAAGGCGCGGGCGGCGGCCAGCACGCGGAAGTTGTCGGAAGGCTTGCGCGACGTCGTGACCACTTTATACGCGTCGGCCTGGATGCGCGTCACGCGGCTGATCACGGTATCCATGGGGGGCGTGGATTCGTAATTGTGATAAGAGACAATCAGGCTGGCGCGGCCGTGGAACGTGTTGACGCGCTCCCCGGCGGTCTCGGCGGTTTCAATCTCGACATCCACCGCCTGCGCGCCGGCCGCCACCGATCCTTCAAGCAGGGCAAGCTGTTCTTCGACGCTGCCGTTGAACTTCCCGCGATTCTGATGGCGCCGGCAGGTGGCCAGCACGATGCAATCGGGAAACTGCTCCAGAAACGCGCGAACCGCGGCAGGTCCCTCGCCAGGGTGATCGAGGTAATCGAGGCGGAATTCCAGAAAGGATTCACCAGCTTCGGCTTCCCGCCGGGCATGGTCCAACAAACTGGTGACATCCGGCAGGCCTAATGCTACGCACACCCGCGGAAACGACCGGTTTTGGGGCATCTAAAGTACGAAATAATCAGAATACCACAGGAATAAAACGGCTCCATTCAAGCGCTGCCGTCAGGCGCCCGGCGTCGAGGTCTTGGCCGCGGTCAGCCGGGCCTTCCATTCGTCGAGGATGGCGGCGGTGGACGCCGTGCCGATGAGCGTGGCGCCGGCCGCGCGTGCCTCAAGCGCCTGGTCGAGCGTGCGCAACCCGCCGGCGGCCTCAACGCCGATCTCCTCCGGCAGGTGCTGGCGCATGAGCCGCACGTCTTCGAGGGAGTATCCGGAGGGCGCGAAGCCGGTGGACGTGGCCACGAAATCCACTCCGGCGCGGGCGCAGCAACGGCAGGCCACAATCTTCAACTCGCCGGTGAGGTAGGCGTTTTCGAGCACCACCTTGAGGACGGCGCCCGCCTGGCGGCACGTCTCGGCCATCTGCGCCAGTTCCGTTTGCACGTGGTCGAACTCGCGCGAGAGCAGCGCGGAGATGGCAATGGTGAAGGCCAGTTCCCTGGCGCCGCGCCGCAGCAGATCGCGAGCCTCGTAGAGTTTGGTTGCGGTGTTCTGGGAGCCGTGCGGAAAACCTACCACGCTGCCCGGCCGCACCCGGCTGCCCGCCAGCGTGCGCACCGCCAGATCCACGTCGCACGGCCGCACGCTGACGCAAGCCACCCCGTAACGCTTGGCGAGATCGATCCCCGCCAGCACCTCGACGCTGCTGAGATTCGGCTCGACCAGGGCGTGGTCGAGAGTCCCGGCGAGATCCTCATACGTGGCGGGAGGGGCGGGTTGCATGAAAGAAAGACCGCCGGCGGCTACCGGCGGCGATGCTACTTCTTCTTTCGCACCGGCGCGGCGGCGGGCCCGGCGCACCGGATGCCAAGGCTCTGCAATTGGGTGCACGCCTTGGTGGCGTTATCGTTGTCGGGGAACTGCTTGATCAGTTCCTTGTACACCTGCGACGCCTCGGTCTTGTGGGCGCTGTGTTGCAGGCTCATGCCCTTGTAATACAGCGCCTCGGGGACCCGCGTGGCGTCGTCGGGATAATTCTTCGCCACACTCTCGAAATCCTGCGCGGCGGATTCGAAATCCTTCTGCCCGTAATGGATGAAGCCGATGTAGAATTGGGCGGCGGCCGCCTGGGCCGAACCGGGGTAATACTTCAGGAAGTCCGAAAACTCTTGCACCGCGAGGTCCAGGTGGCCTCCGTTGCGGTCCCGGTCCGCGTTGTTGTACAGGTCGGTGGCGGAAATCGAGGACACGGCGGCGGGCGCGGCGGCGCCGGATGCCGGGGCGCCGGTGGACGCCGGCGGCGGAGGCGCGGGCGTTTGCAGCACCTTCATGGCGTTGTTCAAATCGGTCAACAGCGTCTGCATCTTGGCGAGCGTGCCGGTCAGGTCCGACACCGCGTTTCCGAGGGTATGCAGGTCGCTCGACATCTGGTCCATGCGGCTCGAAAGCCCGGCCACGGGCGTCACTACCTTGTCTTGGGTGCTTTGCAGGTTCTGCTGCAGGCTCTGTTGCAGGCCGGATTGCAGCCCGACCACGGTCTTGGTCGCCTCGTTGGAATTACCGACCGATTGCCTCACCAACTCGAGCAGCCCGCCGAGCTTTTCGTCCTGGGAGCGCTGTAACTGCTTGACCATCTCCTGCAAGGTGGCCACGTCGCGCTGCAAGTCCATGGTTGCCTTGTCGGCGCCGAACGCCACCACGGGCGAGACTATCAGCGCCCAGGCGCAGATGCGTCGGAACATAAGTAAACCTCCTCATAAGGGGCGGTTCCGGCAATCCGGCTGGCCGCCCCTGGGTAATCGCGTTCCTGGTATCTATATGCTACTGAGCCGGCGAGAAGTGCACGCGCCGGTTCTTCTGGTAGCAGGATTCGTCGGCGTCGGTGCACTGGGGCCGCTCTTTACCGTAGCTGATGGTCTTCAGCTTGTCGGCGGGAACGCCGAGTTGCACCAGCAGGTCCTTCGCCGAACTGGAGCGGCGGTCGCCCAAACCGAGGTTGTACTCGGCCGAGCCGCGCTCGTCGCAGTGTCCTTCGATAGCGATGGTGGCATTCGGGAAGTCCGCCAAAATCGCCTTCAGCCCGCTGGCGTCCTGGGTCAGCGCGTCGCGCGCGTCGGAGCGCAGATCGCTCTTATCGTAATCGAACAAAGCGTCATGCACCTCGCTGAAGAGCCGTTGCTCGATGGTCGGCTTGGGTGGTGGTGGCGGTGGCGGCGGCGGCGGCGGCGGAACCGTCACGGTGACGGTCGCCGATTGCGTGGCGTTGCCGCCCGGCCCGGTGACCGAAAGCGTATACGTAGTCGAGTCGTTCGGCAGCACCCGTTGGTTGCCGGTAGCCGGCACCGTACCGATGCCCTGATTGATGGAAACGCTGGTGACTGGTCCAGTCACCTGCCAGCTCAAATTGGAAGACTGGCCGCGTTGAATCGTCGACGGATCGGCCGCGAACTGCGCGATGACGGGCGCGGCGGGCGGCGGCGGCGGCGGCGGTGGCGCCGGCTGCACTGGTGGCGGCGGCGGCGGTGGTGGTGGAATCTTCTTCTTGCAGCCCGCCGCGAATACCACCAAAACCATGGCGGCGCACACAATAGCGAACTTTCGTGAACGCAACATGAACTAATCCTCCTCCAAAAATATCGTTACTTGCCCCAAACCGGGGCTTCATTACTTCCTTGCGTGGTCAGTTGGCGAACCTGGGTCCCATCCGCCAGCATGGTAAAAATCTGGTCGGTCTGGTGCGGCCCGTTGCGCGTCGACATAAACGCGAGATGCACGCCATCCGGCGCCCAACTTGGATTCTCGTTCTTTCCCTCGCCGTGCGTCAACTGCGTGTAATTGCGAGAAGCCACGTCCATGGTGAAAATGTTGAAATTCCCGGGGACGTATCCGCGGGACCACGCGAACGCCATGATCTGCCCGCCGGGGTGCCACGAGGGATTGGCCGCTTCCCCTTCGCCGGAAGTCAGACGTTCGACGTCCGACCCATCCAAATTCATTCTGTAAATCTGCTGTGGACCGGAGCGGCCCGAGGTGAACGCGATTTCGTTGCCCGTCTTGGGATTGATCTTAGGCTCCGTATCGATAAACTCCGTCGCGGTAATCGCGCGCAAACCGCTGCCGTCCAGGTTGGCGATGAAAATCCGGCAGCAGCGGTTGTTCGGCGCCGACGAAGAGTAGATGATCTGCTTCCCATCGGGCGTGAACGACGGCGACGAATTCACCGAGGCGCGTTGGTTGTAAAAACGCAAATCCCGAACCCGTTCCACCGAAAAGACAAATATACCAGGATTTGAGTGTACGTAGCTAGTAAACGCGACTTTGCTCCCATCCGGAGACGGGGCCGCCTGGATCGTAATGTCCCTGTAACTGGTGATCTGCTTCTGGTTTCCGCCATCCGGGTCCATCATCCAGATCTCCTTGTGGCCGGTCCGGTTGGAGGTGAAGTAGATGTGCGTTCCGAGCAGCGATTTGCCACCGAACTGGGCGATGATGTCGGTCGCAAAAAGGTGCGCGACTTGGCGCGCGCCGGCCTGATCCACGGTGGATGCCACGTAGCGCGCGGCGATGGTCTGGGTTCCCTTGCTCAAGTCGTACATCCAGCCGTAGAGCACCAGCACCCCGTTATTCACCGCCGTGTATCCGAAGGCGATGTGGTCGGCGGAAGCCGGCGGCGACGACCAGTCCTGCATCGCCATGCCGCCGCCGCTTTGGGGCTGCGGCGGCTGCGCCGGACCCTTGCGGCCCGACGGCGGCGGGAGCTGGCGCCAGTCCGAGGCCTGCTGCGGGTTGGCCTTCGGATACATGGTCTTGGGGACCATCTTGAAGTAGCCGGACCCTAGCACGTCGCTCCACAGCGTGTCGTTGCACACGCCCATCAGCGGCTGCGCCTGGGCGTCGCCGCGCAGATCGGGAATCGCCAACGCCGGGCGCTGGCCCTCCTGCAGGAAGATCTTCATCTCCTGGGCCGTCAGCGCCACCATCGCCGCGGCCAGCGCGGCCGCCAACCAGAGGGATCTTCTCATATCAACGCCTCAACTCAAAATGGAATTCGATATCCGCGGAACTGCGCGTGTACTGCGGCGGCAACTGCGTGAACGGCTCGGATTCCAGGATGGCCCGCTGCGCCGAGACGTCCAGCGCCGGAATGCCGCTCGATTGCACCACTTTCACCGAGCGCGAGGGGACCGACCCGTCGCGATTGATGCTGAACGTCACCACCACCGGGTTGGCCGTCCGGATGCGCGGGTCGATGTCGCCGGTCTTCCAGTTGCCCGCCACCTTGTTCTTCACCATGTCCTGATAAGCCCCGAATTGCGTCCCCAACGCCGAATTATTGCCGATGCTGACGCCGCCGCCGCCCGTCAGCCCGACCATGGGGGAAACCATGCGTTGTCCGGACTGGCTGTACACCTGGTTCGGCAGGTCCTCCTGCTTATCGCGGAATTTATTGGGCGCCGAGGCGGCCGGCGAGGGGTTTCGCCGCGCGTTGCGGCTGGGGATGGGGATGGCGTCCAGGTCCTGCTCTTCCACCACGGGCCGCGCCTTCGCTTTCGAGGGCGGCTCGGGCGCCATCGACGGCGTATCGTTGGCCACCGGGTTGACCGGCCCCCTCTCGGTGGGCAACGGGATGCGAGCCACTGCGTTTATCGCCACCGATCCCATGCCGCCGCCGTGGATATCGCCCCAGGTCTCATGCGGATGGAGGGCCTCGATCCAGGCGAGCAGAAGAGCCGCGGCGACAATCGACAAATGCAGCGCCACCGAACCCCAGAACGGTCGCCACAGACGTTCGGGGCGATCCAGAATGTCGGCGTGCGAAGGCATCAGTTGCGGCCCCTGGCGGCCGTATCCTCCGGTTTCGTTACAAAATTCACCTGGAACTTGGCCTGGCCCAGCTCAGCCGTCACCTGGGCCACGATGTCCCAAATCACTTCCTTGTCGGCGCGCACGTATACCCCGTTGGTTTTGGCGAAATTCTGGTGAATCGTCGCGGCCAAATCGTGGATGTTCACGGGCTTGCCGTTGAGCGTGGTACTGCCCTCCTTGGTGATGGTGACCACCGGCATTTGCTGCGCGGTGTCCTTCACCATGCGCACCTTGGGCACGTCCACCTCGATGCCGAACTCCATCACCTGGGCCGTGAGCATGAAGATGATGAGCAGCACCAGCACCACATCCACAAAGGGGGTGACGTTGATTTCCGAGAGGCTGGCGCCGCCCCGCCTGCGCCTTCCGAAACCGCCGCCGTTGAGGGACATTGCCATGGCGTCACTCTCCGAAGCTGCGCTCGGTCAGGTTGAGGAACTCCAGCGCGAAATCGTCCATGCGCGCGCCGATTTCGCGGATGGTGTTGCCGAACACGTTGTAGAAAATGGCCGCGGGGATGGCCGCGAAAAGGCCTACCGCCGTGGCGATCAACGCTTCCCCAATGCCGGGACCCACCGTCCGCAAACTGGTGCTGCCCGTCTGGCTCAACTCCTGAAACTCGCGGATGATCCCCATGACCGTGCCCAGCAGTCCGATGAAGGGAGACACCGTGGCGGTGGTAGCCAGCCAGATCATATTGCGCTCCAGCTTGGCCAGCTCCTCGCTGATGCCCAGTTGCAGCGTGCGCTCGACCGAGGCCCGGTTGGTCACCTTGCCGCGCGCCTTCACCTGCCGCTCAATCTCCTCATAGCCGAAGTCGAACACCGTCACCAGCGGCGAGGGACGGTACTGCTCGCTGGCCACCATGACGGCTTCGAGGCCGTTGGCCTTGCGAAACGCCCGCAGGAAGCGGGCATTGGCCCGGCGCCCGCCGCGGAAGGTCCGCCATTTCGCGAAGATCACGGTCCAGGAGTAAAGCGAAAAGCATAGCAGGACCGCCAGCACAAGCATCCCGACGGGACCGCTTTGCTGGGCCATATCCCAAATATTCACTTGAAGAAAGAGGGCGAGCGGAGTTGAAAGAATCAACGGGTCTCCTTAGTACCTATCATGACAGACGCGGGCCGGGTGGGAAAAGACCGATGGAGGGGCGCAAATCGAACCGGCGCCCTACTTCCGGGGCAGAATCTTCATACTGGCGGGGATGCTGAACAGATCGTCGGTGAGGTTCTTGTCGACCGCCACGGAATCCGAGTACATCTCGAAGATCTTGTCGCCGTTGTGTTCGCGCCGAATGTTGGTGGGCCACTGCACGCCGTGGCCGGCGTCGTGGTAATTGGCGAACGAGGTGACCTCCGTATCGAAATCCTTGAACTGGAGGTTGCGGCGGCGGACGACCTGGCGCAAGGGCAGCTTGGCGTCCTGGTCGAAGAAAACCGTCACCATCTGGTTGGCGGCGTCGGTGATTTCCACGATTTCCACGGGGCGGTTGTCGAAAATGTCCGAGCTTCGCCAGTAGAAGTCCAGACCCGGTTCGTTCATCCGGCAGCGCAGGATGTAGAAGATGTTCCGCTGGGTGGTGTCCTTAAAGGTCTGGTAGCGCTGGGGGTCGAGCGGTTGGGCGCCGCGATAGGTGAGGTCCCAGGCGCCATCCTCGGTGAATAGCACGGCGTTGGTCTCGATCTTGCCGAAGGACTGGCGCTCGCGCAACCGCAGCGCGCCGGCAGTGGACGCGTCCGGCGCGGACGAATACCGCGTGTAAATTCTGGCGATCGATAGGCCGGTGATTTGCGAACGGTAGAACGAATAGGCGCGGCCGGTCTCGAGGCGGTCCTGCATGCGCGTGAAGGCGCTTCCTCCGAGCGCTTCGAGGGCCTCGTTCACCAGCCGTTTGCCGCGCTCCGCGGGCGATTCGGCGGCCTGGACGCAAACCAGCGCGCAGCCAGCCACGAGGATTCCGGCGAATCGCCTCATGGCCGGCTCCGCAGGTCCTCCAACTTCAATCCCGAATTGATCTTGCAGTCCGTGACCGTGAACTCCGCATACTTTACTCCGTTGCGCGCCCTGACGATCTTATACGGCATCTTCACGCCGGCGGCTTCGCGGAAATCCGACCATGTATCCGCCATGGCCAAGGGAGGTCCGGAGGCCATGACCAGTTCATACCGTACGCTCCGCGGCATCCCGCTGGCCGGATCGACCGTCAGTTGCGCAATCTGGCCGGCGCCATCGGCAATCTCGAGGGTCGCGTCGTCGATGGCGTTGACGGTCCACCCCGGCATGCGGTCGCCCAACAGCAAACGGAAGTAGAGCCGGAAGCGATCGCCCTCCACCTCCTTCAGCCGGACCCCCGTCAGCGCAGCCGTGCCCGCCGGAGGGGAAGCCCAACCGCTGCGCCCATTCAGATAGACGACGATCTTGCCGGTGGGCGCGGACTGCTCCCGGCGGAAGGCATCGGGCGCCAGCCACAGCTCGGTAGCCTGAATCGGCGCGGCATCGGGCGGGGAATCCGGGCGAGCTTCGGAAACCTGCGCGATATCCTGAATCGCGGCCAGCTTATCCGCGCCCCCCACGGCCTGCTGGGCGCGTTCGATCATCTGTTTGCCCTTGGCCAGGCCGGCCGCGTCCGCCGGCGCCGCTTCCGCGCCGGGGATAGTCGAGTCGATCTGCCGGACAGGGCCGCCCAACGAGCTGAGCGGGTTCAGAAATTCCGCCGGATTGCCCACCACCACGATGGCGAACCTGGCCGGATCGAGATGCTCCTTGGCCACCCGCAGCACATCCGCGGCAGTCACCGCCGCCAGCGCCTTCTGGTATTGCTGGATGAAGTCTTCGGGATACCCGAAATAGGCGTAGCCTAGCATGCGGCCCACCGCCTTGGCGTTGGTATCGTAAGCGAACGCCAGGCGGTTGATCGCGGTATTCTTGGCCGCCGCCAGTTCCTCGGCGCTTACCTCGGCGGAGCGCATGCGTTCCACCTCTTCGCGAATCGCCCGGATGTCCTCGACGGTGGAAGGCGATTTCACGGCGCCACTGATCCGGAACGCGCCCGGGTGGCCGTAATTAGCGTCCCAATCCGCGGCGATGGCATTGGCGTCCCCCATCTTCGTCAGCAGCCGCTGGTACAGCCGGCTATCGGCGCCGCCGCCCAGAATCGCGGTCATCACCTCGAGCGCCGGACAATCCGGATCGCGCACCTCGCCGCTCAACTGGCCGATGGAGAAATAGGCCCGGTCAAGGCCCTTCTTGAGGGCCAAGTAGACGCCCGAATCGGACTTCGAGCGAACCTCCGGGAAGGGCGGCGGCGCGGGCTGCTCGACCGTCCAGTCAGCGAACAGGCGCTCCAGCCGGCTCCGCATCGCGGCCGCGTCGAAATCGCCCCACACCGCCAGATACGCGTTCCTGGGGAAGAAATAGCGCCGGTAGAAATCCTGAATGTCGCCGCGCCCGATGTGCGCGATGGTGGAGTATTCCGCCTGCCCCCCGTAGGCCGTGTCCTTGCCGTACACGACCCTCAAGAACTCGCGCAGCGCCAGGTTGCGCGCGTCGTCGTTACGGCGGGCGATGGCGCCGCGGTACTGCGCCTTCGCCAACTCGACCCTGTCCTCGGCGAACTCGGGCGCCGTAAGCGCATCCTTGAAGATGGCCATCACCGCGTCCGCGTTCTCCGTGAGCGTCGAGAACGACACGGCGCCCGAGGTTTCGTCGATGTGCGATTCCACGGTGGCCGCCGCGTTCTCCAGTTCTTCGTCCCACTGGGCGCCGGTTTTCGACTTCGTACCGCCCGCACGTATCGAGATGCCGGTCAATTCGGCCAGGCCAGCCTTCCCGGCGGGGTCGAAGAGGTTTCCGGCGCGGACGCGAGCCACGCCCGAGATAAGGGGCAATTTGCGATCTTCCAGCAGGTAGACCTTCATCCCGTTGGGCAGCGTGAAGGTGGTGGCGGCGGGATTGGGGAGGGGCTTCAGGGGTGGAAATTTCAGATCTTTGACGGAAGGAACCGCGGCCGCCGGCTTGGCGGTGGCGCCAGCCGGGGCGGCGCGCCGGACCGCGCCGGGAGAACTGGGGAGCTGGCTGGACCTGGACGCCGCGGGAGGCATGGGGGGGAACTGCGCGAGGGCGCCAACGGCCGCCAGCGCAGCCAGGCCAAGGGTTCGAGCGATCGGTTTCATGGGCGGGCTCCGGCCGCCGCCGGCTGGGCGGCCGCGGGCGGCGCGGAATACGCGAGCGTCCGGTTCTGCAACGTGAAATACTTCCGCGCCACGCGCTGCAGGTCTTCGGCGGTCACGTTGGCGTAATCGTCGAGCAGCGAGAAGAGCCGGCGCCAATCGCCGTAAACGCCATAGGAAGCGGCCATCAGCCCGGCCAGTTGCGTGTTGTCGTCCAGACGGCGGATCACCGACATGCGCGCCTGGGTCTTCAAGCGCGCCAGGGACTTGGCATCCACCTTCTGCGACTTGAAGCGGTCGAGAATGCCGTCCAGTTCCTTCTCGTTTTCCTCCGCGGTGCGCCCCGGCGCAGGCTCGGCATAGAACACGAACAATCCCGGATAGCGTCCGCCGGGATAGGTGGGGAGGACCTCGATGGCGTTGGCGAGGCGCTTGTCGCGTACCAGGTCCCGATACATCAGGCTGGCGCGCCCGACCGAGAGCAGCATGGCGGCCACGTCGAACACGGGATCGTCCTTATCGAACTCGTCCGGACGCTTGTAGCCGAGCACCAGGAGCGGCTTGGCCGCCGATTCCACTACAACCGCCTTCGGACCGGCCTGCGGCGGCTCGCCGGTATGCAGCCGCGGCGGCGGCGGATGCGCGGTCAGAGGTCCGAAATAGCGCTCCGCCATGGCCTTGGCCGCGGCCGGGTCCACATCTCCCACGATGGCGATGGTCATGTTCCCCGGAACGTAGTACCGCTCGAAAAACCGCCGGGCGTCGGGCGCTCGCAGGTTGGCGACGTCGCTCGGCCATCCGCCGGGCGGGTTGCGATAGGGATGCGCCGCAAACGCGGCCGCGCGAAATTCCTGCAACAGGTTGCCTCGCGGATTCAATTCCACGCCCGCGCGGTTCTCTTCCGCCAGCGCATCGCGCTCTTTGTAGAACTCCCGGAACACGGGGTGAAGCAAGCGCTGCGACTCCAGCAGGAACCACAGCTCGATGTGGTTGGAAGGCAGGCTCAAGGAGTACTCGGTGGAATCCGTATTGGTTTTGGCGTTGAGGCCCACGCCGCCGTTCTCCGCGACGATGCGCGCGAATTCGTCCGGCGCCACGAAGCCCTTGGAGACGTCGATCGCCACCCTCAACTGGTTCTCGATCTGTTCGATGTTGCGCCGGTCGGCCTTGGGCCCCTTGTCGCGTTCCGCCTCCAGGCGCGTGTAGACGGCCTCGATCTGGTCGAGCGCCGGCTTCTCCTCCTGCCAGTTCCGGGTCCCTATGGTCTCGGTTCCTTTGAAGGCCAGGCGCTCGAACATGTGTGCGATGCCGGTGGCGCCGGAGGGATCGTCCACCCACCCGGCATTCACATAGGTATGGAACGAAACCACCGGCGACCCGTGCCGTTCCACGACGATGAAGTGGAGGCCATTGGCAAGCGTGAACTCGGTGACGCTCTTCTCGAACTGTTTGAGGTCCTGAGCCGGCGCGCAGAGGGCGGCCAGCAGCGGAACCAGGCAAAAGCGAAGTGCTCTCAAGAGGCGGCTCCCGCTTTTGAGAATAGCAGGGAAGGCCGGCCGCGGCATGGAGCCCGTGATAGACTGAGTGCAAAGCGGAACGTTAAGCATGAAAGTCCCCATTCTTGCCCTGTTAGTTTGCCTTGGCGCGGCATGGGCGCAGACCCCTCCGCCCGCCGCCGGCGGTCAGGCGGAACGCTTGCGCCGCATGGCCTCCGAGGCCGCCGCGGGGCAGACCGCCACGGCCGGACCCAAGCTCCCGGATCTTCCGGACGACGCGGTGATCGCCGTGTTTGAGAGCGGCGCGCGGTTCACCATGGCGGATTTCAAGAGACTGGTGGCGATCCTGCCGCCGCAGAACCAGCAAATGGCCGCCATCAACCCCAAAGGGGTGGTCCAGTGGTGGGCCGGCATGTTGAGGCTGGCGGAGCAGGGGGAGGCGGCGAAACTGGACCAGACCAGCCCCTCGAAGGAGATGCTGGCGTACAACCGCACGCTGGTCTTGGGCCAAGCCTTGATGAACTACAAATTGAATGCCGTGCAGGTCGGCCCCGAAGACGTAGCGAAATATTACGCGGACAACAAGGAGCGCTACAAGCAGGTCCGCGTGAAAGCGCTTTACATTGCGTTCGGCGATTCGGCGGCGGGCGGCAAACAGTCCCGCACGGAAGCTCAGGCGGCGGACGCGGCGGCCGGTCTGCTGGCGCAAATTCGCTCCGGCGCCGATTTCGTGAAGCTCGTGAAGGGAAATTCCGACGATGCGGCTTCGCGCGAGAAGGACGGCGATTTCGCCACCTTCCACAAGAAGGACAACATTCCGGATGCGCTCGCGGCGGCGGTTTTCGCGTTGAAGCAAGGCGAGGTGAGCGAACCCATACGCCAGCCGAACGGGTACTATCTGCTGCGCGCCGAAGAAGTGAGCTATGTCCCGATGGATCAGCTCCAAACCGAGATCGTCATGGCGGTCAGCGGACGGCTATACAACGAGTGGCTAACCCAGAACACCGGGGCCGTCAAGGTGGAGTTCCCCAATCCGGCGTTCGCGGGGGCGGGGGCGCCGGCCCCGGCGGGCAAGTAGACCGCCGGGCCCGGTTGCGTGGTCTTAGGCGGAGGCTTCCAAAACCACCCGTTCGACGTCTTTCGCCACCACATCGGGGGCTCGCCCGCCATCCACTTTGCGCACCACCGCCGGGCCGTACCACTGAAGGATGGGACCGGTCAGTTCGCGGTAGGCGTTGAGCCGCTGGCGGATGGTGGCTTCGCGGTCGTCTTCGCGCGCGATCAATTCCGCGCCGTCGATGTCGCACCGGCCCTGCACCCGCGGCGGTTGGGAGAGCAGGTTGTAGATCTTCTTGCACGCCGGGCATTGCCGCCGCGCGGTGAGCCGCGCCACCAGCGAGTCCTCTTGAACGTCGAGGTGTATGACCAACGGCGCGGGCAATCCACGCTCCTGCAACAGGCGCGCAAAGTACTGCGCCTGGGGGATGGTGCGCGGATAGCCGTCGAGCAGGAACCCGTTGGCGCAATCCGCCTGCGAGATGCGGCTGGCCACGATGGCGTTGGTGATGTCGTCGGTAATCAGCCCGCCGGCGGCCATGATGGCGGACGCGGTCTTGCCGAGTTCCGTCCCGGCCTTACACTCGGCGCGGAACATATCCCCCGTGGAAATGGCGGGAACGTGAAAACGGTCCGCAAGAAAGACGGCTTGCGTGCCCTTACCGCATCCGGGCGGTCCAAACAGCAGAAGAATCAAGAATTAGCCTCCATCCGGCGCGCATGATTCCGATCGGATACAACTCATAGGCGAGCCTGCTATCAGGCTAGCTTCTGGCGCCAGACCCGTCAAGCCGTGGCGGCCGGAGCCGTGGACCGCGGCCGATGCCCTCGTTGGCCTTGTCCTGCGGATCGGCAGCCGGACCAGGGGGTCCGGCGCGGACGGGGGCATAGGCGTTAAATTAAGCTTAGCTGCGGTGCTTGGGCAGAGCGGGCGAGCTGATCGGACACGAGGGTGCGTTTCCGCGGACTATTGCGGAGTCGATCCAGGTTTTGCTCGCTTTGGATGACC
>Ga0182027_10004516_pt1 | contig 21534 bp, 17 predicted proteins | sample 712E1DmetaG_FD_121300 | JGI IMG/M metagenome (GOLD analysis project Ga0182027, IMG submission 121300) | Permafrost microbial communities from Stordalen Mire, Sweden - 712E1D metaG (Illumina Assembly) | ecosystem: Environmental > Terrestrial > Soil > Wetlands > Permafrost | place: Sweden... | reverse complement strand
TTCAGAGGTCTTTGCTTCCAAGCGCGGAAACGTATTCTTGGATTTCGGTGGAACATATCCGCATCAAATTTTTTCGGCTGTCATTTTTAGCCAGAATACCGACCAACTCAAGTATCTAAATGGCTTCAATGGAGAGATCATTTCTGTCGAAGGCAAAATCACCTTATATAGGGGTAAGCCTGAAATAATCATTACTTTGCCACCACAGATCAAGATTGAGGCACGGTAAAGGAGTTGATTGATTCGATAAAGGAGGTGATTAGTGAAAGCGCCGTATTGGACTTTTGTATTTCTTGCAATTACTGCTTCCTTCATTTCATGTGCTTCATTTGATTCCTCTAGCAAGTACCAAGAAGCTAATATCCACGTTGCAACAAATGCCCTTGAAGTAGCGGATATGCAATTTGTTAATGGAGATGTCGCTGAAATAGGGTATTTGTGGGGGCCTCAACAAATCGGAATAATGATGGCCAATGATCTGGAAAAAGCGGGATATCACGATGTAACTGTTTTAATTGAGTTGGTTTCTAGAGGATATGGGAATCAGGCAAATCTTTGGAGAAGGTCTGTTTATCGAGCAAAACCATTAAGGGAATCTCAGGTTGTTCCGCGTGGTCAAACTGCTATGTCGAGCTCTACAGATTTATTTCGCCTAGTCCAGACTGGCACATCAATTGAAGTTATTAACGCTTTATCGGCGGGCGCAGACCCCAATGCCCGTGAGCCAAAGAAGGGGGGGACGCCACTCATGGCTGCCAGCTTCAGCAACCCGGACCCATACGTTATTCTTCTTCTCCTACGAGCCGGTGCCGATTTGAATGCTCAGGATCAGGGGGGCATGTCCTCGCTAATGTATGCTTCTGGCCACAACCCAGAGGCCGAGGTGACAGCAACTCTTTTAAGGGCGGGGGCAAATGTAAATGCTCAGGATCAAAATGGAATGACTCCTCTAGCATGGGCTTCTCAGAGCAATTACAACCCTGATGTAATCACAATGCTTGTGAAATCTGGCGCGAACCTAGAAACACCTGATACCCATGGCGCAACCCCACTTATGAACGCTGCTCTTACTAATACAAATCCAAAAGTGATTATAGCGTTACTTTCGGTTGGGGCAAATATCAACGAAAAGGACCCTAAAATCGGTGCCACTGCGCTAATGCTTGCTGCTAGTAATAATAAAAATCCCGAAGTAGTAAGCGCATTGTTAAAAGCTGGAGCCAATGGAAAAGAAACAGACAATCGAGGACTTACTGCTTATGACTATGCGGGTAATAATAAAAATCTAGCTGGATCGGATGCTCTTTCACAACTACAAGAAGCGGCAAACTGATTGATATACACGAATTGGGAAGCGGAGACTAGAGCATTGCTATTAAGTAGCTACGGCTAAGTAGCTGCAATTAAATAAATGGTATTTTGAATGAATAAATGGGATGATCTGCGATGGTCAGAAATGCGCGAGGCCTTGAGTGGGCTCATTATAAACTTCGAGCGACTTTCCCAGATTTCGAGTCGGTCATTTTCCTTCGAGGCGAAGGAAGAAATCCTGGACGCTTCAAGACAGTTCATCCGAGACGCTTTCAGCTCGAAAAGACTTCCTTCGAAAGAGGAAAGTCGATTATGCCAGAGGATAGTCAATAAAATAGATAAAGCGCTATCCAGTACTATCACACAAAGGCAAAAAACAGCTTTGCGTCTATTACTCGAACGTGCTAACAGTAAGGGGTTTGAGTTACCACATGGAGAAGTGCAAAGAGCATTGAAAAAACTGGACGAGCCAGAGTATTTAAAAGGGCTTAGAGCCGCCGCCTTGCGACGAATCAGCCCTCCCCAAGTTGTAGCCAATGGAAAAATTGCCAGAATTAAAATCGATGAGAAAACCTTTCCAAACGGACAGAGGCCCTTTGTTACCAGAGTAGTAATTGAGTCGAAAGATCCACAAATGGTCGATGCTGGTTTTACTTTTGGTAAGTCTGGGGCAAGAGGCTACGGTTATTTCCGATTGTTCTGTCGTGCCCTGTACAGCGTCTATCGTGAGGCAGGCGGAACAGCTCGATATACCCATGATTACGAAAATGATAGCTACAGTGGGGAGGCTATTGATTTTATAAGTGAGACAATTGCACAAACGTGTTGTGTGCTTAACAATGAGATGATCGATTCAGTATGCCCGAGCAATCAAGGGCACGCTATTGCCGATGCAATCACTGATTTTCTCAAGAGCGAAGCCTAATAAGTCCAAATATGCCCAATATTCGTCTTTGAGAATATAACTGAAATATTGTTATACCTAGCTACAGCTTACCAAGCAATGCTAGGAGGTAACATGGACACAAACAATCGACTTATTTCTGTAAAGGACGCCGCTCAACGTCTCAGTATCGCCACGATCACGGCCTATAGAATGGCAAAGGATGGGCGTTTGAGGAGTATCCGCCTCGGGGGGCGTCGCCTCATAGCCGAGGCCACCATCGAAGCCTTAATCGCTTCTGCGATGGGCGAGGTACCGAAGGTATGACGACCATCGAAAAGCGGGCTGCCCTCGAGGCGCTCTCGCGGCTTCTTGACGGAGCCCCGGATTATGGCCAAGTCGGAGTAACGGTTCATCTTCACGGAAAGACAGTGGATCGTATCGAAGAGCTCCGTGCCGAAGCTCGGAAAGCCGAGCCAAGGGGGCCTCATGCCTAAGAAATGCGAAGCCCCCGGCCGAGTAGAAGCGGTTGCGGGGGCGGGTGAACACTTCAAAAGAAACGTATCCGATAGACTGCTTTCTGTCAATGTTCGCGCATGGAAAGAAGCTCCAAATTCGCGGCGCCTGCTGGCTTGGCTAGTATCAATAGGGCGGTGAGTCTATGCAATGCAATGACTTCGGCGCTCTTCCTGGGCCCGTGTTACCGCCTACGTTACCGCCAGACCCCGAACTCGCACAAATGCGCGAGGAAAAGCAAAGACTTGAAGCCGATACGCTGTATGCTATTCGATTATTTGACGAAAAAAAGTTACAGCTTAAAGACCTTCCGCCCGGCGCCCGCATGCTTGTTGACGCTCGGGATTCTATGCGCCTCGAGGAAGCGCGCCGCGCACGCCTGGCCGCCCTTCCTCCCGGAATTACATGCGGCGAGCTCCTCGATACTGATTTTCCTCCGCCTCAATGGATTGTCCCTGAGCTCCTCGTCTCGGGCCTAACGATTCTTGCAGGGGCGCCGAAGCTCGGGAAAAGTTGGCTCGCCCTCGCGCTAGGCGCGGCTGTTGGTATAGGTGGGGCCGTCCTGGGCCGCTATCGTGTCGAAAAGCGCGAAGCCGTATATCTTGCACTCGAAGACACTCCGCGGCGCTTGAAGGAACGTCTCGAGAAGATAGGTGCCTTTCACGATGCGCGCCTTAAGCTTTTCACGCGATGGAAAAGTGGAGCCGAAGGAAACGCAGACCTTGACGTATACCTTCAAGAAAATCCAGAGGTAAAGCTTATCCTCATCGATACTCTCGCGGGCATTCGCGGGCCGGCTATGGTTCAGGACCGCTATAGTGAAGACTACCGGGCCGCTTCATCGATCAAAGCAATCGCCGATAAGCATGATTGTGCGATTGTCGTTATCCATCATGTACGGAAAATGCAAGCCGAGGACGTTATGGAGCTTGTATCGGGCTCGAATGGCCTAAATGGCGCCGCGGATAGTACATGGATTCTCACGCGGGCCCGAGGCGAGGCCGATGCTTCGCTATTCATTACGGGCCGCGACGTGGAGGAGCAAACTCTCGCCCTTCGCTTCGATAACGCTTGCGGTTCGTGGACCGTATTAGGCGACGCGGCCGAGTATACGCAAAGCCGGGAACGGCGTGAAGTTCTCGAAGCCGTACCGCTCGAGCCGGAGGCGAGAAAGACAAGAGACATTGTTGCTCGCCTTGGAAAGAAAGCTGCGGCCGTCTCACGCCTGCTCGAGAAGCTCGAGGCGGAGGAGCTTGTTTACTCTCCGAACTATGGCGAGTGGAGTAGAAAGAACGGTAAAAGCGGTAAATCGGTAAATGTTGAAGGAGTAGAGATAAAGCCCGATAAGGATACAATTACTCCTTTACCACATTTACCGATAGGTAGGCCCGCCGACGGCGCGCCCGGCCTCGTAAACGAAGGGGGCGAATATGAAATCTTCTAGCACGATTTCAGATCAGAAAGCGAAGCTGTCGCCGCCAGGTAAGCAAAAAAGGTTTGCATCCCTAAACCCTTCTCGCGTTACTCGCCATGTTACTAAAAGCACTTGTCAAGCATGATAAAGCGCGATAGAATTTAGCTAGTTTCAAGGGAGGGCTTAGCCTTTCCCTATCGTCTTTTAGATGCTGCGCGACGAAGTGCGATAACGACGGGAAAAGTTGATTTTGCGGCTTGAGGTGCTGGTGCCGAGAGGTATGGAGGTTCAAGTCCTCTTCGCCGCAACCCAACGAAAGACCTTCAGCGAAAGCTGAGGGTCTTTCGCATTAGTGCGGCGAAGAGGACTTGAAGCGGAGCGAGCGCGCGCCGATAGGCGCGGAAAGGCGCCATGGAGGGCGCCGACAGCTCGCGGAGCCGGCCCGGAGCGAGGAGTCAGGAAGACGACGAGTGTAGGGCAAGTCCTCTTCGCCGCAACCCAACGAAAGACCTTCAGCGAAAGCTGAGGGTCTTTCGCATTAGTGCGGCGAAGAGGACTTGAAGCTTCTTAGGGCGTCGGTTTGGGGAAGAACAGAGTGACCGATGTTCCCTGGCTAGGCGCGCTCGCTATGTCGATCGTTCCGCCGAACTCGCCGACGACTATGTCATGTACGATCGTCAAGCCGAGTCCGGTTCCCTGGCCGATCGGCTTGGTGGTAAAGAGAGGATCGAATATCTTGGAAAGATTCTCGGGCGGAATCCCCATGCCTTTGTCCGTTACGCGTAGCTCGACGCCGTTCGCGCGCGGGCCTATGCTTAGGGTGATCTCTCCTTCCTCGTCGCTCGCGTCGATCGCGTTTGTCACTAGGTTTGTCACGACCTGCGCCAACCCTCCGGGAGATCCTACGATCTCGACAGGGTCGATCGGGTGTTCGAAGTTGAGGGCGCAATTCGCCTTGCGAGAAGCATGGCTGAGCAGAAGTAGCGATTCCTCGATGATCGGCACTGCGTCGAAGCGCTGCTTCTCGATCTGACCTATATTCCGCGTCTGGGTTTTAATGCCTCGTACGAAACTGGCCGCGCGCTCCGCTGCCGTGTTGGCGAGCCGGATCGATGCCTTCATCTCGTCGGCGATCTCCCTATGGTCTTCCGCGGTGACTTCGGCGTCTCCGATCGAGCTCTGGTATTCATCGGTCAGGCGGCCTATTTCCATGAGCGAAGCCCGTAGGGAGGCGATGGGCGTGTTCATCTCGTGCGCGATGCCGGCGGTGAGGCGGCCTAGGGATGCCATCTTCTCCGCGATGAGGCTCCGTTCCTGGTTTTCGCGGAGGGCCTTGTAAGCTTCGCGCAGCTCGCGGGACCGCTGCTTTTCCTCGGTATGGAGGCGCGTGTTCTGGACCGCCACGGCGATTTGGTAGGCCATGGTCGCAAGGACGTTGACCGCGTCCGGAGGGAAGGCTTCGGTCCGGTCGCTCTGCACGTCCAGCGCGCCGATCGTCGTGTTCCCAATCAGCATGGGGAGTACGGCCTCCGAGCGCGTATCGGGTAAAACGGAAACCGGCAGATAGAGGGGATCGGTCGCGATGTCCTGGGCGATCCGAGGCTCGCGGTGAGCCATCGAGAAGCCGATCATGCTGTGATCGCCAACTTCAAGCCGCACGACTCCGATGCTCTGCTTTAACGGGGCGGCGCAGCTGATGGCGCGCAGCGTCGCCCACGCCTCGTCCTCCTCGATGAGGAATACGTTGACGCAGTAATAGCCGAACTTTTCCCGGATCAGGTCGGCGACGCAGCGGAGTATGCTTCCCACGTCTAGGAGGGCGGTCACCGTGCTGGCGACGTCAAGAGCCGTTTGGAGGCGCGCGGACTGGAGCCTCAGCGTCTCTTCCACGCGCTTTTGATCCGTGATATTGCGGCTCACGCCCACGATGCCGATAATATCGCCTCGGCTGTCGCGAAAAGGCACTTTAGAGGTCAGCACCCAGGTCGTTCTGCCGTCTTTGTTGACGGAGCACTCCTCGCGGTTGAGCAAGCTTTCGCCCGTTTCCACGATCCGGCGATCGTTCGCGAAGTACTTCTCCGCGAGCGGTCGCTCGAAGAAGTCGAAGTCCGTCTTTCCCAATAGGTCCTCCGACGATCGCGCGCCATTTATCGCGGTATGCGCGCGGTTGCTGAGGAGGAAACGGCTTTCTTTGTCCTTGATGTAGATATAATCCGGAATCTGGTCTATGAGGACGCGCAGGAGGGTTCGCTCCTCCTCAAGATCCTGCTCCGCCGCTTTTTGCGCCTCGAACAGGCGCGCGTTCTCGATGGCGTTCGCGATCTGGTCGGCCATAGTCTGGAGCACCTTGACTTCGTCGTCGCTGAACGAGGATCCCCGCGCGCAGCGCACCGACAGCGCGCCGATCGCGCGCGCGCGACTGATGAAGGGCAGAGCCATCTCGGAGCGGTCTTGGGATAGAAGAGAAGCGGGATGGGAGACGGAACCGAGTCCTATCAGCGCCCGAGCGTTAGCGACGCAAATCTCGATCAACGAATTGGATTCTACGTTCGGCTCGCCGACCCGAACTGTGTTTTCATGTCCCGCGTAGCCAACGCCCGCTTTCAGAACCAAGCGCTGTGTCGCATCATCGACCAAGAAGAGACCGACGGAAGCAAGGCCAAAACGGTCCGAGATGAGGCTCACTACCTGCCGAAGCAGCTCCTCGGGCTCGAGGATGGAACTAGTGGCATGCGATACGACAGCCGCAGACAGTAGTTGATCGCTTCGCTTCTGCTCCTTTTTCATGAGCAAGGCGCCTTCCAAGGCGCTCGAGATCAGGTCATGCAGGGTTTCATAGGCGATGCCATCCCGCGGGCCGACCTCGAACAGAATGAAGCCGAGCTGGTTGCTCTGGAAGTAGATCGGTTCCGCGACGAAGGAAAAAGGCCGGCCATTCGGCCATATCCCGTCTGGCAGCAAGCGGCGCGAAGTGAAGAGGCGTCCTTCCGGCTCCAATTCGAGGCGCTTCCCCGCTTCGAAAGCCAGGATCAATCGCGAGCTTTCGGGTACCGGCTGGGGATAATGGTAGTGCTGGGGATTTTCGTACATGGAGAGATAGCAGCCGGCAATCCCGAGCTTCGGAAGGCTTTCTGCAAGCACGGTCATCAAGGCCTGGATATCGAATGTGCTGATGAGGGCGGCTTGAATTTCCCGTATGACGTCGAAATACTTCGACATTTTCTGGCCCCGGGCGGCCTGCTGCCGTTGCGCCAGGGCCCCTATCATCACGCGGGCCTGGTGCCAGAGATCTTCGGCCTTCCCCGATTTCCCGGCCTCGAGATGGGGAATCGACAGGCGCCTCATGGTCGATATGGCATCCTGCCACTTCAGGATGTCGGCATCGGCCGTCAGGACCTTGCCCAAGGTTTCTTCCAGTTCCCGGAGAAAGCTGCCCTCCGTAGCGCCCCTCAATTCGCCGAGAAAGCCGTCCCAGAGCCGTTCGTCCCAAGCGTTCCCGATCGGAGGAGAAGAGCCTTCGACGGTTTGCGCCATCGCCGACAGAATGCCCCGCTTTTGGGAGAGGAGGGAGGGGGCCGGGGAATTGCCGTCCGTTTCATCCAAGCCGTGGGCGGCCCGTGTCACCGAGGAATCCTGACAGCCGCAGGAATGGCGAATGACCAATTGGACAGGAAGCTGTATCGTATCGGCTGGTTTTTTGCCCTCAATCACATCGAGGAGGACATCCACCGCCTTGACGCCCATCTCATAGAAGGCGGGGCGTACGGTGGTGAGGGGCGAGGAGACGGAACGGCTTTCCTCTATGTCGTCGAATCCTGTCAGGGCTATATCCTCGGGAATCCGTATTCCCAGGGATTGGACCGCGTTCAGCGCCCCCAAGGCCGCATGGTCGGAGTAGCCTACGATCGCGGTCTTCTCTCCCGAACTGATATTCAAGAGCCAATCGCTCAGCGAGGGTATGCTTTCCCGAGGCTCGAAATAGTAGGGCGGCGAGACGAGGCTCGGATCGAAGGCTATGCCGTATTCGGCCAGGGTTTCCGTGTAGGCCCGGTATCGCTCCTTAGCCCCGCGATGGCCGGCCCCGATGAACTTGATGAAAGCGATGCGACGGTATCCATGAACTTCGATCAGGTGGGCGATCATGTCGTGGATGGCGCGGAATTCGTCCATCAGGATGTTGGGAACGCCGGCGATGGGCTGCTCGACGCTGACCATCGGCTTGGGACGGTAGCGCGCCGCGAATACCTCTACCTCCTCGGGACTGACGAAGCTATTGAAGCCGGCGGTCCAGAGGACTATCCCGTCGAGGCGCTCGCTGTTCGCCAAATCGTACAGCACATTGGACTGGGCCTCGTTCGCGTAGTGGCTGAGCAGGGGTTGGCCGGGAAAGCAAATCAGATCGGCGTTCCGGCGCCGCGCACCATCGACGACCCCCAACCATTGCGGAACCGTCCATGGCCGCGTCAGATCCGTGATGAAAAGCCCTATCCTTGGGCGCGACGCGCTTCGAGGAGTCATCGATCTCCGGCGTCCGATTGCTCCATCGACTCGGCGGGGAGCCATTCCGTCTGTTCTCCGAAGTGAAAGCGTTTTTCCTTGTCTTTCTTGGCGCAATAGAGCGCCTCGTCGGCGTTTTTAATGAGGGCCTGTCCCATGCGCTGGAGATAGGCCGGGGAGATCTGGCGCAGCGATCCCTTTCGATCCGATTTGGGCGCCGTCAGCGTGCTCAGCCCAATGCTTACGGATAGGGGAAGCGCGCCCTCCGGGCCGGGCACCGATTTATCCTCGAGCAGACGCAGAATGCGCTTGACTACGACGTCCGCTCCTTCCGTCTCGGACTGGGGCAGCACGAGGGCAAACTCATCGCCCCCGTAGCGCCCCACGATATCGGTCGTTCGCGTGGCCTGCTTAAGCGCCTTGCTCACCAACATCAGGGCTTGGTCTCCCGCGAGGTGTCCCGCGGTATCGTTTATCTTCTTCATCGCGTTCAGGTCTACCATGAGGAGGGTGAGCGGTTCCCTGGAGCGGAGGGCCGACCGCAGCTCCCGGAGGAGCCACTTATCGAAAAATCCGCGCGCGAAGGTCTCCGTCAGCGAGTCTAGCGTCGCCATCGCGTAGAGCTGCACGTTCTGGATGGCCACCGCCGCCTGGTTGGCGAAAATCTGCAGCAATTCGATGTCATCCTTGAGGATAGCGGGACGATCGAGGTAGATCACGCCCAGGCTCGTCTCCCCGATGCAGAGCGGCACGATGGTCGACTCGCCTCGGATTTGTATCTGGATATGCTTCATCGCGTCCATGACGAGGCGAGTCTTGTCTTCTTCGAAGAGACCGGCCAATTCACGTTGTCCCGAGAAACGGCCCGTGCCGGCCCGGATGATGAGTTCCATGTCGTCTTCCATCGTGGCTACGAAGCTCTCGATCGGAGTCTGGCTGGTGTCGAGGACGCCGCTCTCGGGCACCACGGCGAGGAAAGAGTTCACCGCGCCCAGCAGTCCGGAGACCTGGTAAAGGATGCCCTGAAGGAGATCGTTCAGGGGCTGGATCTTGTGCAGGGCCGGCGTAGCGTCCAGGATGTAGCGAAGGCCCTGTCGGCTCTTGTTCAGCATCTGAATCGTATAGGCGGACTTTAGCCCGGCGTCGGTCCACATGAGGAGCTTGTCGGGACCATCGTTCTTGTCGTAGTAGCCCTGGATGTCCAGACGGCGCAGGAGCTCGCGCGGCGGCTGCTCGCTCGCGTAACCCGTCTGCAGGATCACTTGGATGTAGGGATTGAACTTTCGCAGCTGTGTCACTACTTCTTCGCCGGTGATGCCGGGCATGTAGTAGTCCAGCAGCATGAGATCGATTTGCCGCTCGCGAAGCAGGGTCAGCGCCTCGGTTCCGTTGGTGGCGCAGACTACTTTATGGCCCTCGTACTCCAACAATATCCGCGTCGCCTCGAGGTATTCGGGGTTATCGTCTACCAAGAGGATGGTGTAACCGGAAAGATCCTCCATCTTCGTTTTGCGCACCGAATTTCCACCTTTTACCGGCTTTGGAGAACAAAGTATCGATGGAGAAACCGGTGACTGTCAAGTTTAGGCTGGAATGCCCGGGAACCATGCAATATAATGACTGAACTTCCCTCTATAAAAAAGGAGCCTAGTATGGGGATGCCTAGGGATGAAATAGCCCGCGACCGAGAGCCCTGGGCTCGCGCCTTCGTCGGCCTAGCCTGCCTCCTCGTCCTATCGTTTTTCCTCGCCGCCTGCGCTTCATCGCCCGCCGCGGCCTCCGGGGCGACTTTGCTCGCCGATACGGGCGCCCAGGCCCAAACCGCGACGCAAGTCTCCTTCTCTTCGACGAACGCCAAGCCGGCGCAGAAGCCCGATGGCGGGCCTTCCTCCATCTCCGCCAAGGCGCTGGGGCTATACCGCAGTCCGAAAGAGGCGCGCAAGCCTCCGTCGGCGGACGAACTCTTGGTGATCGATTCCGCCAAGACATTGATCGGCGAGCCGCCGAACGCCAAGGTGGTCGTGAAGGGAAAGCAGTTCACCCTCGACTGCATCGGCACTGTGAGCGCGATCTTCTATCGAATGGATATCGATGTCACGAAAGATTTCGATAAATACTCGGGCAACGGCGTCAATCGGCTATATATGACCCTTAAGGACTTGGGCGTGCTTCATCGCGATACCTACCCGCGTACGGGAGACGTCATCGTATGGGACAACACCTGGGACGCGAACGACAACGGGGATCGAACCGACGATCCTAAGACGCACGCCGGCGTGGTCCTGGCCGTGGACGACGACGGTACGATTCATTACGTCCATGAGAACATGTTCAAAGGAGTCATCATAGAGATGATGAACCTCCTGCAGCCCGCCGTCGCCAGCGACGATTCGGGCAAGCGTATCAACAGTGGCCTCGCGATAGCCACCAAATCGGGCGGGCCTAAGCCCGAGCACTGGTTGGCCGGCGACGTGTTCAATACCTTCGGGGATGTACTGCGGATCAAGGACTCTCTGAAAGTCGCAGAGGCGGGGACGGATGCTTCCGATGCGGGCTCGGTGGCGACGCTTAGATAATTCCAGACGCGAGCCTCGTAGAGCCTGTCCTAGGTCCGTATCCGCTAACACTATTCGTTGAGCCTCGTTTTAGGGTATTTTCTTTTAAGCATGAGAATGAGTATCAGCGATCGATTGGGCGGACTGCACTATAAATGGATTGTTCTGAGCGTCACGACTATCGGGGCCCTCATGGCTGCGATAGACGGCAATATCGTGATGCTCGCCCTCCCTGACATGATGGCAAGCCTCCACGCCGACTTAGTCCAGATGACCTGGGTGATCATGAGCTACATCCTGATCAGCACCGTCATCCTCCTGACCCTCGGCCGCATGGCGGACATGCTGGGCAGAGTACGGATGTACAACCTGGGTTTCGTGACCTTCACGGTCGGCTCGGTGCTCTGCGGCATCTCGCGAAGCGCGACCGAGCTGATCCTCTTCCGCATGGTCCAGGGAGCGGGCGGGGCGATGATGGTCGTGAACAGCGCGGCCCTCCTGACAGAGGTCTTCCCGCCCAACGAGCGTGGAAAGGCGCTTGGGATAAACGGCATAACCTTTTCGGCCGGGGGCGTACTCGGCCCGGTGCTGGGCGGCTTCATCCTCTCGGCCGCGAGTTGGCGCTGGATCTTCTTCATCAATGTGCCCATCGGAATCCTCGGCACCGCCTGGGGCTATAAAGTGCTCCGCGAGATGTCCCCGCGCGTCAAGGGCGAGCGCTTCGACGCGCTCGGGGCCCTGGCCTTCAGCCTGGGTCTCCTCGCCCTTCTCGCCGCCCTCACCCTCGGGATAGAGGCTGGCTGGACTTCAGCGCCCATCCTCGGTCTCTTCGCCCTCTTCTTCGCGATGGTACTTCTCTTCGTCTGGCGGGAGCGCCGCGCGGCGAACCCGGTCCTTGATTTTTCGCTCTTCAGGAACCGCGTCTACGGCTTCTCGACCCTCGCCGCGATGATGCAGTCCTTGGCCATGTTCGCCGTAAATTTCCTCATCGTCTTTTACCTGCAGGCTGTCCGCGGCTACAGCCCGCTGAGGGCCGCCCTGCTGCTCATACCCCTGCCCATCGTTATGGCGATCGTGGCTCCCATCAGCGGGAGCCTCGCCGACCGCATCGGCGCCCGCATCCCCGCCACTGTCGGCGTGCTGATACAGGCTCTTGCCCTCTTCGGCTTCACCTTCTTGAAGCCCGATACGCCCTACCAGGCCATCGCCCTGGGACTCGCCCTCATGGGCCTCGGCGGCGGCATGTTCTTCTCGCCGAACACCAGCGCCGCGATGAACGCGGCGCCTAATAACCGCTTGGGCATAGCCTCGGCGGCTCTCGCCACCCTGCGACAGACCGGCATGGTTACGAGCCTCGCCCTGGCGATGGCCGTGGCGGCGGCGAGCCTGCCCCGCGATGACATGATGAAGCTCTTCATCGGGACCGATGTCGCCATGGGCTCCTCTTCGATGCAGTCCTTCGTCGTCGGCATGCATGGCGCCTTCGTGGTTTCCCTGGCGCTCTCGCTGCTGGCCGCGCTGTTCTCGGTCGTGCGGGGGAAAGAGGATCGCAAGGCGCGCGCCGCCTAGGCCAAGGCCACGCGGGCATGCTTGTTCGAATCAGAGAGAGGACAGCGCCGCGGAGGGATCTCGCTCGAACATGAGATCGTAGTCGTGGCCGGTCGAAGAAACGCGCAGGACATAGAGGATGGCCCCGTTGGCGAGAACCCTTGGCGCTACGGCGGCGGCGAGGAAGGCGGCGCCGAGAATGTATATGGCCTCATAGCGGTAGCCCTTGCTCCTGCGAATTCGGGGCGCTCCCGAACCGGAGAAGAGGACTATGAGCTCCGAGTGTCCGGCGGCCAAGAGAGAGCTGTCCAGCCGCCAGCGCAGGAGGCGGGCCGCAAAGCCGGCGAGGCCTCGGCGCCCACCCTCCTTTCTGGACGCCAGGACACAGGGCGCCTGGTAAGCCAGAAGAGCGAGGCCTTCCTGGCCACTGCGCAAATCGTGGAGGAGGTTCAGAAAAAGCGTGTCCTCTTCCGTCGGTTCGGGGCCCCGCTCTACCGCTGTGAAGATGCGGCCTTTGCCCTGCGCGGCGTAGAGCCTGCGGACCAGGGCGACAAAATCGTCGATGACGTGGGCGGACACCGCGTTGAAGCTCAGCGATATGGCGCTGCCGTCCACGAGATCAAAGCGCAGCTTTCCGCTGAGGAGTTCTAGCACCCGGCTGACGGCGGCGATCTTGCCGAAGGCAATGTCGCTTCGACAGACATCGTTCCCTTTCAGTCTCAGGTAGACGATGCCACCGTTCCCGACGGCGAGGATGTCCTCGTAAAGATCGCTCCCGGACAGGGCATTGCGCCTCTCCACATCGCGGGGCAGTTTAATGATGAGGGACGAGTCCTTGAGCTCCTCATAGTAGGAATCGAAGCGTGGAGGCATCTCCTCGGGCCCTTTCACGGGCAAGGTCCAAGGACCGAATCGATCGTATTCGGTTCGCTGACGCTCGGTGACGACGGTTGGCTCTCCGCCCATATACTTCGATGCCGTTTTCATAAATACCGCCTTTAGATCGTTCTATGATAAAATATACCGAAATCGGCTTGGCGAGAAAAGCTTCGAGTCCTGTAAACAGCGGAGGAATTGTCATACAATAGCTCGCGGGGTATTATTCATTCCCCCACTGGCAGAAGAGGAGAAGAAGCCATGCCAACGATGAGAGCGGTGCAGGTCAACGAGGCGGCTGATAGCATGAGCGATCTGCGGCCCATCGTTCTTCCTAAGCCCAGGTTTGGCAGAGACAAGAACGTCCAATCGGCCCTGCAAAAAAGAAAGACGGTCCGTTCCATCAGCGATAAGAAACTCTCTCTTCAGACGCTGTCGAATCTCCTGTGGTCGGCCTGCGGGGTAAACCGCAAGAAAGGGCCCTTCGGCATCCCGGGAATTACAGCCGCCTCGGCCAGCAATTCCCAGGAGATCGATGTCTATGTCGCCCTAAAAGAGGGCATATATCGCTATGAATCCGCAGAGCATCGCCTCGTTCCGGTGGCGGCTGGGGACTTTAGGATATTGGCTCTCGGGCAGGGGCAGGGGAAGGCCGGGGCAAAGGCGCCCGTGCGTCTCATCTATGTCGTGGATATCGATAAATTCGGCAAAGCCGGATTTCAAGAGCCGGGGCTCAAGGAAAGCGAGACGCAAAGGGCCTACTATTACGTCGACACGGGCCTGATCGCGGGGAACGTGTATCTATTCGCGGCCTCGCAGGGTTTGGCGGCGTGGTTTCACAATTGCAATAAGCCGGAGCTTGCCAAGGTTTTAAAACTGAGGGCCGATCAGCGCGCTCTATTCGGTCAGACAATCGGTTATCCGGAGAAAGACTAGATCTCTATGAGAGGATAGTAATCCTGTCGGCTCTGTCCCTCGTGCCGCGCCCTGTGTAGGTCACATCGACCTTTTCGCCCTTTCTTAGGCTGGAGATGGCTACGATCCTGCCTCGTGCGCTCACCACGACCGTGCCGGGCTCGACGGCGATCTCCACGCGCTTCTTGCCGACCGCCAGCAGGATTCTCTCGCTCAGCTTCTTGGCCCGGTCGGCCGGGCGAATGCTTACGATAGATCCCTTGGCGTAGAGGACGAGGCGAGAGGACGCAGGCGCGCTCTTGCGCTTCGCGATTTTCGCCTTGACCCGAGTCGCCTGAGAAGGAGCGGCGGGATTGAAGATGCTCCGAGCGACGGGGGACGGGGCGTCCGCATAGGCGCCTGCGGCTCCGCCCAGGGCGAATGCCAAGACCGCGGCGCCGACGAACATCGTTTTTCTCATTCCGATCCTCCTTGAGTGTTTAATCATCGGTTCGATTAGGACCGGAGCTGAGAATTTCGGTCAACCGTCTTGAACGAATCCGAGTCGGACTATTGCCGCAAAGCGCGCGCAAGAGCATAATCGGCCCATGTCGGATAAAACTGCAAAGGATGGGCTGCTTTCAGGGATCCTGGCTGCGGCGATGTTTCTTGTTTTTCTTTTTATCGTCGACCTGGGGCTTGTCCTCTCCATTCTAGTCGCCGCCGTCGCTTACGCGGTGGGCTTCTTCTTCCTATTCAAAGTGAAGAAGCCGGAAATCATCGCCGGCGAATCGACCCTCAGAGCGGCCCTTCAAGAAGGGGCTCGGAAGCTTGCGCAGATCCAGGCTCTCGAGAAGCAGATACGGAAGAGCTCCATGATTTCACAAATCAAGGACATCGAGGGGATTATCGGGAAGATCCTGGCCAAGGTCGAGCGCGATCCTAGCAGATTGCAGCTGGCCCATCAATTCCTTACCTACTATCTGGACTCGACGATTAATATACTCAACAAGTACGTGGAACTGAGCGCCCAAAACGTCGAGGACGAGGACATCAAGAAGTCCCTGACGAAGGTCGAGACGATGCTTCAAACCATTCGCGACGCCTTCGATAAGCAGCTCGGGCGGCTTCTTTCGGACGACGCCATGGATCTCGACGCGGAGCTCGCGACCCTCGAGCAAACCATAAAGATGGAAGGCTTAGGAAAGGAGTAGGACATGGGAGATACAGCAGAGACGAAGGCAGTGGCGGTAGTGGACGTTTCCGCCTTGGCGCCCGCCGACTTGGCCAAGGCGAGGGAGATGGCGAAGGGGATTTCCGTCGAGGACTCCCAGTCGATCGTTCAGTACGGCATCAGCGCCCAGGTCAAGATCTCCGGCTTCGCCGACACGATGCTCAGCCAGATCCGGACAAAGGACTCAGGCGAAGTCGGCTCGGCCCTGACCGACCTGGTCTTCAAGATCAAGGAAGTGGACGTCGGCAGTCTCGCCTCCGAGCACAAAGGCCTCTTTGCCGGCCTCGTCAACGCGGCCGAGCATTTCATGGCTCGCTACCAGAAGCTCGAGACCCAGATCGACAAGATCGTCAATGAACTGAGCGACTCCAAGATGATCCTGCTCAAGGACATCACGATGCTGGACCAGCTCTACCAGAAGAACGTCGAGTACCTGCACGAGCTCGACCTTTTCCTGGCCGCTGGGCAGATCAGGCTCGACGAGCTGCGCGCCTCCGCCCTGCCGGAGCTCCAGGCGAAGGCGAAGGCTTCGGGCGATCCGATGGACGCCCAGAAGCTCAACGACTTCAACGCCTTCCTCGTCCGCCTGGAGAAGAAGCTCTACGACCTCAAGCTCTCGCGGATAATCGCCATCCAGACGGCTCCCCAGGTTCGGCTCATCCAGAACAACGACCAGACCCTGGTGGAGAAGATCCAGAGTTCCATCATGACGACCATCCCGCTTTGGAAGAGTCAGATCGTCATCGCGATCAGCCTCTTTCGCCAGAAGAAGGCCCTCGGGGTGCAGAAGGCGGTCACGGATGCCACCAACGACCTGCTCACGCGGAATTCCGAGCTGCTTAAAACGGGGAGCATAGAGATCGCCAAGGAGAGCGAGAGGGGCATCGTGGAGATCGAGACCCTCAAGAAGACGAATGACGATCTCATCTCCACCCTCGAGGAGACTCTTCGGATCCAGACCGAGGGCAGGGAAAAGAGGGCGCAGGCCGAGAAGGACCTCGCCCAAATCGAATCGGATCTTAAGGCGAAGCTGATCGCCGCTCGCGGCTGACGCTAGGCTTACGGCTGACATAGGAGACGCGCATGAAACGGGCTTGGATCGGGATTCTCATTCTCGTAATCGTCGTCGGGGCCGGAGTCGGCTATAAGTTCCTAACGTCCAAGAAAGGCGCCTCGGGAGGCTCCGCGAACTCAGGCGAATTGACCTTCGCGAAAGTGGAGCCTCTCACCATTCCCGCGATAGGCGGCTATCAGCTTTCGAAAGTCGATCTCGGCGACGGGCCCGTGCCCCTCTTGCAGATTCCCCTGGATACCTGGGGCGGCTACGCGGCTCTTTTCGCGGCCAACGGCGGCCTGAAGCCCAGCAAGGACTCTCTGTTTTACAAGAAAGGCAAATTCGCCGTGGAGCTCGTCCGCGAGGAAAACGCCACGACCCAGCTCAAGGGCTATGCGGCCGGCCGATGGCCCGTGATCTGGGCTTCCATGGACAGCCTGCCCGTCCTCTACGACGCCCTCCGCTCGGATAAGCGCGTGGCGCCCAAGGCCTTGGGCCTCTTCGACTGGTCCACCGGCGGCGACGGCATCCTCGTGCGAAACTCGATAAAGAATCCGCAGGACTTGAAAGACAAGATCGTCCTTACGTCGAGCAATACGCCCTACAGTTTCTTCCTCCTCTGGTACCTCGCCCAAAACGGGCTTACGGGCAAGGACGTGAAGGTCGTCTGGGTGGACGACGGCGACAAGGCATTAAAGCTGTTCAAGAGCGACGGCCGGATCGCGGCCTGGGTCTCGTGGACGCCCTTCATCAACGATGTAATCGATTCCAAGTCGCCCAGCTACGTTCCCGACACGCGGCTCCTCATCAGCTCCAAGGACGCCAACCAGCTGATCGCCGACGTCTACATAGTCAGGAGCGACCTGCTGCAGGACAAGAGCGAGATGATGCAGGCATTCGCCGAGGCCATGATGGAAGGCTCGCAGGCGATAGGAAACGCGACTTACAACGACATGGCCGCTTTCTATAAACTCGGCTCCGCCGGCGACGCCAAGTCCATGCTGGACGACGTGCATATCGCGAATTTCCCCGAGAACAAGATGTTCTTCGACGAGGCCAACTCCATCGGCGCCTACAAGATTTTCCTCTTGTCTCAGGAGTACTACAAGCAGCTGGGCTCCCTCGCCGCCGACGCCAGCTACGATACCGAGCGCGTGCTCGCGCCCAAGGTGCTCGCGGCGATAGACAAGAAGGGCGCCTTCGCGGGCCAGAAGAACGCCATGGCCGATTCCTTCAACAAGAAGGCGGCCTTCGACATAGGCGATCTCGAGAACCAGCGGGTGGTCCTGACCAACAACGTGCAGCTCTACTTCGAGGCGCAGAAGCTGGACTTCGACATTAAGTCCGATTCCAAGGACATCAAGCAGAACATGGTCCTCTTGGGGCAAGTGGCCGAGCAGACGAAGTTCCTCGCCACGACCGTCGTGCGGCTCATCGGCTACCTGGACACCGCCAAGGCGGCCGACTTCAAGGCTCAGGGCAACCAGGCATTCATCGAGGCCAGCGCGCAAGCCAAGCTAATCTCCAAGAAGCGAGCCGAGTTCGTGAAGTCGGTACTGGTCGACCAGTTCCATATCGATCCGACCAGGATCGTCACCGAGGGCAAGGGCTGGGACAATCCTATAGACGACAAGGATCCTTCCAAGAACCGCCGCGTCGAAGTCAAGTTCATCTCCTTCGAGTGAGGCTGGCCATGAAGAAGGCACCGATACTCCTTTCCGCGACGATCGCCCTCCTCGCCTTAGCCTCCTGCGCTCCGAGCGCCCCAAAGCTGGATATGGGTATCTTCCAGGGAACAGACGGCTACGTGCTCCAGTTCGGGAAGGACTTCAAGGCGGGGATGAACTCCGTGGACGATGTCGGCATCTCCGTGGCGATAATCCTGGACGTATCTGGCTCCATGTCCAACCCGCCCGGCTCGGGAGGCGAGCCCAAGTACCTTCAGGCATCCAAGGCCATAGCTACGATCACGAGCTATCTGGAAGGACTCACGCGGCGGCAGAAAGACCTGAAAGTACAAGTGACGCTTCTCAAATTCAGCAACGGCGTCGATACCGTCCTGCCCATGACACAGCTTACCCCCGCCGGCATCGCGAAGCTCAAGGGCGCGGAGGATCCGGCTAATTTCCAGCCCAACGGCAACACCGCGATCGGCGCCGCCCTTGAAGCCGGAGCGCAGGCCCTCGCCCAATCGGGCACGATCTTCAACAGCCTGATCATCATTACCGACGGCGAGAACAACGTCGAGCCCGATCCGCTCAAGGTTATGGACGCCATCTACGCCAATCGCAACAACGCATCCACGAAAGACTTTCAAATCGCCACCTCCACCCAGCTGGTCAGCATCGTGGGCTTCGACGTGAGCTCGCCTCAGTTCGCGAAATTCCACGACCGCGGGGCGAGGATAAGCGCCGCCGGCAATCAGGCGGAGCTGGAGGAGGGATTAAGGTCCCTCTTGGAAGCCGACATCACCAAGCTGGAGGGACGGTAGGGAAACCGACGGGTCTATCGAATAATTAGTTGGAGCGTAAGTAGAGGGGCGGCGACCCTTAATTCCCGACATTTCGCCGGTACTTGTCGGCATCGATGTGGAAGCCGTCTGAGGGCAGTATGGGAAGCATTTAATAATCCAATGAAGAACAAGGAGCCTCCTAATGTCCGTCGAATCAATAAAACATCCCTACGAGACCCGCGCTCATATCCCCTCGAAAGAAGAGGCGGGCATGGAAGTCGCGAGCCCAGCGGCACAGTACAAAGGCAATCTCGACCTTCCTCTCAATCCCGTCGTAACGCGAGGGCAAGACCTCGAGCTCTACTGGATGAACAAGTACGGAGCCGAGGGCACGAAGGATCGGCTACACGTCGATATCCGTTCGCTCTATCGCTACGAGCATGTCAGCCCCGAAGTGATGATGAAGAGGCTCTACAGCATAAAGGCAGAGCATCCGACCTTCTTTTCATTGTGAATGAACTTTTCGGCAACGCTGTGGATATTGACGATCTGGACAAAGTGGGGGAGCACTACCAGCAGCAAGATGGCTGGACGAATCGGATGATCAACGGCGACAGTCTCCTCACGCATTCCATCCTTATCGTGCGATAAAACCTGGCAGGAAAAATCGGTGGCTATCCTAGCCGGATATTTTACGGGGCATGGGTAGTAGGAGGGGAAATGGAGTATTACATCGGCCTTACAGATTTTGATTGGTATTATTTCTTACGCGAGAGAAAGCCCGATGATGTAAAATAGGAGGAGTTGGATTCTTTTCGGTATATAAACCATTGCCACTAGCAATTGCCTTGGATGCCTTTTCCGAGCGCAATGGATGCGGATCCTTCTTTGATTTCAGGAATAAAATCGAGCTATACAGGAAAAAAACAAGACGCCATATGATCCTCTATCGATAGTCGGGTGCTTGATACTAGCCGATCCTGTTTTCTTTTCCGATGACGAGCTAATCGAACAACCAGAAGACTGGAGTGGGCCGATTGTAGCCGGAAAGAAATATTCTACCGAGAGTAAAATAGGGATGCAGCTCTGGGATCAAGTCCAAGAACGGCTTGCGCTTCAGACTTGAATTGGCCTTACAATGGCAGATCAACCCTCGTTCGAAAACAACGATGAGCGCTACCGTGAGACACTATCGAGAATACGCATAGGGCAGGGAGTCTTTAGGATCATGGTTACAAGCGCCTATGACAATGCCTGCGAAATTACTGGAGATCATACTCTGCCCGTGCTCGAGGCTGCGCATATAAAGCCATTCTCTCTATCAGGTCCTCACTCGGTTTCCGATGGAACGCTGGCTCGATCGGATCTTCATAAGCTTTTCGATTCAGGGTAATTAACGATTACTCCAGACTACCGTGTCGAGGTGAGTCCGCGAATACGAGAAGAGTACCACAATGAGAATATTTTTTAGGCAAGCTGATCATAGTCAGGCAGGTCTTCTTCTGCGGCGGGGATAAGGACGAGTTCGACAAGTGGCGGAAGGGACTCGATTCGCTCGCAGCACAAAGGGCTAAGAAGAATCTCGAAAATACGCTAAAGATCGAGATAGACGATGAGGCATTCGAGAGGCTGTACGGCTTCAAGAGCCATCCGATTATGGCGGAGCCTGGGAAGGCGAAGAAGATCGCGGTCAGGGTGGTCAGTCAATTTGGGGAATAGAGTACGAAGGTGATAACGGTATAATGGGTCTCCCGATGAAAAAATATTTTTCTTGTACGCCCTGAGTGTAAAAAGAAGGGCAGCCAAAACGGCAGTGGGGAAATCTGGTTACATCCCCTGGTATGGCCAATTTTACTTCAATTTCGGTATTAGGCTTCGATCCCGGCAGGAAGCTCAATAGATATGGCTATAGCTCACACTCAAATGGTCGCGCGCACCGGGTCGATGGTCGCGCTCAAATGATCGCACGACTGCTTCAAATCCACTCAGCCTAAAAAAGAGGCGTCGGGATTTTCCCTGAGGCCAACGGGCTGAGTGGATTTGCCCTTCTCTCGCAAACATCCTGTTTGCTCGTTCAGGGCCGGCTCCGTGGCTAACCGCGCCATCCCTGGCGCGGTTCCCCTCCAGCGCGCTCAAATGATCGCGCGCTGGAGGGTCGCCACACCGCTTCAAATCAACTCAGCCAGACATAAACGAAGAAGGCGCCGAATGGCGCCTTCTTCCAGAGTCGGGCTGAGTGGATTTGAACCACCGATCTCTTGGTCCCGAAAGAAGATAACTCTTTATCAGGTAATAGGATA
>Ga0182027_10004515_pt1 | contig 21535 bp, 15 predicted proteins | sample 712E1DmetaG_FD_121300 | JGI IMG/M metagenome (GOLD analysis project Ga0182027, IMG submission 121300) | Permafrost microbial communities from Stordalen Mire, Sweden - 712E1D metaG (Illumina Assembly) | ecosystem: Environmental > Terrestrial > Soil > Wetlands > Permafrost | place: Sweden... | reverse complement strand
GTAGATGAGGATGAGCCCGTAAGCCGTCAGAAGCGTCAGAAGCGGCCCCGCCATATCCAGAGCTAGATTTCTGACGGCAAAAAGCCACTGGGCCAGCCCGGCATAAGCGAAAGCGGCCCCGAGGGCCCAGAGCGCGCCCGCCCAGGCCGACACCCGTACCAGGAGCACACCGCAGAAAAGGGCGAAAAACGCGATCGCGGCATACGTCCATCGCATGCCGCCGTAGCGCAGGAGGGCGCCGGTCAGAAGGTTGTCGATCACGTTGGCGTGAAATTCGACTCCCGGCATGTTCTTGGAAAGCGGCGTCGGATAATGGTCATAAGTGCCGGTCGCCTGAGCGCCCACCAGGACGATTTTCCCCGCCAGCTCCGAAGCCGGCAGGGTTCCATTCAGAACATCCTCATAAGAAACGTACGGGAACGTGAATTCCGGCCCGCGATAGTTGACCCAGAGACGGCCTTGAGCATCGAGAGGCAAGCGGGCGAATAAGTCCTCCGGTGTCCGGCCCAGATATCGGCCGGCGCCCAGGAGCGACAAGAGATAGACGTTTGTCCCTTCGGCCTGCAAACGGGGAATGGCGGACCGCAGCGATCCGTCTTCATCGACCGTGGCGTTGACCACGCCCAGGTCATGCGCCGCCTGGGCCAGCGCGCGCATCGGCGGCTGGATGCTGGTGATTTGCGTTCCGTTCAATTCGCAGAAAAAGCTGTGAATGACCCAGGGGTTGTCGCGCGTCGCGCGCGCCAGCTCGCGGTCCCCGGCGAGATCCGCCGTAAATGGATCAATAAAAAACACGTCGAACAGGAGCGCCTTGGGAGGCGTCTTCTCGAGCGCACGGATGAGCTGCGCGTGAATGCGGCGGGGCCAGGGCCACTGGTGGAGGTCGCGCAACGACTTATCGTCGATCGCGATGATGACGACATCGGGATGCAGTGGGCGTTTTCCGCGGATCTTAAAGCGCGCGTCCCCCAGCGCCCATTCCATCCGCTGCATGAAAAAAGCCGCGTTATAATCGGCTTTCCGCTCGGTGACAACCTGCTTGTTGAGGAAATAATGGGCCCGGCGCGCTTCCAGGCCGGCGAAGGCGAGAGCGACAACCACCGCGATGGCCAAACTGATCCAGGTGGATTTACGCACGGAGATTTTTCAGGTATTGCGGCAGGGACGATCTGTCCAAGGTTTCTTGGTGACCGTTTTTCAGGGTTTTGATTGTCACTTTTTTCTGCTTTATTTCGTCTTCACCCAGGATGAGTACATGCGTTGCACCGCTTTTGACCGCTCGTTCTAGTTGAGCTCCGAGTTTCTTATCAAAATATCCGCCCTCGACGTGGACTGCCTTGCCAGTCAAGTCCGGGCTTAGGCGTAATTCATTCAACAAATAATTTGCTTGATCACTCCCTGCTTCGCCTGCCGCCGCCACAAAGAGTTTTAGCGGTTGGAGATTGGCGATAAACTCTGAAGGACTTCGAGCCTGAATGGCCTGAATCACTCTTTCCATCCCCATGGCAAAGCCCAGCGCGGGAACGTTCGGCCCCCCCAGATCCTTGACCAGATTGTCGTATCGGCCGCCCGCGGCGAGCGCGTCCTGGGCTCCGAGCGCACTGGAGGTCACTTCAAACACAGTGCGAGTGTAATAGTCCAATCCTCGGACGAGCCGGGACACGACCTCAAAAGCGCCTCCCGTTTGTTTCAAAAGATTCTGAACTTTTTCGAAATGTGCGCGGCAATCGTCGCACCAGAACCGGTCGATGGTCGGTACGCCGACGAGCTTCGGGCCGTCGGCCTTGCAGTCGAGCACGCGGAGCGGATTTTTTTCCGCCCGGCGCTGACAATCCTCGCAAAGGGACGGCAGGAGGCCCTTGATATGCGCGGTGAGCGCCTCCAGATATTTAGGGCGGCAGTTCTGATCCCCCAAGCTGTTGATTTTTAAGTGCGCATCAAGCACTCCGAGCGCGTGAAAAAGGGTCTGCACAAGCAGGAGAAGCTCGGCATCCGCCGCTGGAGAGGCGTTTCCAAAATATTCCGCGCCGATCTGCCAGAATTCCCGGTAGCGGCCCGCCTGCGGGCGCTCCGCCCGGAACATGGGGCCGATGTAAAACAGCTTGCAGAATGGATGAGTTTGGGATAAATGATGCTCGATGAAAGCGCGCACGACACCGGCGGTCCCTTCGGGCCTGAGGGCGAGCTTTCGGCCGCCGCGGTCTTCGAACGCGTACATCTCTTTCTGGACGACGTCCGTGGTTTCGCCGAGGGACCTTTGAAAAAGCTCAATGGACTCAAACGTGGGCGTGCGGATCTCTTCGTAGCCAAAACGCCTAAACAGAGCGCGCGCTTCGGCTTCCAGATGCTGGAACTGAGCGCTCTCGGCGGGAAGGATGTCTTTGGTGCCGCGGACAGCCTGGTATTTGGGCATGGCTGAGATTATAGGTTAACCGGATGGATTCTCAAATACGAACGGACGGACTTTATTTCCTGAAGCGTAATTCGCTTTTCGGACCGCTTGGCGAAGAGGTGCTGACCGAGCTGGTAACGTCGCTCCGGGTCTCGACGCTCGAGAAGGGCGACACCATCCTGCGCGCCGACGAGCCCGGCGACAGCCTGTATCTCATTCGCAGCGGCCGCGTTCGGATCGTCTCCAAAACCGACAGCGGCCATGAAAAATCCATCGCCTATCTTGGCTTCGGCGACGCCATCGGAGAACTGGCGCTTCTGACCGGAGAACCTCAGGCGTTCAGCGCCATCGCGGACACTCCCTGCGAACTGATGACCCTCACGAAAGCCGATTTTGACGCCATCCTGGAAAAGCATCCTCTGGTCGGCATACACCTGTCCCGCGCCTTGTCCAAACGCCTTGCCGTGTCCTTTCATCCGCCGCTGCACAAGCCGAAAGAACCCCAGCTGGTCGCGCTCGTTCCCGCGCTCCCGTATGAAGCGACGCTTCTGTTCACCATCAATCTTTCGATCGCTCTGGTGGAGCAGACGCGGCGGCGCGTGCTATTTCTGGACGCGAGCGCCAGATCCGGAGACATCGCCAAGGCGCTCGGACTGCAGGCGCCGCCCGCACAGGAAAGTCTCTCCCGCGAAGACGACCTTCTGGACATGAAAATCCTGCAGAGACTATTGACCATTCATCCGTCAGGGCTCGAGATTCTCTCCTTGCCGCCCCGGCTGCTGAAAGAAAACCTGTTTAACGCGGTGGCTCCTTTGCTCGGGTTTTTGAAGGATCATTACGACGTCGTGCTGACCCTGGGCCCCGTTGAAAAAGACCCGCTCAGTCAGTGCCTGCTTCATGAAGCCGATCATATTTTTGTCATCACCTGGGACCAGGCGAACGATCTGGTGGCGCCCGCGCGGATCGCTTTCGAGGAAAACATGAAGGCGGCGGCGACGCCCGTACGCACGATTCTCCTCCAGCATCCGAGCTCGATCGGAAGAGATTCCGCGGATTTCCGCGTGCCGTGGAGCGAGCTGTTTCATCAGCCTTTGCGGGAAAGCGGCTCGCCTTATCTGCCGCCGGCCGAGGCCAAACCCGCCATCGCGGCCCTGGAACGCATCGCCCGGGCGATCGGAAAGCTGCGGATCGGCGTGGCCATGGGCTCCGGGGCGGCTTACGGCTATGGCCTGGTCGGCATCCTGAAGGTGTTTGAGCGGGAAGGAATCCCCATCGACATGGTGTCCGGCACGTCCATGGGGGCATTGCTCGGCAGCTTCTATTGCGCCGGAAAATCGCCGGCGGAAATCCAGGAGATTTCCAAAACGATCACCAAGCGCTGGCTCTGGGAAAACATCATCGGCGACCTGACCTTTCCCCATTCGGGATTCATGGCCGGCCAGACGCTCTCGGCTTTTTTGAGAAGCATCCTGGGGATGACCGAATTCCATCAGCTGCTGATTCCCTTTGCGGTGGTCGCCACCGATATCCGTACGGGCCACGAGGTCGTGCTGAAAGAAGGCCGGGTGACCGACGCGGTGCGCGCCTCGGCGTCTTTGCCGGTGCTCTTTGAACCGTTTGTCTACAAAGGCCGGTATCTCGTCGACGGGGGCCTGGTCAATCCCGTTCCGACGTCGGTCGTCGCCAATATGGGGGCCGACATCCTGATCTCCGTGAACCTCACCGCCAAGCCCTCGATGCGGCGCGCCCTCGGGCGCCAACGGAGCCTTTTCCCCCTGGCGCCCCGGTCACCGAGCGTCTGGGAGGTGTTCTTCAAAATGATCTACACGATGCAGTATGAGATCGCCCAGGCGCGGACCGAAATCGCCCATGTGGTGATCGCGCCGGACATGCGGGATTTTCTGTGGACGGACTTCCACCGGTCGGAGGAGATTCTCAAGATCGGCGAGGTGGCTGCTGAAGAAGCCGTGACGAAAGTGAAAAGCCTTCTACCCTTTTTCACCGACTACTGCCGTGTCCCTCTCGGCCACACTTTCCGCTCCTACTAACCTTTATTGATTGGCGACTCGACGGTCGAGGCGGGCGCGCTGCTTCTGCATCACTTTTTCAAAACGGTCGATTTCGCGCAGGACCTTGGAGAGCGGCTCCAAATTTTTCCCGGCGGCGGCATTTTGCCAAGTCTCAAGCTTAAATTCATCCATGCCGATCAGGATGTCCTCCACCATCGACAGGATCGCCGGCTGAAGGCCGGGGATCCGCCGGAGAACGCCGGCCGACAGCCGTCCCACTTCCGAACCGACGTCTGCCCATTCATCAGACCGGGCCTGCCTGCCGGCAGGCAGGCGCGGGACCATCGCCAGGTCATGGAAGAGCGCCGCCAGCGCCATCGCCAAGCGGTGTTCGGGAGAGGCCCCTGCCTCCTCGGCTCCCGTCAGCGTCATTAAGACCGTCCTGGCCACGTGCGCCGGGAGATCGCCGGGGGCGACGGTCCGCGCCAGATAACGGGCCATGACATCGTGACCCTCGGGAAGAAAATCGCTGGATTCCTGCAGGAGCGGTCCCACCGAGTCCAGGATCCCTTGCGGAGGCTCGGGCGCCGGCGCATAAAGAACTTCCGTGACTTCGACCCACTTCGCGTAAATCATCGCCGCCTTCTCCGTGAGAGGATCCGCGGGCAGTTCCGGTTCAGCGGGGACCAGTTTGAGCTCCACCGCATCCGGGGCCTTGGGGCCAAGGTCCGGGATTTTATGGGGTGGCGCGCTTTTGCGGGCCGACGGTCCCCGCATCCAAAGCACGAATCCCAGGAGCAACGCACCAACCACAGCGCCGGAAAAAATCGGCCACTGATCGACTCGGACAGGATAGACGGGCTTTTGAATCGTAAGCGCGGCTTTCCAGTCCGGTTTCAGGACCTGTTCGGTTCGGACCAGATCCTGGAGCTGCCGGGAAAAATAATCCAACCGCATCTTCGTTTCATTTATCCGCCGATCGAGATCCACCTGTTGGGTGGAAGCAGCGGTTGTCCGCGGATGCGACTGGTAACGGAGATCTTTGATTTGCTTCGCGAGAAGCGCGATATCGGTATGTGTGGGATAGTGCTCGATCAGGAATTGCCGCCGGGCCAAGAGTTCCTGGATGCGGACCGCCGATCCGGCTCGGCGGGAGGACCCGGCATGGCTCCCGGCCAAGGTTTTTCTTTCGATCATGAGAGGATCGAGCCTGGCCTGCCAGGCAAGGCGCTCCTTCTGAAGGACATCCATTTCTTTACGAAGTTCGGCTTTCTGTCCAGCGAGGGATTGCTCGACACAGACTTTGTCTGCGGCGGCGAGGGCCTGGACAACGTCTTTCGGCCAGACGGCCTGGCTCTTGATGGAAATCTCCAGGAGGCGGCCCGGAAGCTTCTCATACGTCAGAATTCCGGCCGGATGGCCGACAACGAGATCGATTCTTTGGCGAACGTTATTCGAGCGGAAAATCTTGAGTTCCGGGTCGATCCGTTTCGAGTCTCCGGAAAAAGTGAGGAGCGTACTCCCTTCGTACACTAAACGCCCGATGCCGCGCCAGACCAGAAGGCTTCCGACCACCAGGGGGAGCGACAGGATGAGCGGCCAACGCCATTTGCCGACTGGAATCATGACTGTCATAAGAATAAGGGAGTCAGGGCGAAAGTCAAGGGAAATAGAGGCGAGGAAACCGTTGCGATGGACTCATTTTTTTCCTTGTATTTTGTCCTGATACACCGTATTCTCTAAAGGACCTGTTTATGAATAACATGAAAAAGGTTGTATTGGTCGCCGACGACGAAGCCGTGATTCGCGAACTGCTTCAGCGCGTGTTGTCGGACGCGGGCTATGAAGTGATTCTCGCCGAATCCGGGGAACAGGCCATCGAATTCGCCCGCACCGTGCGGATCGATCTCATTCTCCTCGACATCAATATGCCCGGCATGGGCGGCATCAACGCCCTGCGTGAAATCTCTCAAAACATACCCGCTTCCCGCATCATCATGCTGACCGCGGTGAATGATCCAACTGTCGCCAAAGTGGTCATGGATCTGGGCGTCGTGGATTACCTGACCAAACCCATCGATATCGTGACCCTCAAGAAAGCCATCCAGACCCATCTTCTTTTTGCCGCCTGAAGGAGGGTCTGTGAATTCTCCAATTGTTTCATCCGCCATCCAACAGAAATTCCTGAAACTTCTTCAGGAAATCAACATCTTTTTTGCCGGAGAGCGGCAACTCCTCGACAAAGACCGCAGCCAGCTGACACTTGCGCGCGCTTCGGCCTTCGAACTCGCTTTAGAGGCGAATTCCCCTCACTTTGACCGGTTTCTGGCTTATCTGCTCGGCTCCACGCAGATTAATTCCGATTATCCGCTGCAGGCCGTGCGCATGGTCTGCCTGACGGCCAAAGCGCTCCATGGAGAAAAAGTTTCCGCGGAACAGCGCCAGGAGGTGCTCACGGCGGCGCTGGTCGCGGACACCGGATTTCGCCCCGCCTGGCTCGGGCATCACGGCTCGCATTTTGAAATCACGGCTTATCAACTCAAGGGGCTCTCGCTTCCCTGGTTTACCCCCGGGCTTGAACGGTTGATCATGAATCATCATTCGCAGGAGGAGGACCCTTCCCCTTCGCGGATCCTGTCCTTGATAGCGCGCTACCTGGGAGTGGTCTACGGCACCGGCATCGAGGACATCGGACAGTCGCTCGTCTCTCCGTCCAAGACCATGGAGACGCTGATGGCCGAGCTGCACCCTGAAATGTCCGGGCTGCGCCTGCTGTTGAAAGCCGTTTCGGCTTTTCCCCTCGGGAGCTGGGTGCAGATGAACTCCGGGCAGATTGGACTGGTCATCGGCGCCGGGCCGAGAAATCCGCTGCGGCCCAAAATCGGCCTTTACCGGGGCGCGGACAAGAATGGCAGCCCCTGGGAAGAAATCGATCTGGAAAAGAAGCCTACGGTGCATATCACAGGAGAATTTACGCCTACAGTGCCTCAACTCTCTCTCTTGAATTTTCCGGAGATTTTAGTCCCCGGATGGCTTGCTTCCGGCGAGGCTTCGGACCCTCCGCGCCAGCCGCCTTCCGCGGAAAGCGTGAACGCGTCGGAATCCACGGCTCCGGCGGCCAGCGTCCTGCCGGCCACGCTCAAGACGACGGAAGATTACCGCCGGTTTGTGATGGAGAAGAACCGCCAGTCCTCTCCCGCCGGCCCCACAGGCAGCGAGCCTCACGCGGGAAACCTTCCGGCATGGAAACCGGATGATTTGGCCGGTGAATCGTCCGGCAGCAAGCACCGCCTGCTCAAATTTTATCGCGAGGAACTGGTCAAACTGCGCACCACTTGGGAACAGCAGGTCCGTGCGGCCGAGCAGGTGAGCTCGAACCTGAAATCCCCCCTCATCGAAAGTTACCGACGGGAAAATGAGCTGATGTCCGCCATGATTGAACGGCTCGAAGCCATCGGCGCGGAGACCACCGAACCCGTCTCTCGGGAGGCGCCGGATCCCGCCGCATTACCTTCCCCGGAGCCGGAAAAAACGGAAGCGCCGTCCATTCCCGAAACCTCTGTGAAGCTTTCGGAGAACCCCCCAACCGCGTTAAAGGAGATCGCAGAAACCCTGGACTCTTTCCAGGAACAGATCGGCAAAGACCAGGGCACGCTTCGCCGTCTGAAAGAGCAATTTGAAAGTACGCTCAGCCATCTGGAAAGCCGGGAGTTCAAGACCCTTCCTTCCCTGATAGTTTTCGCGCGGCAATGGCAGGAGAAACTTCAGCCGGTGGGGCATCAGCTGGAAGAAACGGAACAGCAGATGAACACGCTCGCCACTGAGTGGAACCAGCTCCATGAGGCGGCCAAATCCCTGGCGGCGGGGCCGAAGAAAACGCTGAAGCTCACCTGGAAAGAGCAGTTTAAACCGCGCATGGAACAAGTGCTCTCCGCCGCCCGAAAAGCGATGGAAGCCCAGCATCACCGGCTCAAAGCTCACGAAGAGCTGATCGAACGGTTCTGCGCCGAAGCGCACCAGCTGGCCAGCTAACAGGAGGGGACGTTCTTAAGTTTTTCACTTGTTTGGAGTCGATCCGGGGACAAACAAGTGAAAAACTTAAGAACGTCCCCTCGGTGTTTTAAAAGAGTTGCGCGAGGACCTTGGGAGCGATCAAGAAGGAGAGAACGCTCCGGGAGTGCCAGTCAAAATCCGCGTTTCGATTCACGAGTTTGGCGACCTGCTCATCCCCGCACACACGGACCAAACGATCGAGCTGTTGATCGCTGAAATGTTCGAAGACCTTCCGCCCGATGCGGCCCATCCAGGCTTCGGCGCGCAACAACCGCTTCCAATCGCGATCGTAAGACTGCAGAAACCGTCGATGAAACCGCCCCTCGGCAAAGGCCCTTCCCAGCGCTTGAGAAGCGAGGTTGGCGCCGAGGAGCCCATAGAAGATCCCGCCGCCGGTCGTGGGCTTCACCTGGCCGGCCGCATCGCCGACCAGGACCACGCGATCGGCCACGCTTGAGGCGATGGGGCTGATGGGGACCAGGCGCTTGTGAATCGGCTCGTCACCCCGTGTAATTTTGTCCCGCAAGAGCGGCCCGGACAACAGGGCTTCCAGGTACTGCACCGCCCGTGCATGGGCCGTCACGCCGACGCGCAAGCGCCCTTCTCCGGAAGGGACCGCCCAGGCGAAGGACCCCGGCGCCACGTTTTTGCCGATATAGACTTCCACCTCGCGGATCTTGTCCGATTGGACTTCGGTCTGCGCGCACAAAAGATGTTCTTCCGGAGGAACCAGGTCGACCTGAGGATGCAGCCGATAGGAAATTCCGGACGCGATGACGACCATTCGCGCCTCCAAGATTTCCTGCGTCCCGGAAACGTATGTCACCCCGACGGAAACACCGTCCTGTTTCTGCTGCAGCGACTCCACACGACACCCGGACTGCAGGACCGCTCCGGCGCGATTGGCCATCGCGGCCAAGGATTGATCGAAGCGGGCACGGTCGATCACCACCGCTTTTCCCTGAAACCAGGGGGTCCGGACGCGTTCCCCTGAAGGAGAGACGATCCAAGCCGCGGACAGCTCCGACTGGACCATCTCCCGGGGAAGGTCCGGGAATTGATCGTACGCCTCTTGCCCCAGGATGCCGGTGCAGTGACGGGGCTCTCCCACGATCTCATGCTCTTCGAGAATGAGGACCCGGAACCCGGCTTGCGCCAACTTCAAGGCCGTATAGCTGCCGCTCGGACCAGCGCCGACCACACAGATGTCCCATCGATTTGTCATACAGAGACTTTTAGCCTGTCCTGGGCTTTGTTGCAACCTATTTTTTCCCACCGGCCTGTGAGCGAGTTCCAGCCGGACGCGAGAATCAATCGAATGTCGAGCCAGAGGCTTTGCCGCCTGGCGTAGAGCAGATCATAACGGAATTTGTTCCGGCGGCCGATATCGCGCGCCGCATAGACCTGGGCGATCCCGGTCAGTCCCGGCTTCATCCGCACGCGCCGGGCGTATCCGGGAATTCTTTCCAGAGGGATTTCCCCCAGCGCTGACGCGTGCACCTCGATTTCCTTCGGGAGAAGCGCCCGGGGACCGACAAAGCTCATGTCCCCTTTCAAAATATTCCAGAGCTGAGGCACTTCATCCATGGCGGTCATGCGGCAGAGCCGACCGATGCGCGTTATCCGCGGATCGCCGCGGGACGCCTGCCGTCGGTCGAATTGCGGAAGCTCCATCCTGACCATGGAGCGGAACTTGTACGCCTGGAAAGGCCTGCCAAAACGCCCGATGCGCGCCTGCTTATAAAACACGGGGCCCCGGTCCTCCAGCCAGATCGCCAGGGGGATGAGAACCCAAAGCGGTGAGGACACAAGAAATCCCGCGAGCGCCAGCCCGATATCGAGAGCCCGTTTGAGCGCATAATCCCTGTATCCGGCGGCGTCGGAATGAAGCGTGCGATTGAGAAGTTCAGGCACCACCGAGAGCAAATGCCGCCGGTCGACTTCCTTTTCGATATATTCCCGCGCGGCGGCGCCCATGGACGGCGCCATCGTAAAGGAGCCGGACAGATTCAACGCGGCCAGCGCCAGAAGGTCCGCATTTCCCGGAGGCACCACCACGCCGCATTTTTTTTCTGCGATGAGAAGTCCCAGCGCGGTTTGCGGCGCGGTCACAACGATCAGCGGCCGGCCGCAGGCCATCTGGTTCAATATTTTAGAAGGCATGCTGAGATTGGCCATCCGGCGGGTTTCCATGACGACCCCCGCATCGGCGCTGGCGAGCACTTCAGGGAGCCGTTCTTTCGGCTGCAAGGGCAACAATTTTATATTCTCCAGATTTTTGTCCTTGAGCTTCCCGGCCAGAGCCTCGCGATAATTGCCTTCGCCGATCAGGAGAAACTGGATCCGCTTATTTTCCTTTAACTGTTCGGCCGCGGACACCAAAGAGTCCAGTCCCTGATGAATCCCGATATTGCCGGCATAGAGGATGACGAACTTTCCGGTGAGTCCCTGCTCCCGACGGAAAGATGTTTCTTTCGGGACCGGACGCATGACCTCGGTATCGACCCAGTTCGGGAAAAGAGCGACATGCTCGGGCGCAAGCCCCTTGGCGAGGACCCGGTCGCGCATGGCAGCGGAGATCGTTGACACCAAGTCCGCCCGGCGCAGAACCCAGCGCTCGAGCGCCGTGAGCGCCGATACCAACCAGCGACCGCGCAAAAATCCTACCGCCTGGCCGGCATCGACCTGCAAGTCCTGCACATGCAGCCAAAGAGGGATCTTTTTCACGTGCCGTACGATGGCGGCGGCCACGCCGGCGCCAAAGGGTGGAGAGACCGCGATCAAAAGATCCGGTCGGGACTGAAAAAGGATCGGAAGAGACGCCAGCATAAACGACAGCTCGCAGAGAAATCGCGCAAGCGCCGTCTGACGCCGGGGCACATAAACCCAGGTCCGCGTGATGGAGGCCTGTTTGTACTGTTCCCGCACGCGCCAGCGGCCTTTGTAATCCGGGCGGACGCTCCATTGCGGATAATACGGAACGGCCGTCACCACATGGACTTCATGGCCGAGCTTGAGCAGATGCTCGACCCATTCGGTGTTGTAATACGCGATCCCGATCGGATCCGGATAAAAGGAATTCGTGTAAAAAACGATCTTCATGGCGTTTTCTCGACCCAGTAATCGCCCAGAATCAGGACATCCATCCGCGTCCGGAGAAAACATTGGATCGCTTCCTGAGGCCGGCAGACGATGGGTTCATCTTCGTTAAAAGACGTGTTCAGGACCACCGGGACTCCCGAAATCTTTTCAAATTCACGGATCAATTCCCAGTAGCGAGGATTTGTGTCCCGATGGACCGTCTGCACCCGCGCGGTCCCGTCCACATGCGTGATCGCCGGCACCTGACCGCGCCGCTCCGGCCGCACGATATAGTTCATCAGCATGAAGCGCGACTCGGCCGGGCCCTCAAACCATTCCGCGCATTTCTCGGCGAGCACGGAAGGCGCGAAGGGGCGGAAGGATTCCCGGTGCTTGATGCGCGCGTTGAGAATATCTTTCATGTCGGTCCGCCGTGGGTCCGCCAGAATACTGCGGTTGCCCAGCGCTCGAGGTCCCACTTCCATCCTTCCTTGAAACCATCCTACGACCTTCCCGTCGGCGATGGCGCGGGCGGCGCGGCTCGTGACGGAAGGATCTTTCTGGACCGCCAGCCCGCTTTCGCGCAGCGCGCTTTCAATCTCGGTATCATTGGAAGAAGGTCCCCAGTATACATGGTCCATCGGAACGCGGCGCGGTGCGCTGTCCGATGCGCAGAAAGTCTGATACAAAGCCCCCCCGATGGCGGTTCCGCCGTCGCCCGCATCGGGCTGGATGTAAACGTCACGGAAGGAGGTCTGCCGTTCGATCTTTCCGTTCATAACGCAATTGAGCGCCACTCCTCCGGCAAAACAAAGCCGGGTTTCGCCGGTTTCCCTCTGGAGCTGGCGAAGCACGTGAAAAAAGATCTCCTCGGTGATGTCCTGAAGCGACCTCGCCAGGTCCTGGTGCCGAGACGTTAATTCCGCGTGCGGAATTCGCGGCGGGCCCAGCAAATCATCGGCACGCGCCGAAAAGAGCCGTCCATAATGCGGCTCTTTCACCCAGACCTCCGAAACACCCCCGTTTTGATGAACGAAATAGCGAAGGTCCAGCGCATAGCGCCCGTCCGCCGTCGGATGAATCATGTGGCGCAACTCTCTGAGGAAGGCCGGCTGCCCGTACCCGGCCAGCCCCATCACCTTGCCTTCGTCTCCGTAATGATCAAAACCAAGATGCTGGCTGACCGCCGTGTACAAAAATCCCAGAGAATGCGGAAAATGGACTCGCTTCAAAATCCGAATCTGGTGGCCGTTGCCGACCGCCATCATGGCGCTGGCCGCGTCTCCCATGCCGTCCAAGGTCAGAATCGCGGCGCGCTCAAACGGCGAAGCCAAAAAAGCGCTGGCGGCATGAGTCAGATGATGTTCGAGATGGACGAGTTCCGGACCGCTCTCTCCGGCTTCTTGCCCGATGGCTTCGGCAAGCACCGTGCCGACATGCCGGACATGCCTGGACTGACTCAGCCGGCTGCGCAAGAAAGAGGGCGACAGGATGGCGGGATGGCGCAGAACATGCAGGACCTTGGCCAGGCGGTTGGCTCCCGGATCTTTTGAGGTCGTGACCACGTCAATCTGCTGAATGCCGAGACCCACTTCCTTTAAACAATAGCGCACGGCCTCGGATGGAAACCCGGCGCAATGTTTAACACGATTGAAGCGCTCTTCGGCGGCAAAAGCCGCCAGCTGACCATCGATCAAAATGGCCGCAGACGCATCCCCGTGATAGGCATTAATTCCTAAGACATTCATGCAGTGAGATATAGCAGGAATGGCTTCAAAAATCCATCTTTTTTGTGTTCAAGAGTTCGTCTATGGCAGTGGCCACCATCTGGTGGATCTGGCCCGTGGGCCAGGGTTGAGGTTTTCGTCGGCGTGCCTCTAAAATCGCCTCGGGGAGTTCGGCCGGGCTATAAGCAGGAACGATCCATCCATCGCGAGCGAGCGTCTCGGCAAAAACCACTTGGTGATCGTTCACATGTTCCCCATGCTTTCTCATCCGCGGCATGATGACCGGGACCTTGCCGGCGCGAAGCGCTTGAAACACGGTGCAGCCGCCATGGGAGATGACCAGGGTGGCCTCCGTCAAATGCCGCTGAAAGTCAGCCAGGGAAATGAAGGGTTGGCACTGACAGGCCAGCGATTGGAACCCCGCATTGTGTCCGGTCTGCATGAAGATTTTTTCATCGCCGAAAAAACCCTGGCGCGCCAGTTCATCGACGCCGTTTAACAAACGGCGGAATCCCTGCGTGGCATTGCCGACCGTGACAAAAATCACAAGAGAGGCCCTCCGTAGATCCCTCGCGGAAAGAAACGCGCCAACGTTTTCCATTGGTAATAGAACCGGTCCGAGAGATAGTACATGATCCGTCCTGTCACGGAGGGATGGACGACCTGGTTCCCGATTTCAATGAAGATGAGGCGGATTCCCAAAAGCTTGGCTAAGAAGGCGAAGGGGACAATGGGCCCGGCCCCCGTGCTCAACAGCAGGCGCGGGCGCTCTCGACGCAAGATGTTCCAGGCCTCCCAGAAATTCAGCAACAACTTCCAGTCCCGCTCGGAATGCCGAATAAAATAGGTGCGTCCTTTCATGTCATCGGGAAGTTCGATGCGATCATTCACAACATAAAAATAGTTGTACCGGGCATAGATCGGCAGGAGGGCGCGTATTTCGCTCAAATGGCCTCCGCAGGACGAAACAATGCCGATCGTCGGCTTCATTTCTCCGCCACGAGAACCATCGATTTCCAGAAATACGGAATGCGGCCCACGCCGAACAGGCGCAGGTTCCGGAAGCCAGCCTCGCGAGCCATAGCCGCCAAGGACCGCTTCGAGAAAAACTTGATATGGCCGCCGTCCCACGAGACGCTGTGATGCTGGTCCCAGGAGCCCAGGAGGGAAAGCGCCAGATTCTTCCCATATCCATGATAGGGAGTCGATAAAATCAGAATCCCGCCATCCTTTAAGAGACGGCGGCTTTGTTCAAACAGTTTCTTGGGTTGAACAAGATGTTCAACGACTTCCAGCGCCACGACGGCATCGACCGGCGCGCTCAGGCGTTCAAAAAGATCCGCGTCATAGACCGAAGCGACTTCAAAGCGAAGATGCGGATAGCGCGCACGCGCCTGCGAAACATCATCGGCCGAAACATCAAAGCCGACCGCCGAATAGCCTGCCTCGGCATAACAAGACGCCGCATAGCCGTCTCCGCAGCCGATGTCCATCAATCGCGCCGGACGTTCTCCCAGGAACTTCTTGAGCTGCCGGAGGACCGGCGGCACAAGATACTGGTCGGCGCAAGGATGTAACGCGTCTGAATTCATCAAGAACCTTTCCCGATCATTCGCTCATAAACGCGGATCGTCTGCGCGGCGATTGTATCCCAGGAAAACTCGGCCCGCATCCAGGCCCGCCCCTTCTTCCCCATCTCGACGAGAGGCATGCGGGAAATCCGATCAATCCCCCGCGCAAGGCTCTCCGGGTCGTTGTCCACCCACACCCCGCATCCTTCACTTTCGAGGCGCGGCCAGGGCGCTCCTCGGCTCGCCACGACGGGAACGCCATGGGCAAGCGCTTCCGCCACCACGATACAAAAGTTCTCTAAATGAGACGGCACGACGACGACATCGGCCTGCTCAAAAAGTTTTTCTTTGTCCCGCCCTTCCACACGCCCCACCATGGCAACCGATTCCGTGAGGCCAAGCTCGCCGATCTTCGTCTTCAATGCCGCGACATACCTCTTGTCTCCGCCACCGGCAATCGTCAATTGCCATTTCCTCTTCAGCGGACCGTTGAGCCGGCGGCAGGCCTCGATCAGATTTTCGATCCCCTTGATAGGGTCAAGCCGCCCCAAATACAGGAGCCGCAGCTTTTCGCCGCGGGCCTCATGGCTGATCGCTTCGGGATAATGAACTCCGTTGGGAATCACGACGCCATCGAGACCGGCGAAGCGCTTCAGGCTGGCCTCGCGTTCCGGTTCGGAGGTGAAATGAAAAATGAGCTTTTCCCCTCGGGCAAAACCGCAGAAGCGATCGTAAACGGATTTGAGCCCGGGGCGGCGGGCGCCGCGCCAGCGCGCCAGGGCGCCGCGCGCGGACCAGACCACGGGTTTATGCAGCAGCCGGGCCATCAGGAGGGTCGGGAGAGTCGGAAAAGAATAGATGGCTTCGAGATGGACCAGATCCGCCCAACGCACATACGACGGCAGAAACCGCAGGAAGGAGGCGGAGATCGACTCCGGCCACTGACGGCGGCAATAGCGCACCGTAAGGCCATCCGCCATTTGAATTTCGCGGTCCTTCGGCGCTTCAAGCGTTTGATGGCGGCCGTTCGCGTCCGTGGTTAAGACCCGGATCTCCGCACCCTGGCGTGCCAGGGCCCGGGAAAGCTGATACACGGACTCGGTCGGCCCCCCATAAGCGAAGGCCGGATAAAAAGACGGGACAATGTGGGCCACTTTAATCGTCATGCGCTCAGACCTGCCAAACAGGGGCGACCGTCCGCTTGCGCGCCAGGCGCAGCGTCAAAATCAAAATTAAGATGGTCTGGATGAGGGCGCCGAACGTGGGAGCGGTCGCAGTCTCGATGGTCAAAAGCATCGTCAGAACGACCGCATAGGCGGCCACTCCGCCTTCCCCTGCTTCCGTATGATTAAATAAACGCTCCGCGGCGGCATACACCATCCCGATCAGCATCATGACGAAGATGACTCCCAGAACACCGAAATTAATGAACGTCTCGAGCAGATGCGGCATGCCAATCGACGTAGTCCCCAGGCTGTCTTCCGTCTGAAACCCATACGAAACGCCGAAAAAATCATTGGCGGTCTGGGCGGATGGCTTATCGGGCCAGAACAGCCGGGGCACGAGCGTCACCAGTAGATAGCTGTAGGTCTGGCCGTGTTGAAAGGGGACATGCCTGGGCGTCTCATCGACGATATGGGCAAACATGTGAATAAAATCGGTCCGGTTCAAGGAATCGCGCGTGACATTTTCAACGGCGCCATGACTCCCGCCGAGAATGCCTGACCAGCCTGTCCGGATCAGCGTAAACCACAGCCCCACGCGGTCAATGACGCTCGTATGAGCGACCCCGCCTCTCCACACCAGCGCGCGGTACTGTCCCTTGATCGGCTGCATAATGCCGAAAAGGAGAACGCCGGTCAGGACGATCTTCCAGGGAAAGCGCCGTTTCAGCATCCAATGGACGGCCAGAATCACCATCATAGGGTCCAATACATTTCTGAAATTCCCAAGCGCAAAACCAAGCATGACAAAGACCATCACGATCCCGATAAACCAGACCTTGCTGAAGGTCGTCAATTCCCCTTTCAGGAAATACCAGTAAAGGAGTCCAATCGAGAGGTACGCCTGCCGGTTCAAAATGACAAAGAGGCCGAAAAACCGGCTGGGGAGTTGCAGGGTGGTGCTCATCCCGATCCATAAGGCCATGGCGCCGCAGGTGCCGAGAATAAGCGCCAGCCTCCGGGCTTTTTTCAAATCCAGGGAAATTCGGACCTTGGGAACCAGCATGTTCAAAAGCGAATATTTGAACAGCCAGAATCCGATCTGCATGCTGAAGACCCCGGCCAGCGTCAGCCACAACGCCTCGGTGACCGTCGCCTCCGGTACGCCGACAAAGCCATGGGGGTCGACCGACATGACGATCGGTTTGGTCGTGAAAATCGGCACCGCATAGGCGGCCCCGTACACAAGACAAATGATCGCAAAGACTGGAAGGCCGGCCTCCCGGCGGGTGAGATGCGTCACCACCGGCCATCCGCATAAGAGCAGAATGAAATACGCGATGAACTGCTGGGAGAAGGGGACATTCGTCAAGGACACGTATCGAAGGATCGGGAGAGCCACCAGACCGGCCAGAAGGTATCCCGTGACAATCCGCCACGATTGGTCGGACCGTTTTGGAATAGGCGGCACCCACCCTTTCGGCCAGGTGGCGGGAATAACCGTTTTTTCGGGCTCGGCGTTCATGCGAACTCCATCATGGCGGCCAGCCGCTCTCGGAAGCGATCGACGGCATAGTCGGCGACAAATCGCTCACGCCCCGCGCGCCCCATCGATTGGCGCAACGACGTGTCTTGAAGAAGCCGGATCAGGGCCTGCGCAATGTCTTCGCTGCTGTCCGGCTTGACCAGAAGGCCTGTGTGGCCGTCCTGGATGACCTCGGGGATCGCGCCGGCGTCGGCGCCGATGCAGGGCTTGCCGCAGGCCATGGCTTCGAGAAAGACGATGCCGAAACCTTCTCCCAGACTGGGAAGGATAAACACGTCACACCTCTCGTAACAGGCTTTTACCTGATCTTCCGGCAGCGCGCCCATAAACACGACCTGTTTCTGGACACCCAGTTCGAGGGCCAGACGTTCCAGGCGCGGGCGATCGCCGCCATCTCCCGCAATGACATAGAGAGCATCGGGAACAACCTTCAGGACCGACGGCATGGCTTCGATGACCCGGTCAATATTTTTGTAGCGCTCTTCCGGCCAGAGGCGCGAGAGGGTGAAAATGATTTTAACGTCACCCCGGTGAAAACCGGGGCCCAGTCCATCGAAAATGCTCTGGATCCCCGCCACTGCTGCAATGGCGGGGATGACGACAGGGGCCGAGACCCTCGCCGTGTTGGGAAAGAGGACCGTTCTCTCTTCTTTGACGTGATGCCGCTTCATCAACCGGTCACGCGTGAACCGGCTCACGCAGAGGATCCGGTCCATCCGGTCAAGCCCCAGCCGCCGCAGGCAGCTGAGACGACGCCAGACTTCGATCCCATGCGCCACAAGCCACCGGCGCTGGCCTGGCATCAGCAGAGCCAGAGGCGAAAGATGAACGTGGCCAAAGAGAACATGGTCGGCTTTCCACGCTGCTTTGAGAGACTCACGGACAAACCGCCAGCGGTGTCCCCTAAAACCTTGATACGCATAGTCGTTCGAAGGGGACCGCTGATCCTCGGAATCATTCAGCGCATAGACTTTCAAGGTCCATCCCCTCTCGTGGGCAATCTCCCGGAGAGCCTCCACCAGTTCCCGATTAAAGGACGGAATACCGCCGGTCGACCCGAACAAATTCGTCAGGAGGACGACCCATTTTTTACTTTCCATAAAACCTCGCGGCGACCACTGTCATCCAGGGACGGGACCAATGCAGGCGGCCGGCGCGAAAATCAGTCCATACGGCACGGACCGCTTTTTTCTCCAAGGGAGAATTCTCCAGAGCCATGGCTTCCAGTTCCCCGCCATCTTGTTTCATCCATTCGCCGATTGGGAATGTAAAGCCCTGCTTGGGCCGCTCCCAGATTTCGCGCGGAAAGTCCTGTCCCATCGCCTCCACCAAAAGCCGCTTGGGGATCAGGGGACGGCGCTCCGAACCGGAAGGCAGCCGGAGAACTCCCTGGACGAGTTCATGGTCCATGAAGGGAACGCGCAGCTCAAGAGAGTGCGCCATGCTCATGACATCGCTGTCTTTCAGCAGCTGGTTCTGAAGATAAAGCTGGTATTCCAGATAGCGGATTTTCCCCTCCGGCGAAAGCGTCTCCAACGCCCCGAAAGGAGTACCTGGTACTACTTTCGTGTCGGCGCCCAGAAGGGCGGCAATCTGCGCCGGTGAAAAGAGGCCGCGCGCCAGCCACCAGGGGGTCGCGGCGGATATGTCCTCAAAACACCACAGTTTTCTAGAGAGTCTTGGGAAAAGGATTCTGGCCACCGGCCCGACAGCGCGGATCAACGATCGCCGCAAAGGACCGGGCACCCTGCCCGCCAACCGGACAAGAGCGTCGATGGCCTGAGCGCGTTGAAGATGCCGATAGCCGGAGAAGAGTTCATCGGCGCCCAGGCCGGAAAGAACGACCGTGAGCCCTGCTTCCCGCGCCGCCTGCGAAACGATATAGGTATTGACGCCATCCAGCGTCGGCTGGTCCATCGAGTCAAAAATCTTTGGCAGGCGCGTCTTGAAATCGGCGGCGCGCATGAGAATTTCCCGATGGTTTGTCCGATAGTGCTCCGCCACCCGGCGCGCGAAGGCCGCTTCGTTATACGCGGGTTCCTCGAACGTGACGGACAGAGTCACGAGGTCCTTGGGCCGGACCGCGCTGGCCAGCCCGACCAGAGCGGAGGAATCGATCCCGCCGCTCAGAAAAATTCCCAGAGGAACGTCGCTGATCAGATGCTGTTCGACCGTCGTCTCTAGAAGTTGACGCGTTCGGGCCACCGCGTCCTCATGAGAAAGCGGGTCCGGAGGGACCCGCAGGATCTCCGCCAGGCTCCAATAGGGTCTTGGCTCTCCCGGAGAATCCCGAAGCGCCAGGACATTCCCTGCAGGAAGGCTGCGGACGTCTTTCCGGGTGGTGAAAGGAGCAGGAACGGAACCCAGTTGAAGAAATTGCCGAAGCCCATTGGGGTCCATCCCTTCGGGAACAAGACCGCCCGCAGTGAGCGCTCGGACCTCGGAAGCAAACACGATTTTTTCGTGGTCCTGAAAGTAGTAAAGCGGCTTGATGCCGAAACGGTCCCTGGCCAGAATGAGCCTGGGGCCGCCGCGGCCCGGGCTGGCATCGAAAATGGCGAAGGCGAACATCCCGCGTATCCGGCTGAGGAGCCCTTCCGCGCCCCAGACCTCATAGCCATGGACGAGGACTTCCGTATCGGTGCGGGAGACGAACCGGCGTCCCGCCGTTTCAAGATCACGGCGAAGCTCGCGAAAGTTGTAAATCTCTCCGTTAAAAACAACCTGGACGGTCCCGTCCCCGTTGGAAAAAGGCTGATGCCCGGCCGAGCTGGTGTCGAGGATGGAAAGACGGCGATGACCGAGGAGGACTCGGTCGTGCTGGAAAATCCCTTCGTCGTCAGGGCCCCGGTGCGCCTGGGCGCGAGTCATGGACTGGAGAGCTCCCACGTCTCCGGGAAGCATCGTGCCGTGGAAGCGGTAAATGCCGGCAATGCCACACATAGCCGGCTACGGTTTGGCGTACCTCACGGGCGGCGAGGCGGTCTTGTGCCGGTATTCCCGGTTGTATCCCCCCTTGTAATAGGAGCCGTAATAACTGTGGTAGGAGCCGACCTGTCCCTGCATGATATCGTTCACGACGATGCCCAGGATCTTGGCATTGGAGGCCACCAGCTGATTGTGGGTCCGGCGCAGGATTTCTCGCGCCGTCCGGCCGAAACGATAGACGAGAATGATCCCGTCCACATGCGGCCCGATGATGGAGGAATCCGCAAACAAGAGCGCGGGCGCGCCGTCTAAAATGATCAAAGGAAACCGCTGGCGCATCGATTGAAGGAGGAGCGGGAAGCGGTCGGAGCTCAAGAGCGACACCGGATTGGACGGACGTTTCCCGGAAGGCAGGATATGCAGATTGGAGATCCCGTCCAAGTTGACGGCTTCCTTGAGGTTCGAGGCGCCATTTTTGATCTGCTCCCAGCGGGCAATGCTCAATTCCCAGCGCGGCGACGTATAAAAATAATTCGTAAGGCCCGGCTCATGCGGCAGTCCGAAAAGCTTGTCGACCATGGGCTCCCTTAAATCTACCTCCACCAGAAGAGTCGGGACCCCGGACTGCGCGGCGGCGATGGCAAAATTGGCCGCGGTGATGCTTTTTCCCTCCGCCGCGATGGCGCTCGTGAACAGGAAAATCCGGCTTTCGCCGGGCTTCACATCCTTCATGAGGTTGTTGCGCAGAAGATGATGGACTTCCGCATGCGGCGATTGGGAAGGAAAATGCAGGATCAGCCTGGATTGAGATTCCCCCAAGGGATCGGCCTTCCGGATCACCGGATCGTTCACGGACAATTCCATCGTCCGGCGCTCGATATGGGGAATGGCGGCCAGGACCGGCAGCTGGAGATATTGTTCGATCTCTTCGGGGGTCACCATCGACGTATCAAAATGGTGCCGCGCCAGGAGCACCATGAGGCTGATCAACATGCCGGCGATAAGCCCCATCGTCAAGTTGTATTTCTTGTTGGGAGACTCCGGAGCGGCCGGCGCCGCGGCGGG
>Ga0182027_10004514_pt1 | contig 21538 bp, 17 predicted proteins | sample 712E1DmetaG_FD_121300 | JGI IMG/M metagenome (GOLD analysis project Ga0182027, IMG submission 121300) | Permafrost microbial communities from Stordalen Mire, Sweden - 712E1D metaG (Illumina Assembly) | ecosystem: Environmental > Terrestrial > Soil > Wetlands > Permafrost | place: Sweden... | reverse complement strand
GGCCAGGGATTCGCGCTGGGCGGCGGCCTCGCGGCCGGCGGCTATGAGATCCGACACGCCCTGGGAACGATACAGGCAGGCGACGAAGTGCCGGCTGCTACTCTGCGCCCGTTTCTGAAGACGGTCTATCGCCGGGACCCCGAATGGCTGCTCACCCTGGCACCAGCTTCGCGCCGGCATATCGTCCGCGTAGGCGGCCGAAGATGTTCTCCGACTCTTTCGAGTACAAGGACTCTGATCTGCCGTGGAGTCCGGCAACTCCATGGTTCACGACCGCCTCTCCGGAATGGCTGGGGCCACCGCCTCGCCCGGCGACACAGTTCCTAGATCCATGAGATCAGTGGGCGCACACTGCCGGCGATACGCCGGGAACCACATCGCCGCGTCCACGGCCTGGCGGATCTGCTCGTCGCGGAACCCGCGCCCGACGCCGCAGTCGCGTGCCTGGCACACGACCTGGATGGCGATGGCGCGCGTCACCTCGCGCAAGGACGACACCGGCGGGTAGAGCGCGCCCGCGGCGAGCCTGTCGGACGTAACCGAGTCGGCCAGTGTATGCGCCGCGACCAGGAACATCTCGTCGGTGACTTCATGGGCCTCGCCCACGATCGCGCCGAGGCCGACGCCCGGGAACACGAACACGTTGTTGGCCTGGCCGATAATCTGCTGGCGCCCACCGATCTCGACCGGTGGGAAGGGACTCCCGGTGGCGATGACGGCTCGACCGTCAGTCCAGCGCATGATGTCCTCTGGCAAGCCTTCCGTCTTCGAAGTGGGGTTGGACAGCGGCATGACGATCGGCGTGCGCGCATGGCGGGCCATCTCGCGGATCGCGGCCTCGGTGAATATGCCGGGCGTGCCGCTGGTGCCGATCAGCATGGTGGGCTTGACCCGCGCGATGACCTCCTCGAGCCCAAAGGGACCGTCGCCGGTGAACACATAGGACGCCATGACCTCCGGCGGCAGGGCGAACTCGAGCTTGTCGGCCTCCAGTGGCGTCCGCCCGGCGTAGACGAGGCCATGCGTGTCGACCATGGCGATTGCACGGGCTACCGTCGCCGGATCTGCGCCCTCGCGCTCCATCGCTCGGCGAACGAGCCGCGCGACGCCGATGCCGGCCGCCCCGGAACCGACGAACACGAGCCGCTGGCGATGGAGCGGCTCATCGAGGATGCGCAGCGCGGCGAAAAGACCCGCAACTACGACACCGGCGGTGCCCTGGATGTCGTCGTTGAAGCTCGCGATCCGGTGGCGGAACCGGTCGAGGATACGGATGGCGTTGTGCTGCTTGAAGTCCTCCCACTGGAGGACGGCATGCGGGAAGGCCTCGCGCACTGCTTCGACGAATTCCTCCATGAACTCGTCGTAGGCCGCCCCGCGGAGGCGGGGATGCCGGTACCCGATGTACATCGGGTCGTTGAGAAGGTCGGGGTTGTCCGTCCCGACATCGAGGGACACCGGCAGAGTCAGCGATGGATAGATACCGGCGCCGGCCGTGTAAAGGGCGAGCTTCCCAATAGGGATCCCCATCCCGCCCGCACCTTGGTCGCCGAGGCCCAGGATGCGCTCGTTGTCAGTGGCCACGATGAGCCGGACATTGCGATTGCGCGCGTTATGCAGCAGCTCGACGATTCGGCCCGAGTCGAGCGGAGTGATCCACAGTCCGCGAGTGCGGCGCATCACGTGGCTGAACTGTTGGCATGCCCGCCCGACCGTCGGCGTGTACACGACTGGCATGAACTCTTCGATATTGTCCACGAGGAGCCGGTAGAAGAGCGTTTCGTTTCGGTCCTGCAGCGCGGAGAGGCCGATGTACTGCTCCAGCTCGTCCGTCTTGCAGCGAACGTGCTCGAGTTCCAGCGCCTCCTGCTCCTCGATGCTCATGATCCGCGGCGGGAGGAGCCCGCGGAGGCCGAGACTGTCTCTCTCTTCGGCCGTGAACCCTAGGTCCTTGTTGAGCAGCGGGTGCTCCAGAAGGTCCGCGCCGCTGCGCCCGTTACTCGCCATTTCGCCAGTATTCACAGATAAACCTCCAGGATCGCCCGACTGATACTGGTAGCGCCTGGGCGGGCGTCGATGCAATTGCAGACCGTGCCCCAACGCCAGACAAGGAACTGGCCCAGAATAGGCACGACCGGGATCCCCTTTGCCGAACTGATCGGCCATATGCGGCCGGCTAGCAGGTTGCGACAATCGATCACCATGGCTTCGGAGCCTCAGAGGCCCTAGCCGCAGGAGCTACGGAAGATGAGATGTCACTCGGCTCGTCGGCGCCGCGACGTCCATGAGAAACCTCAGTCCAAAACGGCCCAAGGGCCCGGATCAACTCACGGTACTTCTCATAGCCGTCGCGCAAGCTTGCCTCGCCTGCGGAAGTCGGCTCGTACGTGGCTGCCACATGCAGCATTCGGTCGATACCGCTCTCGATCGTCGGGAACAGACCGACGCCGACCCCTGCACATGCAGCCGCACCCAAAGCCCCTGCCTCGCCACTCGCTGAAACCGACACCGGCATACCGAGCGCATCGGCGAACATCTGGCACCACACCTGACTGCGAGATCCGCCGCCCGTGAGCCAAGCGTCTGAGATGCTGAAGACCGACGTCAGAGCGTCCACATGCATCTTGTGGTTGAAGACAACACCTTCGAACAAAGCACGAAGCATATCTGCGCGCCTGTGCCAACCGCGCAGCCCGACAAATCCAGCAGAGGTATCGTCGCCCAGTGGTGATCCGTACAGGAATGGGGTGAACCAGACGTCGCGTGGGGAGGCCACCGCTGCAGCCACCTCTTCATCGATGGAATGGAAGCTCGGTTCTCGAAGGATCTCGCGCACAAACCAATCGAGATTCGTTGTTGATGCGGGTGATCTTGCACTGTTCATCCAGCGGCCCTTGGCTATAAAGTTGCGGCAACTCCATCGCGGATCCACCACGGGGTGACGGGAGACAGTCTCGTTTATACTGAACGTGCCGGCGATGATCATGAGGCGGCCCGGTTCGATACAACCATTCGCCACCGCACAGGCATCGGTGTCGTGGAGGCCGGAAACAACAGGAGTGCCAGGGGAGAGTCCGGTCTGAGCGGCAGCCTGCATCGTGACTTCACCCGCGACGCCGCAAGACTCTATGACACCCGGCAACAGCGGTTCGGATGTCTCCAATCCGAATAGGCGCAACGCCTCCACTGAATAGGTTTGTGTCGTCACATCGCAGAAGGATGGATTGGCTTCCGTGGGATCAGTGCTGACTCTGTCGGTGAGTCTCAACTTCACCCAATCCTTGCAACTCAGAAGGAACCGAGCCCGGCCCAGCGGTTCCGGCTCGTTGACCTTGAGCCATGCGAGAAGGGCCGCAGGAGATCCAGGCCACGGTCTCTGGCCAGTGACCCGAAGAAGGTCGGAGACGATCCCCATCGATCGCCAGTGCTCGACGATATCAACAGCCCGGCTGTCGAGTGAGACGATCGCAGGCCGCACCGGGCGGTACTGCTCATCGACCAGGTAAACGCCGTCGCCGTGGCCCGTCAAGCCCACGCAGACTATGTCCTTGGCATTCGCTCCCGCATCTTCGATCGCGGCTGAAATGGCGCGCGTACAATCGAGCCAGAAGACGTCCATGTCGCGCTCAACCCAATGTGGGCGAGGTGAAGAATGGGTCGTCTTTACGACGGCCTTCCCCTGCTCCTCTCCGTCAACGCCGAACAGCACGGCTTTTGTCGCGCTGAGGCCACAATCCAGCCCTAGCAGCAGCGGTGCCATCTCAGGCCACCTCGACTATTCGTCTGTCACAGGGAGGCTCGGCCCACCTACGATGGGCGCGGATCCGATCGCAACAACCAGTCGTCATGCGGTCTAGTCCTGTAAGCAGGGCCGATTTAGAGCTAGTCCGGAGGTGGCGAAGCCATGAATATGACACGGCCATCTCCCGTTCCCCATTACGCCATCTCCCGTAGTCCGCGGCGCACAAGCGCTGGCTTAGGCAAGCCTCCCATCCAGACATTCCAGCCTTGACTTACCTGACGCTGACATTGGGGGCACTTCCAGGCCAGCGGTTCTTCCACCGAAGACGCATCCACTCGACCTCCTCAGGTGAGAGCTCGGGCACCAACCCGAGTGGGGCAGCTCGGAGGTAGGCATCCGCTGCTCCCTCTACCACAGATGCCGTGTTGTATGCCTGCTCCACGCTCGACCCAATAGCCAGAACGCCGTGGTGCCGAAGGAAACAGGCACTTCGATCTACCAACGCGCTCGCAGTGAAGTCTGCCATTTCGGCGGTGCCTGTTCGAGCGTACGGAGCGGTTGCGACAGAGCCGCCTGCGGCCGATACGAGGCCCGTGAGAATCGGGGGCAACGTCCTGCCCATCGCAGCCATTGCCATGCCTGCGGAGCTGTGCGTATGCACGACCCCTCCAACTTCAGGCCGACGCAAGTAAACGAGAGTATGCAACGGCACCTCCGACGTTGGCTTCCGGAATCCGTCGATGATGTTGCCATGAACACTCATGATCACAATGTCGTCCGGGACCATCGTGTCGTACGGCACAGACGTTGGCGTGACCGCGACCAGATCCTGTTCCCCCTCCACCCTAGCACTGATATTCCCGGCAGTGTACCAAACGAGCCTCTCCTGCTGCATTCGATGACAGAAAAGCAGGATTTCCTCACGAACCCTAGCCCATTTCGGATCCCTAGTCATATTCCATCGCTCCTTTGCTCGAACAACCGGAACCGAGAAGGCCCACGACCTGGGTCACGCCATCTGGACCGGTAATAGCGCTGTGTCAGCGAACTGTCTCCGTAGGTCTTGTAGGCCCCAGCGTTTACGATTGGTGTGTTCTTCTTAAAGCGCCGGCGCTGCCAGCCTGACGACGTGCAACAACGCTTCGCCGCGGCAGTAGCGAGCGACATCTTCGGCAACTTCGGTCGCACCTCGCCGAGCAGCCTCTTTCGTGGCCCCAGCAACGTGCGGAGTCATCAGGACGTTTGGGAGTTGCCTCAATGGATGGTCGGTAGGCAGGGGCTCTTCGGGAAAGACATCGAACGCTGCCCCTGATAAGTGGCCCGACCGGAGCTGGTTTGCGAGGGCGTCGTAGTCAACCAGGTCGCCGCGCGCGGTGTTTACGAAGTACGCACCGAGTTTCATCTGACTGAAGGCTGCATCGTTGAACAGATGTCTGGTCTCAGTGGAGAGCCGGGCATGAATCGTAACCACGTCTGAACGATCGAGTAGCTCAGCGAGTTCGACCGATGTCGCTCTTGCGGCTTGGAACTCCTCGGGTGGCGCATAGGGGTCGAACGCGAGTACCTCCCCTCCGAACCCCGACAGAATCGTGGCCACTCGCCGTCCAACCCGCCCTAGACCCACGACTCCGAGAGTCTTCTCGAAGAGCTCTATTCCAGCCAGATCGTACCTGTAGAAAGACCGGTCCCAGCCGCCGCTACGCATTACAGCAGATGCATCGGCTATTCGCCGCACCCCCGCGAGGAGAAGCCCAACTGCGAACTCGGCGGTCGCTTCAGCATTGCGGCCCGGAGCGTTCACCACGGTGACACCATGGCTGGTCGCGACCCCGAGATCGATGTTGGCTGGGCCTCCGCGGCAACAGGCGACGAGCTTCAGCAGACGGGCGCGATCCAGCAGAATGCGGCCAATGGGCGCATTGTGCGTGACGATAATCTCGGCATCGACAGCGGCCTCGGCCAGGTCGGCCTGATCACCAGCCCACTCGCGAATGTCGTCCGAGAACCTGGAAGGGTCGATTGGCCAATTGGTCCGATACAAGCGAATGTCACACGCCTCGCCGACAGTCGCACGAAGAGAGCCCGCCATAAGTTCGGGCGAGATGAAGTTGTCGCCGGCGCAGAGTATTGACCACCGTCTAGTCATTGCTGCCTCGGTCCGTGACCACACGCAAACCTTCCTGCTGCTACGTGGCTCCTCCGAGTTGCCTCACTGGAGGAGCTTGGCCCGTTTGGGCACCTGCTAAGGCTCAAGCATGGTCTTGAGTCCTTCCCCACGCTCGACCTTCTCGAAGCCTTCGACGGCATCCTTGAGAGGAAGCCTGGCCGTCACGAGAAGATCGAGTGGTAGGTGCCGCTCCGCCAACCAATCGACGGCCGCTCGGTAATATGCGGGCGTCCCGGCAAACGACCCTATGATCTCGACCTGGCGATAGTGGATGAGATTGAGGTCCACCTCAAACATTGGAGCATCGGGACTGGCACCGGCAAATGCGAGGATCCTCCCGCTTGGCCCAATCAACTTCATGGCGTTGGAGAGTGACAGCGGAGCGCTGTTGGCAATGACGACAACGTCCCAGCCCTGCCCATCGGTCAAGTCGAGTACACGTTGGGCCCAGTTCAAGTCCATCAAGAGGCCAACGTCGGGCCCCAGGATCTCGCACGCAGATCGGGCGCGGTCCTCGTTCGGATCTACCCCTAAGATCGCCGACGCACCCCTGGATCGAGCGACAGCCAAATGCAGAATCCCGATAGCACCCAAGCCGAGGACCAGAACGGAGTCCCCTGCGCCGACGCGCGCCCTCGCTTGACCGTTCAACACTGTGTGAAGTGGTTCGGCGAGCGGAGCGAACTCCACGGGCAGCGTATCGGGTAGACGAACGACGGCTTTGCAGGCCAAGGCCTCTGCGGGGACTGCGAGGGCCTGAGCCATCCCCCCGGGAAGATCGTAGCCGAACACTCGTCGGTTTGGACAGAGGTTGGCGTGCCCGCGTTTGCACGAACGACATCGCAGGCATGGCATCCCAGGGCACACGGCCACCGGCGTTCCTATAGCAAATTCTGTCGAGTCTGATTGCTCAACATATCCGGCCATCTCGTGGCCAATCACTTGTGGACCTCGAAGCCGGGGACTCCCATGACGCCAGTTGCGTAGATCCGAACCGCAGATCCCAACGGCTCTAATTCGGACAACCAACCCCCCACTCGGGAGCTTGGGTTCAGGTACTTCCTCGACTCGCAGATCGTTCGGACCGTGCAGGACGGCGGCTCGCAATGTCATCGTGTGTTCCCAAGTTGTAGTTCTGCAGAAGAGTGTTCGCACTGCCTCAAGGCCTCGCCCTCGACGGCGGCAAGTCTATGGACAGTCGAGCGTGAGGTTCGGTACAGATCCAAGTACATGCCGTACAGAAGGTCGTAGGAGTCGCGAGTACGCGGGTCGGGCTCAACGCGATGGGAGATGTGCACCCACTGGTCCCTCAGGGACGTGTCCTTGACCGCACCAATAGCCAATCCAGCCAGGAACGCATCGCCGTAAGAAGCGCCCATGCGGGCAACCGGCACATCTTGTGGCCATCCGGTCACGTTCGACATGATCTGGACCCACAGGTTGGAAATCGACCCGCCGCCGACGGCGACGACTCGCCGAATCTGGGCGCCGGTTGCCTCCATGTGCTCCATCGTGTGCCGCGCTGCGAAGCCAGAGGCCTCGAGGATCGCCCGATATATGTCCCCTCGTGTATGGGATAGATTCAGGCCTGCCAGGACGCCCCGCGCGTTGGGGTCGCTTATGGGCGATCGCTCACCGCTGAAATAGGGGAGCATCAAGAGTCCGTGCGCGCCGGGCGGGGACTGCTCTGCCTCGGTCGCCAGCATCCCGTGAGCCTGACTGATTTCTTCGCTGGAGCGTTGAGGAATCTCTCTGGCCAGCTCCCGCCGGAACCAACTGGTAATTGATCCGGTGGCCGAGGGGCCGCCGGTGAGCGTGTACGTTCCGGGGAACGCTCCTGCGCCGGGCCACAGGTTGGGCGCCGAACGTGGCTCTCTGAGGACTAGCATCAAGACCGCCGCACTTCCGTACGTGATCATGATGTCTCCTGGGTCCACGACCCCGACGCTCAATGCTTCAGCAACCCCGTCGGTCGAGCCAACCACCACGGGCGTGCCCGACTGGAGTCCAGTTGCTTCGCAGACATCCGGAAGAATCCAGCCGGCGACCTCGTGGCTCCAGCGGATCTCCGGAAGCAGACTCTCGGTGATCAAGCCGTCCGCGTACCTGAGGTCCCACCGGCCATGCTTCAAGTCGGCGAATGGAGCGAAATACGAGGCCTGATGCTGGTCTACAACGTACGAGCCGGTGAGACGAAACAGGAGATAGGACGTCGTAGTGAGGAACCGGGAGGTCTTCTCGAACGTGGCAGGCTCGTTCTCTTTCAGCCAGAGAATCTTCGGCCCAACGTATTGACTTGTGAGTCGGCATCCGCTCAGCCGGGCAATTCTGTCCCGCCCGATACGTGCCTCGAGCTCGGCGATCTGCTGCTCTGAGCGTGCATCCACGCCGTAGAGCATGGCGGGCCGAAGTGGATGACCATCGCCGTCAACGGCCACGAGGCATGGACCCATTCCACTAACGGCCAGCGCCGCAACCCCTGAACGTCGCGGCAGCGCCCCCGTGAGCCGGCGAGCCACAAGGCAGAAGTCGCGCCACCATACCCCGTCGGCATCCTGCTCCGCGAATCCTGGCTGAGGCACTGAGATGTCATGAGCCGCGAGCGCCTCGGCGATAACGGTGCCGTCCGTCAAGCACGCGACGCCCTTTGTCGTATACGTCCCAGTGTCGATGCCGATCAGCACATCTGCCGCTCCGTCGGACCTCCGGCCTCTGCGCGAACCCCAATGACCGTCCGAAGATGACCCTTGCCTCCGCTCCTCCATCTCTACGCCTCGACCTTCAGCGCCCAGATCAACGAATCCTACCGGCCGTGTGCGCCCACCGTGGTACTCGAAGTGCACACGCCAACGCGATTTGCCCAAACAGCAGCAGGCCAGCCACGAAACACCGCGAGCTCACGCCTCACACAACACGCCCGCTCCCGCCAGCACAACCTATCACTCGCCAAGCCGGCGAGAGACGGTACTGAGCGCGACTGCGCCAATGAGAAGCAGGCCTTGGAACAAATACATTGCCGACGACGCAACACCCATGATCGCCAACCCGTTGAACCCAACCGCAACCAGCAATACCCCAACGAAAGTCCCAACGATGTGGAAATCGCCTTCTCTCAACACAGCTGAACCAAGAAACACAGCTGCGAATGACGACAAAGTGAAACTATCCCCCGCCACGATCTGGCCACTCCCGATCTCAGCAGTAATCAGAACGCCCGTCGTAGCAGCCAAGAGCCCCGCACACACAAAGGCGAACGTCTTAGTGCGCTCCACCCGCACCCCCGATAGTCGCGCCGCTTCCACGTTCCCGCCGACTGCCTGCAGATGTTCCCCTATAGCCATTCGATTGAGAATCACCCAAAGCACAACGAGCACTACAACCATGTAGTACACAGGGTATGGTATAGAGAGGAATCGACCTAAGCCAAGAGTTGGAAGATAGTCGCTGGCACCTGCAGGCAGCGTCAGAGGCAGTCCGCCAGTAATGTAGTAATTGATGCCGACCAACACGGTTCCCATACCCAGCGTCGTAATCAGTGCGTTGACACGAAGCTGCGTAACAATCAACCCGTTGACAAGACCTATGAGTGCGCCCAATCCAAGAACGAGAACTATTGCCGCCGGCACAGGAAGACCGGATATGAGAAGACGAGCGACCAACACGCCAGCCAGACTCGCATGCTGGCCGATGCTCAAGTCGAACTCACCCGCAATCAACACTATAGTGAGGCCACCCGCCACGATCGCGCTCAATGCACACTGATCAAGCACATTGACGAAGTTGTCGACTGTGGGGAAGTAGAGGGGTAACGCAATACTGAACCAAACGACTAGGATGCCCAGCCCGACTAGTGTGCCATACCGCCCCGCTAGCACCAGACCTGTTCGGACCAGCGGTCTGCCTTTGATGCGATCACGAGAGGTGAAGAATGTCGGCCCGCTCATTGCCTATGCCCTTGCGTCTATTGGAGGTAATGATGTGGACTTAGCCAATTCCCTATATATGACATTGAGAATTGTCGCTTCATTCATGTCTGGGCCCCTGAGTTCACCAATTACACGTCCTTCCACAACCACCAAGACGCGATCGCACATACCAAGTTCCTCAAGTTCCGAGGATATGACCATTACACCCATTCCGGAGTCCGCAAGCCCGCGAATGACTCGGAAGATCTCAGCCCGGGTGGCGACGTCTACACCTCGCGTCGGTTCGTCCAGCACAAATACTTTAGACGCTCGCGCCAGCCACTTGCCAATGACTATCTTTTGCTGATTACCACCGCTAAGCGTCCTGACCGGAGTGGACGACGATGACGCCTTTACACGCAGCCGCTCGCACACATCACGCGCTCGCTCGCGTGCCTTGCCGAGGTTCAGTAGATGAGGCCACATCTTGCCTTGGGCCAATTCCCAAGATGGGAGATTGATATTGAATGTGATGTCTTGCCGCAGAAGCAGCCCTTCGGATCTTCGCTCTTCTGGAACCAAGGACACGCCCCGACGGACGGCGGCATAGGTGCTGCCAGGAGCGTATCGCTTGCCGTCGAGGTCCATGACACCGTACTCCGGTTGGTCGGCGCCGAAGACGATCCTGGCAATTTCAGTTCGGCCTGAACCTACCAGACCGGCTAGGCCCAACACCTCCCCGCGGTGCAAAGAGAACGACACGTCGTGAACTCGTGGCCGACGAGAGATGTGTCGAACGTCGAGAAGTACCTCTCCCACAGCCCGGTCAATCGTGCCGGTCTTCTTTGCAGCAACTGCCTCACCCGTGATCGCGGCTATCAACTGTCCTTCGGAATACGACCCCGAGCGAAACTCGACCTGAACCTTGCCATCCCTGAGTACGGTGACGTAGTCGCAGATGCTCATGACCTCGACTAGGCGGTGAGTAACATATAGAATCGCGACTCCTTCCTTCGCTAGTTGCGCAATGGTCGCGAATAGGGCTTCGCTCTCCCGCTGAGCGAGCGACGCGGTGGGCTCGTCCATGGCGATGAGGCGAGCGTTTGCCATCAACGCTCGGCCTATTGAAACCATCCAACGTTGTCCTACCGTGAGCTTCTCGACAGGACGAGACAATGAGAAGTCGAAGTGCAACCGATCGGCGACCTCTGCTGCCCGAGATGACCGCGCCGCCGAGTCCACCAGACCGAGGCGAGTCGGCCGAACAGCCTCGAGGCCCATGTTCTGCAGCGCACTGAACTTCGGCACTAAGTTCAGCTCCTGATGGATGAATGACATGCCCATCCGGCGCGAGTCTCTCGGACTGGTGAGGGTCACGGCGGCCCCGTCACATAGGACCACTCCATCATCTGGCCGCTCCACCCCAGCCATGATCTTCAGCAGCGTCGACTTCCCGGCCCCATTTGCACCAACCAAGCCGTGAACCGCGCCAGGCAGGACCTCCATGTCCACACCCTGAAGCGCTCGAACACTGCCGAACGACTTGACCAATCCTCGGACTTGAATAAGGGGAGCCGCAGACGGTCGGTCTGCGGCCCCCCTTTCGTCATGACCAGGGATCATTTTACGGTTGAACCGCGCCGGGGTTAGCGGCCATCCACGCGACAATGTTCGAGCTGTCGATGATCTTATACGCGGCGTCGTCTTCTACCGGCTGCCATGTATACGGCGAGGCCTCGTATCCGTTGATCAGGCTCATCATCTGCGTTGCCATCCCCACAGGATCAAGCCAGAGATCGGCGGCAATCTGACCCGATTCGATGGGAGCAACCGTTGCCTGCGTTACATCCCACGTCCACGCAGGGATGACGTCTGTTCGGCCGAGCTGCTTTATTGCGGCAAGGGCACCGAGGACCGGCTCGGAGAAGCAGGCCCAGATGGCCAGCTTGTGGCCGGGCGTGGGCGGATGGGCGGTCAACCAGGCCGTCGCATACTGCTGACCGAGTTGCACTTCGTTGGGGAAACTAACCTCGTAGGCCGTGACGTTGATACTCGGGTGTGCCGCAAGGAGCGGTATCACATTCTGTGTGCGCGCCACACACGGTGCTCCGGCGTGGTAGTTGATTTCCATGATGTCGGTGATGCCAAGCGTGGTGGCATCTTGAATGAATCGTGTGTTCAGTTCGGACGACGTGAAAGTGTTGATAGCGCCTGCCAACGAGCTGCCTGCAAGGCTCATGCTATTGCCGAACACCGGAATCGCGGCGTTCTTAGCGGCCGAGAGGCATAGGCCCATCTCGTCTGGAGTGAACACATCGAGGACGATCGCACTAACGTTCCGCGTGACATATTGCTGGCAGATCGTGTTTGCCTTGGTCACATCCCCGTTTGGGTCCTCCATCAAGGTGGTCCAGCCGGCGGCCGTGAAGGCCTTCTGGTCCTCGACGCTGAATTGATGAGACGTGCTGCTCGTCTCGGAGAAGTCGACGATACCCACTGTAAGGTTCTTAGCTTGAGGGGCCGGTGACGCTGAGGGGGACGCTTGGGACGACGCTGAGGGGGACGCTTGGGACGACGCTTGGGACGACGCGGTGGGCACGGCTGTCGCCATCGGTGGTGACGTCGGCACGGACGTAGCAGAGGGAGTGGCGCTTGCACTGCAACCAGCCACGAGGCTCGCTACCACCAAAGCAACAACGGCCTTGCTCGGCAAAGTACTACTCATTGCAATCTCCATAGGAAGGCAAACGCATAACCACTAGCCGGTGAGAAGCCGGGCGCTAGACCACAGATCTCACACGGAAACACCGAGGCAATCGCGCTCCTCCTAAAGTCTGACCTCCTGCAGACTGGGCCGCCTGCCAAGGTAGGACGGCAGAATACCCGGGCCGGGTCTCCTTGTCAAGATGTCTTTACCACCCGGCGGCGGGCAACTTCGTTAACTCGAGCCACCAAGCGACGAATTGCGAGGGCGTTAACACCACGGACACGCCCTGCCAAATGTGGCGTCAGCGTCACATTTGGCAGCCTGAGCAGCGGATGTCCGGCCGGCAGAGGTTCGACACTGAAGACATCCAACCCCGCCCCACCAAGTTTGCCTTCCTGAAGGACTTGAACCAACGCAGCCTCGTCCACTAACTCAGCCCGTGCCGTATTAATCAAGATCCCCTCTGGGCCAATCATTTCCAGTTCTGCCAACCCCAGAAGAGGTGGCCCAGTCGGCACTGTTCGCGCATGCAGAGTGACAATGTCGGACTCATCCAACAGCTGCTCGAGAGATGCGACTCTAGTAACCTCCTTTGCAGTCGCGTCCGTATATGGATCGTATACGAGAACCACCGAACCAAAGCTCGGCAGAATTGATCCGACACAGCGTCCTATGTAGCCGTAACCCACGATGCCGACGGTAGCGCCAGACAGACCTCGGGTTCCCTGACGGAACGCGACACCAGCCCATTCCCCACGCATCAAAGCGGCGTGGGCGACGGCGATGCCACGGCACGTTGCGAGCATGAGCCCCACCGAATACTCGGCAACGACGGCCGCGTTTCTACCTGGGTTGTTCACCACCTTGATGCCGCGCTCTGCCGCCGCCGCAGTGTCGATATTCTGCGTGCCGCTGCGAACGGTAGCGACGCAGCGGAGGTTGGGAAGAAGAGCCATTAGGTCGGCACTAACAGGAAAGAAGTCGGTGCAGACGCCTGTGATACGAGATTCCCTACCGCGAATCATGGCCAACAGCGCGTCACGGTCGACAATGCCCCTAACTGGCGACAACTCATACGTGCGATTGATCACCGCGAGTGCCGCCGAATCCGTCACGGACCAGTCGTACTCGATCAGTTCAGCGCCGGACCCGTCAGCACGAAAGACGTCCGCGATCTCTCTTGCTTTGATCACGGCGTCTCCGAGGATCAAGAGCGCTTCGGCGCCGTTACCGCTTCTGAAGCCGCAGCCAGACCTTTCGGTTACGCCCGACCCGTCGTCTTCGACAGTGTTCATGTTCACCATGGTCCTAAGACTCTCCTGGTTTGGCGGGCACGACCGCTCCGACTGACAACGAATACGGCAACTTCGTCCCCATATCGATCGGACTCCCTGGACCCTTGAGCTTCGCGGGGCGACACCGCCATGCGGCTCAGGACCGCACCGGCACGACCAGGCCTGGGACCTCGAACCACGGTCGCGCGCATCGATCGACGATCGCAACCAGCTCCTGCAGCCGAGCCGTGGCGTCCACCCGGAGCGCCTCCTCGGTCTGTTCTTCACGAAGAGAAGGACCCCAAACGCCACGACCCGCCAGGAAGCCAGAGGCGCCACCGCGGCATGCGGCCTCGACCGCCATCGGGAACCTGTCGTGAGCCACGCCTCCTGATAGCACGACCCAGGGGCAACGCAGCGCACTAGTCATTTCGCGGCTTAGGCGCTCAATCTCGTCCGCCGTCCCTCGACCCAACGTCGGGACCTGACCTTTGTACAGATCGGGCGCGAATCCTCCGAGCTCGCCCGCGGTCGCCAATATGGCTGCGTTGATGCTATCCGTACTCTCTTGAGTGCTGGGCGCCGGCATGCGAACAATACCTTCGAGAACCGAGAGAACCGACAAGCTCTTGCAGCGCTCGACGAATCGCGCAACCATTTCGCGGCGCGCATTGTCGGCCTGACCTGGCTCCCATATCACAAGAAACTTGAAGCCGACAGCGCCCAGCTGGACCACCTTATCGTTCATGATCTCGACATCGAGCAGCGTATCTTGGACGGCCTCCCCGACCGGTTGAATGAACGTGTCTGCGGAGACGATCAACCCACAAGAGGCCGCTAGCGCCTTGGCGCCCAGGATTGCATCAAGTCCAAAGACACGATCGACGAGCATTGCCGACGCGTGCGGCGACAGGGCTCTCGCGATCGCGACCTTTGCGGCTCTGATGCTATCGCCGTCAGCTGGCTTGTTGGCCGAGACGAGAATAGAACGGAGTGTCTCACGAGCGTCGTTCGCCAGAATGGCAAACGCGCCGGACGGGCGGGCCAAATGGCTGTAGGCGCCGCTATACGTTACCCGGGTCATGCGACTTCATTCCTTCTCATTGCTGCCACGTTGCCGGCACCAAGGCCGGGCGCCTGATGACTCGCCCATCGACGGAGAGGCTTTAGTGATGGATCCGACTGTGACTCGATGGCAACAGACCTATCTTGGACACGAAGCGAGATACCGCATCGGTCTTCTAGGCGGGCACCAAGCCTATAACTCTCAAAGGTGAGCCGGAGCCACCTCGGATCTTGAGTGGTAGGGCGATGAAATAGAACTCGGTGGGCATTTTCGCAAGATTGACGATCCCTTCGAGGATCAGGATCCCGTTCGGAAGGAAGTCACGACGATGACCCCATTCCTCCGTGACAACCCTTCCATCCACCGCGGCAATATCACACGCGGCGGTGTCAGTACCTACCGCCCGAGGTCGGAGGCTGGCTATGTATCGGCAGAGCGCATCGCTGAATCCTGGCATGTTCCCGCCCCACCAGCGCCCCTTAGCATGATCCACGTCAACTCCGACCAGGTATCTATCCCAGCCGAATTCGACTAACAAGATGTCGTTCTCTTCTATATTGATTCGCTGCTCATCGACCTTGGCTCGGAAATAGTCGACGCTAACTAGGTCGCCGGGCAGCCACTTCTTATCGGACAAGTCAACTTTCTTCGCCGGACCCCACAGAACGGTCGGGGCAAATGTGTCGATCGTCTCGTTAGCGCGGTCCGGCAACACGTGCGCCGGTGCGTCGACGTGGCTGCCGGAGTGTTCGGGCATCACCAGGGTCTGGAGGAAGTAGTTGTCCTGCTTGAAATTGCGCGCATTGGGGACGATCGCCACGTCGGGGTGCGTCGCCCACTGCTGCATGTTTGTGTAGAGGGTCGGCGACAGGTCGACGACGCTCAGGCGGCCCAGCGCGGTCGCGAACGCGGCGAGCGCACCGAAGTCGGACACTTTGGACTCCGCGTCCATTTGACCCTCACTTTCTGCACGCGGCCGCGCGACCAGATGGCTATAGTCCCGAGTCGTCGGGTGTCACCGAATCTAGAACGTCGCCGAGAGCATGTCAAGATGTCCTTACCGGAGGTGTATGATGGGTCTCGTGGCCGCTGACCATGGTGTCCAACTCCTCGAACTCCTGCAGGCTGCTCCTGCGAGCCGAGGCTTCGGCTTGCCCCTCTACCTTCAGGTTGCGAATGCTCTGGAGCAGGCAATCGCCCTCGGACGGCTGCCGTCCGATGCGCCGCTTCCCTCGGAGCGTGAACTTACCGAGGCCTTCAGGGTTAGCCGGCCGACGCTCCGTCAGGCCTTATCCCATCTCGGCGCGCAAGGGGTGGTCTATAGCAGAAAGGGGGTCGGTACTTTCGCGGCGCCCCCAGTCCTGAGCCGCCGGTTCAGCATGGCGAGCGTGTACGACGACCTGCGCGAACGAGGCCTCGATCCCAGAACAAAAGTGCTGGCGATGCGGACGACTTCCGCCGACGAACGACTCGCCAGCGAGCTCCACATCGAACAGGGCACGCCGATCGTCAGCTTGGATCGACTCCGATTGGCTGGCGGCCGGCCTGTCGCCCTTATGCACAACGAACTTGACCTTAAGGGCGGCCCGCCTTTGACCAAGACCCTACTAGAGGAACACGGGCTATTCGAACTCCTTCGCCGCCGCTATGGGATCCAGATAGCGATGGGCAGCCAGCGACTCACGGCTCGGCTCGCGACAGGGTCCGAACGGGCGGCACTCCACCTCGCTGATCCTGAAGCCGTGCTTGTCTCCAACCGCCTGTCCTTCGATGCCGAAGGCCGTGGAGTCGAGCGCGCCGAAGTCGTGCTCGGAAGCAGGGAGTATGTGGAGATGCGCCTTGAGTTCTGAGGGCAACAGCCAGCACTATCTATCTGGATCGAAGGGTAAGTGGCAGATGGATCGCATGGTCGGGACCGAGTTTGAGATTGAGCTCGCGCTGGCTACAAACGCAAGACCGTCAGATCCGGTGCAAGACGGCTGAGTCTGGAACGCGGATACATAGAGCTAGAAAGGAGCCTGATGAACCGCATCGTGCCTGAGCGCGGCCTTCTGATCGGCGGCGAGTGGCGCCCTTCCGCATCACACGGAACGGCAGAGATCGAGTCACCGTTCGATGGTCACGTTGTCGGAAGCGTACCCCTGGCGAGCGCGATCGAGGTCAAACAGGCCGTGGACAGTGCCGCCGGTGCGCTGTTGCGTGAGCGTCTTACGCCGTCGCAGCGCTCCGCTATCTTGCGGCGCACAGCGGAGCGGCTCCGCGAGCGCAGCGACGAGTTGGCACGCCTCCTGGCCCTTGAGTCGGGCAAGCCGATGCGCGAAGCCAGAGGCGAGGTCGCCCGGAGTGCGATTGTCCTCGAAGAGTCGGCAGAGGAGAGCCGCCGCATCAGCGGAGACATGGTTCCCGTTGACGCTGTCCCTGGTTCGGAGGACAGGCTCGCCTTCACGATCCGCGTCCCCAAGGGCATAGTGGCGGCAATTACGCCGTTCAACGCCCCACTCATGTCACCCGCGCACAAGGTCGGCGCAGCGATTGCCGCCGGCAATGCGGTGATCCTCAAGCCGGCAAGTGCGACGCCGCTGTCGGCCCTCGAGCTGGCAGCAGAACTCGTCGCGGCTGGTCTCCCGCCCGACTTCCTACAGACCGTAGTCGGATCCGGAGGAGATGTCGGAGAGGCAATCGTCGATGATCCACGGGTGGCGATGGTCTCCTTCACGGGAAGCAGCCCGGTTGGCCTTCGAATCCGGCAACGACTAGGGCTTCGCCACGCAACGCTTGAGCTTGGAGGGAATGCGCCGCTACTGATTCATGAAGACGCCGATGTGGTGGCTGGAGCTAAGGCTGCTGTCGCCGGCTCGTTTGGATATGCCGGGCAGGTGTGCATCTCGGTCCAGCGGATCCTGGTTCACAAGCGCGTCCGACGCGCCTTCCTGGACGCATTCCTTCCGATGGTCGCCGCGATGCGCGTCGGCGATCCGCTTGATGAGCTTACCGACGTTGGGCCAATGATCGATGAGCAGAAAGCTCGCGACGCTGAGGCAGCTGTGAGGGCCGCCATATCCCACGGGGCCCGCAGCCTGACCGAACTACGTCGCGCTGGCTCACTGCTCTGGCCTGTCGTGATCGACGACGCAGACTCCCACGAGCCGGTGGTCTGTCAGGAGGTCTTCGCACCTGTGGTCAGCCTCCAGGAGTACTCCAACCTGGACGAGGCCATTGAGATCGCGAATTCGACCGAATACGGGTTGCAGGCAGCCATCTTCACGTCGTCTCTATCCACGGCTATCGACGCGGCTCGCCGTCTCGAGTTCGGAGGCGTCATCGTGAACGACAGTTCACGTTACCGCGTAGACAGGATGCCGTATGGCGGCGTGAAGGCGTCCGGATCAGGCAAAGAGGGGCCCTATTACGCGATCCGAGAGATGACCGATGAGCGCCTCGTCGTTTTGAAAGGACGACCAGCCTAGCGATCCCGGCGTGAGGTTCTCACGACCAGGTGTGTCCAGTTTCCCTGGCACACACATCCTTCCGTTCAACAACCACCATCTTGCTCAAGGCTGTGCCGAGTAAGCGCGGCTGGGAGGCGACCCAAGTGTTCGACGTGATGTCTCAACAACACGAACATTTCCCGCGGTTGTTCGAGCCTGGCATGATCGGGTCAATGGCGCTCAAGAACCGGCTTGTTATGGCGCCGATGGGAACGCAATTCGCGTCGGACACCGGCGCGGTTACCCCTCGCATGATCGCCCATTACCGTCGTCGGGCAATCGGAGGAGTGGGCCTGATCATCGTCGAGTTCACCTGTGTCGACTACCCGCGCGGCAAGGGCCACTCCTCGCAACTGGCCCTTCACGACGACAAACTCCTTGCCGGACACGCCGACCTGGTTCAGGCCATTCACGAATCAGGCGCAAGAGTTTCGTTGCAGCTTCATCACGCCGGTTCTAGGACTTCTCGACAGCGGTCAGAGAATCTGCGCCCGGTCGCCGTGTCACCTATGCCAGACCTCCCTCCCGCCGACCAACCCGAGGTCCTGAGCCAAGCCCAAATCGAGGCCTTGATTGAGCAGTTCGCCCGCGCGGCCGAACGAGCGCGCGCTGCCGGTTACGACTCTGTGGAGTTCCATGGCAGTCACGGCTACTTGATTAGTCAGTTCCTCTCGCCATTCGAGAATCGGCGTAACGATGGTTACGGTGGAACTCTACAGAACAGGTTGAGGTTCCCGCTTGACGTCATCAGGCGTACGAAAGAGCTGCTGGGAAATGACTTCCCCCTAACTATGAGGCTGAGTGTCAGGGAATTTGTGGATGGAGGACAGACGGTCGAAGACTCTCAAGCATGCGCACGAGCCTTAGAGCAAGCCGGACTGGCCGCGTTGCACGTGTCGGCAGGTGGACGGACGGATCCGGAATGGATTGTTGATCCTATCTACCATCCCGAAGGTTGCAAGGTCCACCTGGCGGCCAAGATTAAGGAGGCCGTGAAGATCCCCGTCATTGCTGTGGGTGTCATTCGCGATCCCGCTTACGCAGAAAGCGTAATCGCCGAGGGAGCTGCCGACTTTGTGGCGCTCGGCCGTGCCCTGCTGACCGATCCGGACTGGCCCCTAAAGGCGGCAACGGGCCGGGAGCGTGATATTCATAAGTGCTTTAGCTGCAATCACTGCGATGGAGTTAGAAACTCCGCTGGACTCAGCATCAGATGCGTGGTCAATCCCGAGGTTGGAGACCCAGATTGGCCCAGGCGCTCTCAGACAACAGCGGCCATAGCGAAACGAGTGGTTGTTGTCGGCGGCGGCCCGGGGGGCATGGAGGTCGCCAGGATCGCAGCTTTGAGAGGCCACCGGGTCACGCTTCATGAGCAAGCCGGCGAGCTCGGCGGCCAGCTTCTGCTCGGGCGCAATTTGGGCGGCAAAGACAAGATCAACTGGCTTCTCGATGACTTGGCACGAGGCCTGGAGAACTCGGGGGCTGAAGTCCTGCTACGGTCGCGCGTCACGAACGAGGTGCTGCGAGCTATGGCCCCTGACGTGTTGGTTCTTGCCTCCGGGGGAGCGCCGCGTATACCCAATATCCCAGGCGTCGACGATCCGAGGGTAGAAACTGCTTGGAACGTAATCGCGGCGAACAAACAGACCGCATCGGGTCAGGTAGTGGTAGTCGGAGGCGACTCTACAGGGTGCGAGGTAGCACTCGACCTGGCACGACATGGGGCCTCCGTGGTGGTCATCGAACAGCGCGGTGAACTTGCCGTGGAGATGGAGCCGATCGCTCGAGGCCTTGTACGAAAGATGATCTCGACCCAACCCCGCCTTTGCATTCGTTTGGGGTGGCGTGCAGTCGAGATCAACAAATATGGAGTCGGTGCGGCTGATGCCAGTGGCCAACGTGAGATCCTCGCCGCGGACCGGATCGTGATGGCAACCGGGGTAATCCCCGTCCGCCTTCCCGCGGTCCCGGGCGTAGACCTGAGCTCGGAATGTCAGGTCTACGCAATCGGCGACTGTGTCCGGCCGGGGAACATCGCGACGGCTTTAGCGGACGCGCGTGCTGTTGGATGCCTTGTCTAGCGTTGAGGCCCGTCAGGGGCGTGGTCAGTGGCCGGGCGCCGAACAAATGCCAAACGTTCGGTGTCGGGCCATCGGAAGGAGATGACGAGGATGGAGATGAGCGTCCGCAAGCTCGGCGTAAGCGGCATGGAAATCACGGCCGTCGGCTTCGGTTCATGGGCGGTGGGGGGCGACTGGGCCTTTGGTTGGGGCGATCAGAACGACGACGACTCGGTACGGGCGATCCTTCATGCGGTGGCAGCCGGCGTGAACTGGATTGACACGGCCGCGGCATATGGTCTGGGACACTCGGAGGTGGTGGTGGGCCGGGCTCTGGCCCAGCTACCGGCCGTGGAGAGGCCATTCGTCTTTACCAAGTGCGGCACCGTCTGGGATCCTGCGAACCCCCATGCCAGGCCGCGCCACATCGCGTCGCCCGCATCCATCCGGCGCGAATGCGAGGCGTCGCTCGAGCGACTAAGGGTCGACCGAATCGACCTGTACCAGATCCATTGGCCGGATGAGTCGGGCGTGCCGGCCGAGGACTCGTGGGGCGAGATGAGCAGACTCCAGGACGAGGGAAAGGTCCGGGCGATTGGCTTGAGCAACTTCTACCCCACCCTGATGGAGCGGTGCGAGGGAGTCCGTCATGTCGATTCGCTGCAGCCGCCTCTGTCGCTCATTTCTCGCGACGCCGCGGCCACAGTGGTTCCCTGGTGCGCCGCACACGCCACCGGCGTTATCGTCTACAGCCCGATGGCCTCAGGAATCCTGACAGACTCATTCTCTCGGGCGCGCATCGCATCGATGGCTGAAACTGACTGGCGCCGCACGACTGTCCACTACAAGGAGCCGGCACTGTCGGCGAACCTCGCGCTGCGCGACTCCCTGCGGCCGATAGCGGCCCGTCACTCGACCACTGTATCGGCGGTAGCTGTTGCCTGGGCACTTGCCTGGCCGGGCGTGACCGGCGCGATCGTCGGGGCGCGGCGTCCCGATCAAGTCGACTCCTGGCTACCGGCAGCAACGCTGATACTCACCGCTGACGATCTCGCGGAGATCGCGGCTGCGATCGAGCATACGGGCGCTGGATCGGGCCCGGTGACGCCGGGGACGCCGGGGACGCCGG
>Ga0182027_10004513_pt1 | contig 21540 bp, 26 predicted proteins | sample 712E1DmetaG_FD_121300 | JGI IMG/M metagenome (GOLD analysis project Ga0182027, IMG submission 121300) | Permafrost microbial communities from Stordalen Mire, Sweden - 712E1D metaG (Illumina Assembly) | ecosystem: Environmental > Terrestrial > Soil > Wetlands > Permafrost | place: Sweden... | reverse complement strand
CAGTACAAAGAACTGCGCGGCACCGCGGCGGCCGAGGGCTCCGCACAGATTCGCACCCGCGTGATGGCCGCCCGCGAGCGACAGCACGAGCGCTTCACCAAAACCAAGGAAAAAATCTACGCCAATGCGCAGATGAACACACGCCAGATTCGCGCCTACTGCGAACTCGGCGCCGACGCCGAGCGGCTGCTCGAGCGCGCCATGCAGCAGCAAGGGCTCACCGCCCGCGCCCACGATCGCATCCTTAAGGTGGCCCGCACCATCGCCGACCTGGAGGGAGCCGACACACTCACCGTGGCCCATCTCGCCGAAGCCATCCAATACAGGACGCTGGATCGCAGTTACTGGAGTTGAAGCCCCCAGGGTCCACATCGCGCTCGTGTTTTGGCGCGATGGGGTGGAATTCCGCACCCTCGATCGCAGCTATTGGGCATAAAGGCCACTTCGTTGCGCTTCCGCGGGCCGTCCGCGCGACCTATTCACTTTCTTGCCAACAACATGGTTACTTCGGATTATGAATGGTTTCTAATCTTTGACCGATAACCACATAGACTGTATGAGGAACTTCTCATACTAAAGAACTTGAGGCGGTCGTGCACGACAGCGTTCTTCAATCCGGCTTGGACACTCTCCTGATTGCGGTCCTCTTTGTGGCCGTTCTGTTGATGGCGATGTTCCGCCTCGACGCCGTCATCGCCGCCCCGAAGCAAGCCGCCAGCCTGCGGCATCCCCCATCGGGTACCGACAAGCATGGACGTATGCTCTTCAGCGATCCAGACGGACGGCCCTGGCCCGGCGCGCGCGGCTCGAAGTAACTCAGAGGGTTCGCTCTGGCCTCCGCAAGGCCTTTGACAGCCCAGGCCCGGCTTGGGCGCCGCCGTGGCCCCGATGGAACTCGCCCACATCAAACTGATGATAAAGCAGTTAATGACATCCAACCCCGGGGTTGCGTTTCATCCCGGGAATCGGTCTGCGAAGGCCGGGGACAGCGTTGAAAATGTCTTGAAATAACTATTGACCCGCACAGAGGTTGGTTATACCCTCTAAAGAGCCATCCATAGAGGGCAGGTTGTACGTTGCGGTCGGGTGAGCCTACCAGCTATTTCCAGCATCATACTTTTGAGCGGAATCCGTTGATGCCTTGGGCGTATTTTTTGGGGTGCGTTGGGAATAGCCAGAACGACCTCGGGAGATCCGGTGCGCAAACTGCATATCCTGTATGGCATGGCGTCCATTTCATCACGTGCGATGATCCCTGAAGATTTTGCACTCAGGGCGTGTAAAGTGCGTCTAAGAGATGGAAGCATCAATTTGGGGCAGCCCTAGTAGCACTAGTTTCTATCGGCTTCCCTCCGTCTGGCGGCGCTTGGCGGCTCCTCCAGGCCAGCAATTGAAAAGAAGGAGAACACCATGCGTTCCGATCTTGTTTTTAAGGCGCTTTCACACGTGAACAATCGCTACCAACTCTGTCAGCTGGCAAGCAAGGCAACCCGCAAGCTTCACAAGCCGAATACACGGCTGCAGGACACCACAAACGAAGTTTTGTGCCGTTTTGAATCGGCCAATCCTGAAGCCGAGACGGTCGCGCAGGCGTCTGCCGCCCAGCCGGTGGAAAGGCGCCGTGCGGCCTAACGGCCTCGCTCGCAACCTAATAGTGTTGAGTCAGGAAACAGTTTCAAGGCAGCTTCCCGTCGTAAATGGCATCTATTTCCCGGCGTTCTTCAACTCCAGATAATTTTTGGGGATGATTCATAGCATTTTCTGCAAACTCCCGCAAGCCGAAGCGGCAACCGTCAAGTAAGCGCGGGCGGCAGGGAGCGGTGGTGCTGCACAAGGCAAAAAAGTGCAGAATCTCCGGAAATGACGTAAGGTCGGTTCGCGCCGGCTGGTTTTCTGAATGCCTATCTGGGTTTTTCCTCTGGAGAACTACCCCCTCCGCATCCCCACCGAACAAATCCCGCCTTCGTGCAGGTGAAAATGACCATCGCAGAACTCAAAGAAAAAAACATCACGGAACTAAGCCGCATCGCCCGCTCCCTTGAGATTCCGGGCACCAGCGGTCTTCGCAAGCAGGATCTGATCTTCAAGATCCTTCAGGCACAGAGCGAAAAAGAAGGGCACATTTTCGCCGAGGGTGTGCTGGAGATTTTGCCCGACGGCTACGGCTTCCTGCGCTCGCCGGACTACAACTATCTGCCCGGCCCCGACGACATCTATGTGTCGCCTTCGCAGATCCGCAAGTTCGACCTCAAGACCGGCGACTCCATCAGCGGCAACGTGCGTCCGCCGCACGAGGGCGAGAAGTATTTCGCGCTGGTCAAGATCGAGGCCATCAATTTCGAGTCGCCGGAAGAGACGCGCAACAAAATCCTCTTCGACAACCTCACGCCGCTGTATCCGCAGGAACGCGTCAAGATGGAGACGGTGCGCGAGGGCATCAGCGGCCGCGTGATGGACCTGCTGACGCCTGTCGGGAAGGGCCAGCGCGGCCTCATCGTGGCTCCGCCCCGCACCGGCAAAACCATGCTGCTGCAGTCCATCGCCAACTCCGTCACGACGAATCACCCAGAGGTGGTGCTTATCGTTTTGCTTATCGATGAGCGGCCTGAGGAAGTCACCGACATGCAGCGCTCGGTAAAGGGCGAGGTCATCAGCTCCACCTTCGACGAGCCCGCGGCCCGCCACGTGCAGGTGGCCGAGATGGTCATCGAGAAGGCCAAGCGCCTGGTCGAGCACAAGCGCGACGTGGTCATTCTCCTCGACTCCATCACCCGCCTCGCGCGCGCCTACAACACCATCGTTCCGCCTTCGGGCAAGGTGCTCTCGGGCGGCGTCGACTCCAACGCCCTGCAGCGGCCCAAGCGCTTCTTCGGCGCGGCCCGCAACATCGAGGAGGGCGGCTCGCTCACCATCATTGCTACGGCTCTCGTCGATACCGGCTCGCGCATGGACGAAGTCATCTTCGAGGAGTTCAAGGGCACGGGCAATATGGAAATCATTCTCGACCGCAAGCTTGTGGACAAGCGCGTCTTCCCGGCCATCGACATCCAGCGCTCCGGGACCCGCAAGGAAGAGCTGCTCATTCCCAAGGAAGATCTGCAGCGCGTCTTTATCCTGCGCCGCGTGCTCAATCCGCTCTCGCCCGTCGAGGCCATGGAGCTTTTGATCAGCCGTCTCGAGAAGGTGCGCAACAACGCCGAATTCCTGGCGAACATGAACCAGCTCTAGGCAGGCTTCTGCTCTGGGGTCTAGGTGGACTGAAATTCCGAGTAGCTGAAAAAGCCGGGGCATCGTCCCCGGCCTTGCTTTCTCTCGCGTGCCCGTGGCCGCCGCATGTCTGCATCGCCCTGCGCGTAGATCCGCCGTTCTTAGCAGCCAAGTTCTCATGTTACGCTGTTTGGCGTAACGCCTTTTGGCGTATCCATGCCGGTTAACGCGGACCTGACGGCAGTTTCGATCTGTAGGGCTGACGATCCACGGACGCGGCGGCGCGTGTTGCGGTCTGCGCCGCGTAGCCCTCGCCGTTCTCCCTTGCCTTCGAACTCAATTCCATCAGGCGGCTCGCAGTGGCCTCGGTGCTCCATCCCCATTCGATGGCGGTGCGGCACCACGTGAAATCCGCGCGACTAATGTCGGGTCGGTCTTCGCCATGGGCCCTTGGCGCGTGATCGACGCAACGTTCGTAGCTCGGCCATTTCTTCCCGCCTCGCCGTCCGTCCGTCAAAACTCGGTCGGCGACCTGGCGCGGCGGACGCAGTTGTTCCTCGGGAGCCACAATGCCAGCGGCCTCCAGCGCGGCGGTCGTCGTCACGTTGCCAGCGTGGACCTGGCCCAGCTCCACTAGCGGAAAGTTTGGCGCATACTTCGCCTTGAAATTCACACTGCCGCTGACGCGCGTCGCTCCGCTGGCCGTAAGATCCGCTCCGGCGGCTTTGCGTAACCGGCGGGCAAGATCTTCCGGCGCGTCTTTCACTGCGACCCATGCCTGGAGGTTTCCAGGAGAGGTTTGCAGGACCATGAACGCGTGGGCTGCTACGCGGTCGGCCTTCGCGCTGTCAAGGTCGTCAAGCTGAATCAGCGTCACAGAATTCGCACGCGGGCGAATAATGTAGTTTTGCCGGAGCTCGATCACTGCTGCGATCGCCTTTCCGATTGATCGGCGCAAGGTCTCGATCGGCCGGTTAATCTGGAAGCCTGTTTTCTTGCCCTCAATATCGGTGAAGGTCACGTCAAAAGAACGGACACCGACGCTGGAGAACGCGGCCAGCATGGCAAGGGCTTTCCTTTCCCTGTCGTCCGTCGCTTCTGAGCTCATGGTTCCCGTCCCCCAAATGCCCCGCTCTGTGACGCGCTTTTCTGCGGCGAGCTAGTGATGGCACAAGTAACGCCATGCATCCCAGCAACCGAGAGCCAGAATCAGAATCAAAAGAACCAAGTGCCCAAGGTCGGTAACGATTGAGCGAATCTCCGCTATTACTTCTCGACAATCCTGTAGGACACTCCAGCGGACTTTTTTGGCCTTCTTGATGGAACGGGCGGAGTTGCGCTTTTGAATTAGCCTCTGGCTTCGCTGCGTTGGCATCTCTCCCCCTTCAGCCTTCGACGTGAGCCCGCTCGTAGCTCTTGAGAGAACCTGGCCTTTTGCGATTTCTTCGCGCGTCCTGTTCCCTTTGTTGCTCATTACGCATGGCAAGAAAGTCTACGGCGTGCGCTGTCGCGGCTGCGATCAATCCGCGAAAGTGGTATGCGTTGGGTTCTTGGCGGCCGACTTGCGCATCAAAGCGCTTCTCCCTCTCAATAAGTCCGTCATGTTCCATGCGAGCTATATGACGCCTGACCGTACTCCGATCTACGCCGATGCACTTGGCGATGGCCGCTTTAGAAGGGTGCGGTGGATTGTCGCTGTACCACCAGTGACGGGCGAGCTGAAGGAGAATATTCAGGTCGACAGAATCAAGCCCAAGGGCGTCTTGCTTTTCGAGAATGATGGAGGGCAAAACCGTCCAACCGGCTTGCATCAGGGCAACGCCCCATTTGTCCTCGTTGCGTTGTAGCCGTTCTCCGCGCTGATCCTTTGCCATTGTCATGGATTCACTGTAACCCAGGAATGGCAATTTTGGGGGCGCAGGTCCGGGTGAGGCCATGTGCGCCCATGCACTAGACCCGTGAGCCGGCAAGCTTAGGAGGACGCGTATGCCCGCCCTAGGGAGATGGGCAGCGCTGCCGCCCAAAACAAGAACCCCCCAAACAAACGAGATCAACCATATAAGAGCAAAAACTAATAGGAAGAAACACGGGGCGGGGCACCAGTGACCAGGGGGCCTAAAAATGGAGAAAGAAGATGTTATGAAGAAAGCAAAATTTTGCGTCGCCGCGCCAAAGTACGGCGCGGCAGCTCCGGCGCGCTAACGCGCGCAGGGGGTAGGGACGATAAAACTGTCCCCACCCCCAACTCTATTAAACATAAGAAAATGGGGGGAGGCGGGCGTGCACATGGGTAAACGAGAGTAGAGGAGCGCTGAACGGGGAAACAGTCGCCGGAACCCTAGCGAAGCTTTGGCGAATATACCAGGCTGTGAGCGTAACTCCAAAAGGAGAGACCATGCCTAAACAAGAAACGATGACCCCGCCATCGAAATTAGAGCTGCGGGACGCGAGTAGGGAATTCAGAAAAGGCCATTCATCTGGCGGAAGAACATTGGCGGACTAGTCAGTAGCAAAGCGTGAAGGCGTGAATCGAAAATAGAGGAGCCCTGGCTCAGCACCACAGCTTTTCAAACCGTGCCGGGTTCGTCGCGGTGTACCTAACGGTATGCTGGATGTTCCGGTGTCCGAGAAGGCCCAGGATGAGCCGTGTGTCCCCGCCCTGATCGGCCAGCGGGTGATCGACTACGCGAACGCTCGCCCCGACGATCTGCAGGTTCCTGAGGCGCTTGCCCTCACCGTTAGGCGCCACACACTATGCTTGCGGGTCGTGGGAATCCAAAACGCCCGGGGTCCCGACATCGAATTACACACCGGTCGGCAAGGCAGCCTTCGAATTCTTCCACCAGCACTACCCCAAGTCCCCCTGGACCGCAAAAAACGCCGTACTACTATTGAGGCCCGGATGCTGAACGAGATCTTGATGCTGCGTCAGCTCTTCGCGCCTCCATATCGTTCGAGCGAATGCCGATCCCATTTGCCCAGCTCCGCCGCGGCCTCGTACGTACTCTCGCAAAATGCAAGCAGCTCTGCGCTCGGCGATTCCGCTTTTCGCACATCGTCGTAGGAAAGCAGAAACTCACCGAGTCCGGCATCGTATCGCGCTGCATCGGGGCGCACGCGCGCTTCCTTGAATCCCTCGGGCTCTGGAGCGGCGTAGGAATAGAACGCCGGGCCGCTCATTTCGCCCGTGCCCGGCCAGAATCCCACGCTGCTCACCTCATGCGAGTATGCTTCGCGGGTGATACTGTCCGCGCCGGGGCGTTCCGGAGCGCGCCGCCCGGAAAAACGCGTCACCGCCAGGTCAAAACTTCCCCAGAAGAAATGCACCGGGCTCACTTTGCCGATGAATTCCGAACGAAACTTGTGGAAGACCGCATCCACCGAGAGCAGAATGCGCCAGAAAGTCTCTACCCGTTCCGCGTCGTACGCCGCATGGACCCGGTCTTCGTCGAAGGGAATGGGATCGGGGATCTCCACCGGCATGCGCCAGAGGCTGACCTCGACTCCCGCGGAGCGCAGCATCTCCATAAATTCCCGGTAGAAATCGGCAACCGCCATGGGGCGAAGCGGCAACTCACCCGCCAATCCGTCACTGCACTCGAGCACCAGACGATGCGCCACAAAATCGAATCGCAACTCGATGGATCGTGCGCCGTAAGGAATATTCGACGTTGTGAGGCCGCGCGCATCGACGTAAAGAGGGACGTTCCACCAGTGATTGACCAGCGGTGTGAGACGCATCCGCACCTTCCCCACCATCTGGGTCCACATGTGAAGCGTGGCGCAGGTTTCTCGCCAGGAATCAAGCGGCAGCGCGGGCCAGCATTCTGGCCGGTCGGCAATTGCTGGATTCGTCATAACCCTCCACCTTCAGTACTGCTCTGCGCGATGCCCTTGATCCAACGTTCCGTCCCGGCTGCATCGTCTACGGCGTTCTCCAGATCGGTGATCACGAGCGGCATTCCGACCTGCTCGCCCACGTAGTCCGTCACGGTCTTTGTCTTCCCGGCCACGGTCAATTTCAAAGTGTAAGTCGGGTTATCCGTGACCTCGGCGACGTACCTGTCGCCGGCCGCAAAGAATCTCGCGTTCTCAAACTGGCGCACCAGCTCCATCACCGCGGCGGGAGCGATGTGTGCATCATGTTCGCCCTGGATTTGGACGTATTTCTCTCCGCTAAAATGGACGCTCCCATCTCCCCGAATTGTGACCGAATAGGCCGGGCAGCGCCCGTAACACACTGTGCGCGTGAGCTGAATCTTGACGCCCTTCAGGTCCCACGGCTCAGGAAAGCTTCGCGGAGCCAACGCCCAACGCTCCGGCGGAAGCAAATAGACGTAGTCTGTCGCACGCACGCGAATGTTCTTGCCGTCTCGCGTCCACGGCTTGAACGTACGCGCCATTTCTATGGCCCGAGCCTCGTCCAGATGCCGCTTCTCATCTCCGATTGGCTCCGCAGACTCAACACGGCCCTGCGGCGTAACAACAATCTCGAAGGTCAAATAGGTCTCAAAGCGAAGCGTGGCCGCTTCAAGTGGGCTCACATGCACGGCGGTCATCGGGCCGCGCCTGTGTTCCCAAACCCGCGCCTCATCTTCTTTTAGCTCGACAATCGGCTGGTCCGCCGTTAATGGCTGACTAGGGGGCTGCGCGCGAAGTGAGGCCGCTCCGAGAATCAGGAAGCATCCGGCGAAAACCGACAATCCACTGACGCGCATCGAATTGCCCTCAGTCTCTTACATCAGAAGTCTGCGCCGATATCTATGCACATCGATTAGACTTTGAACTCCGAACGCGGTAAGCCCCTGCTTTCAGGAATTGTCTCGTGCTGCTAACATAGATATATTCGTGGGGCTGTAGCTCAGCTGGGAGAGCGCCTCGTTCGCAACGAGGAGGTCGCCGGTTCGATCCCGACCAGCTCCACCAAATCCTTCCGTTATCGCCCAGGCCGATCATCCCTCCCATCCAACTCTCCGGTCATCGCTCCAGGTCTCTCACCGCTCGCCCTCGTATCAACTCGGGGCGCCCCATCCTCGCCACGTTTTTGTGGCTAGGGTGGGATACCACGAACCGTCACCCGTCTCTGTTTTTCTGACCACTGACCCTCGACCCTGACCCCTGACCACTGTACTCTGCACCGCCGTGTATACTTGAGCCGTTCCGGAGCATTCATCAGCCAACCAGCCATTGTGCCCTCCCGATGAAAGGCCGACGCATTCCGGAGCCGCATCCAGCTCACGCAGTGAGCCAGCCGAGGTAGAGGGTTGTCCCAGGTCGTCTCTCCGCCGGAAGCCGCCGTTGCAGCGCTGCGGCCCCTCTGTGTCGATCTCGACGGATCGCTCGTCAAATCCGATACGCTCATCGACTCCTTCCTGGTGCTTGTGCGCACGCACCCGGCGCTTCTGTTCGCGTTGCCGGGCCGCCTTGTGCACGGAAAGGCCGCGCTCAAGGCATTCATCACCGTGCATATCTCCCTTGATGTCGCGCATCTGCCGTACAACCGTAAGCTCGTGCAATTTCTTCATGAGGAGAAGGCGCGCGGCCGCGCAATTTACCTGGTTACGGGCGCGGATGCAGGCCTGGCCCAGCGTGTCGCCGCCCACTTCGGCATCTTCACCGGCGTTTTAGCCAGCGACGGCCAAGTGAACCTGACCGGAACCAGAAAGCTCGATCGCCTGCGCGGCCAGTTAGGCAACGGCGCGTACGACTACATCGGCAATGACGCTCCCGATCTGCCGCTGCTGGCTCACGCCACCGAACCCATGGTGGCCAATCCCAGCCTTCGCCTGCGACTTAGGCTGCGCATGCGCGGCATTCGCCCCGCGCGCACATTTACCGAGCGTGCCCGCCCGCTGTGGTCTGTGTTGATGGCCCTGCGTCCGCATCAGTGGGCGAAGAACCTACTCGTCTTTCTGCCGCTGCTGCTGGCTCACGTGATCGCTGTCCGCCGGCTCATGGACGCGTGGCTGGCATTTTGCTGTTTCAGCCTTACGGCATCGTCGGCCTACATCATCAACGATCTGCTCGACATCGAGTCCGACCGCCGTCACGCCCAGAAGCGCGAGCGCCCCTTTGCCACCGGCGATCTTTCGGCCGTTGCAGGGATTGGCATCGTGGCTCTTTCTCTGCTTTTGGCGCTCTCAGGAGCGCGCCTGCTGCCCGTGGGATTCTACGGTTGGCTGCTTCTTTATCTGGGGACGACGCTGGCCTACTCCTGGTATCTGAAACGGATCGCGCTGGTGGATGTGCTGGTGCTCTCCGGGCTATACACACTGCGCCTGCTAGCAGGAAGCGCTGCCACAGATTCGCACATCTCACCTTGGCTTGCCGGCTTTTCGGTCTTCCTGTTTTTCTCTTTGGCCATCGTCAAACGCTTCGCTGAACTCGAGAATTTGCGCAGCACCGGATTGCCGCCGCGCAACGGGCGCGGCTATCTTGTGGCCGATATCGACCAGTTGCGCAGCTTCGGCACCGCCAGCGCTTTTGCGGCGGTGATGATCTTCGCCATTTACATTAGCGGCAGCGACGTGACGAAGCTCTACCACCGCCCGCAACTGCTGTGGCTCATCATGCCGTTTATGATTCTCTGGCTGTGCCGCGTGTGGCTGCTGGCCTCGCGCGGCGAACTCAACGAGGACCCGCTCGTCTTCGCATTGACCGACCGCATGAGCCTGGCCATCGGCGCCGCGGTCGCGGCCATCGCTTTTCTGGCCATCTGAGCGCCGTTTTGGCTTTGCATTTCTGCTTGCAAAGTGCTATCATTGATAGCAGGAGATGAGGGGTGAACCAGAATGCCTGCAGTCACAGTCCGCAACATTCCCGAGAAAACTCATCGCGCGCTTAAGTTGCGCGCCGCACGCAATGGACGCAGCACCGAGGCCGAAATTCGCAAAATTCTGGAAGATACTGTCTCCCCAAAAACGGAAATTGGGCTCGGATCGCAACTAGCGGCCCTGGGGCGGCGATTTGGCGGAATCGACATCAAATTCACTCGCGATCCGAGACCGATTGAGCCGGCGGATTTCTCGTGATCCTTCTCGATACAAATGTCATTTCGGAGTCGCTAAAGCCGCTGGCCGATCCGGCTGCGACCGCATGGCTCGATCATCAGACCAAAGAATCGTTGTATCTGTGCGCACCTGTGCTGATGGAGGTGCTCTTCGGGATTGCGCTCCTCCCGGATGGAAAACGGAAAGCTTCACTCGGCGTAGCAACGCAGCATCTGCTTGCAAACTATTTTGCCGATCGATTTCTTGTCTTTGGCCGCGAAGCCGCTACGGTTTATGCCTCGCTGGCCAGGCGCGCCTCGGCGCGCGGCTTTATCATTTCTGCCGGAGACGGTCAGATTGCCGCGATTGCTGCAGTGCATGGATTGACCGTGGCAACCCGCGACACCGCGCCGTTCCCCGCCGTCGGCGTTCCCGTCATTAACCCGTGGGAACCCTGAGCCCTGACTCCTGATCCCAGATTTCTCAGCTGAACAAATCCTTCATCTTTTCCATCAGGCTGGGCGAAGTGGGCTTGTTGTCCACATTCATGGTTTCGGCAAGCTTGGCCACCAGCTCCCGCTGCGCGCGGTTTAGTTTGCGCGGAATCTGCACCATCAACTTGACGATCAGGTCGCCGTTGCCCTTCTCGTTCAGGTAGGGAACCCCGCGCCCGCGGACGCGCAACTCTCTGCCGCTCTGCGTGCCCTCGGGAATCTTAATGTTGATCGGTCCGTCGATGCCGGTGATCTCGAATTCAGCGCCCAGGGCAGCCTGCGGAAAGCTGATGGGAAGCACGCAGTAAAGGTCGTGGCCGTGGCGCTCGAAAAAATCGTGCGGACGGATGGAAAGGATGACGTATAGGTCGCCTTTTGGTCCGCCGCCGCGCCCGGCATCGCCTTCATCCGCGTACCGTATCCGGGTTCCCTCTTCCACGCCCGGCGGAACCTTCACGTTGAGTTTCACCTCGTTCGCGGTGCGGCCTTCCCCGCGGCAGGCCGGGCAAGGATCGCTGATCACCGTGCCGGCGCCGCCGCAGACGCCGCAGGTGCGGGCCACAGAGAAGAATCCCTGCTGATAGCGGATCTGGCCGCGCCCCTGGCAGTGGCTGCAAACACTCGGGCTGCGCCCTGACGCGCTGCCGTGTCCGTTGCAGGAGCGGCAGGTCTCCAAGCGGCGAATCTTCACTTCAGACTCAGTGCCGAAGATCGCGTCTTCAAAGTCGATGGTCAGGTCGAACCGCAGATCGTCGCCGCGCTGTTGTCGCGAGCTGCGCGATCCCCCGCGCCCCTGCCCGCCCATCGAGAACATCTCGCCGAACAGATCGCCGAAGATGTCGCCGATGTCCACGCCGCCGGCAAACGGGCCCGCGCCAAAACCCTGCGCGCCCAACCCCGCGTGGCCGTAGCGATCGTAGGCTGCGCGCTTATCCGCATCGCTCAGCACCTGGTACGCCTCGCTGGCCAGCTTGAACTTCTCTTCGGCCGCATGGTCGCCGGGATTGCGATCAGGATGGTACTTCAGCGCCTGCTTGCGGTATGCGCTCTTCAATTCCTGATCGCTGGCGTCGCGCGAAACTCCCAGAACCTCGTAATAATCTGCTTTGCTCACTCTTGTATTTTAGCTTCCAGCTTCTAACCTCCAGCTTCCAGCTACAAACGGTTGACATCGGGCTTTGAATCGTCTGTCCTGAGCTGCCTTGGAGCCTCAAAACAGCCTCCCACGGCACTCTGAAATGTCTGCTTTTTCCCTCCGTAGTTTTCGCTTCGATAGAGCCAGGAGCTAGAAGCTAGCGGCTAGAAGCTTCATTCATTCACCTGTTTGGGGTTGTGCGCCACGCGCACCAGCGCCGGACGCAGCAGCCGCTCGCGCAGCTTAAATCCGCGCCGGATCTCCTCCGCCACGTGCTGGTCCGGCACATCGTCGCGATCTACCGTGCCCATCGCCTCATGGATGCGCGGATCGAAGGGCTCGCCCACCGTGGGAACAGCATGCACCTGCATCTTTTGCAAAATCTCTTCCATCTGTTTCACGATCAGGCTTACGCCGGAACGCAACTGGTGCGCCGAGCCGGTCGCCTTCAGCGCCAGCTCAAAGTTGTCGAGCACCGGCAAAAACTGTTCCACGACGCTGCCGGTCGCATAGTCGCGATACTCAGCCCGCTCGCGCTCCGCGCGCTTGCGGGCATTCTCAAACTCGGCCTGCATGCGCGCCAGGCGATCCAAAAGCTGATCTCTCTCCGCCTTCAGTCTTTCAACTTCCGTTCGCACAGGCAGCTCGGCCACGCCTCCGGCTTCGGCTTCCGCGACGGACGCAGCCGAGGGGAGATTTTCCCCGGTGGGTGGCGGCGGCAGCTCGGCCGCAGGGTCGATATTCGCTTCCTGCCTGCGCGCCGCGGCCTCCTTGGATTGCACCGCGGTCGATTCTTTATCTTGCTTCCACATGATTCAGTTCTTTCTCCGCAGGTATCGATAACCTCTTGTATTAGATGACGCTTCTCTCGATTGGCTGCAGTCTTCCGCCCCAGCCCAGAATGCGCTCCAGCCTGGAATGGGTGACCCGATCGCCGGCGCCGGCTGCCGCGCTTACGCGGCCGGCACATCGAGAATGCGCTCGGAAAGTCCGGCGATATAGCGCACTGCTTGAATCATCTCCTGATATTGAATGCGCGTGGGCGCGATCACGGCGACGGTGCCGAGATTGGCGCCGCCCAGCCGGGCCGGGGCGCCGATCAGCACCAGATCCTGCATGGCCGGCGAAGCTTCGTCGAGCCCCACTACCACGCGCACCTCCTGCTGACGGCCGTCCACATAGGCGTTCAGCAGCTCCACCAGCCGCTGTTTGGCTTCCAGGGCGAGCAGCATCTGGCGCAGGCGTTCGCGGTCCTGCTCGGCACTGATGAGGTTCGCAATTCCTTCCACAAAAATGGTGGGTCCGACCTCGCCGCCGGCTAGCGCACCCTTGCGGCAGAGCTCCTCGACCGACGTCAGCAGTTGACGATAAGCTTCCTGCTCGACCTCCACGCGGCGCGCCACCTCTGCCCGGATGCGCTCGATAGGCCAGCCGCGGAAGTTCTCGTTCAAATAGCGTCCGGCAGTATCCAGGTCCACGGCCGTCAATTCATGGTCGAGAGCCAGCACGCGCTCCTGCACCGCGCCTGCCTGCGTAACCAGGACCGCCAGCACGCGCCCCGTGGAAAGCCGTGAAAAGTGAATGTGCTCCAGGACCTGGCCCGCGGTAGAACTGGCCAAGGCCACGCCCAGCCCACTGGAAATGAGGGCCAGTACGTGCGATGTTCGCTCCAGATACTCGTGCGAACTAGCCACGCCGCTATAGCTCTCCTCAATTTGCCCGCGGCGTGCTTCGCTCAGTGATGAATCTCCGCCTCCCGGCAAAGTGCCCGCGGCATAAGCGCCAGCAGCCGAGCGTCCCGGCTGCGTAATCTGCTCCACGTAAAAACGGAATGCGGCTGCCGTAGGAACGCGGCCGGCCGAGGTGTGCGGCTGATCCAGCAATCCCGCCTCGCCCAGCGCAGCCATCACGTTGCGCACGGTGGCTGAGCTGAGACCCTCGCGATTGGCAAACAAATGCGCAACCGCCTGCGAAGCCACCGGCTCGCCGGTCGCGATGTACAACTCGATGATGGCGTTCAGCACCAGCCGCTCTCGCGGGCTGACGCGCGCATCAGGCATCTTCTTTGGCTCTCCATTCCGGCTCGCGCACGGCAAATTGGTCAGCTTTCCCGCACGTTCCTGACCGGACTTCTGGCAAACTAAGTCCTGTTTTTACTTAAACTTACGCCAGACAATATTGAGAGTCTCCAGGTAAAGTTTAGTGACTACAACCCATCCCTGTCAAGGCGAGGCGGCCGCTGGTAGCGGGTCAGTTTGAAGATCGGTGACTCGGTCCGAGGGGCAAGCCTGCACGATCATCGGCCTACGGGGCTGTCAGTTCGCAAGCATGTGCAGCACGACGATCGCCAAAATACCTGCAGATGTCAGTGTCGTCCCGGCGACGAAGAGCGCTGCGAGGGGAGCCGGGATCATTGTGGCGAGCGATTGCCGCGCCGCGCGCGGCGGTTCGACGTCACGGTCCCAGGTGCGTACCAACGTGAGGGAGCCGGAGATCAGCACGGCAAACGGCAGAGCCAGCAGCAGCAACCACAGCGTCCACATCCGCGCCGAATACCACATGACGATCCGCTGAGCTATGCGGGCTAGGTCGTATTGCGGCGCGTCGCCTGCCCCCACGAGGACCGCAGTCAAGAAGAGAGCGGCAGGAAAGATGAGCGCCAGTTGCATCGCCGCGACGATACGTGTCAGCGTGCGCATGAGAGCTTTATAACACAAAGTTAAAGCACCCGCGAGGGGGCTGGCGCAAGACCGACGGGATCGTCCAATATGGACGCGGCCCGAATCTGAAACCGGCCCACTACCCGGCCGCTGGCGGGTGTCCGGTCGCGCAAGCTTTCTCGCATTCTCTCCGTTCCATTACCTCCGTTCCGTTATCTCCGTAACGCTCCGCTCTCAACGGTCGCGCCGCAACTTCATTTGATGCTATTTTGGAACAAACTGACGGTTAGCGGTTCGAACGGGGACCGAGAAATTGAACCGCAATCGATGCATTTGTTTTTGGAGGGGGCCCCATGAAGAGATTTTTCCGTTTCTTTCGTCGCAAGCCGATCGTCCACGTCGCCATTGCCTTGGCATTGATCGCCGTCGTCCCTGCCAGCCTGGCGGAATCGGCCGCGCGCATCGACAAGCACACGCGCAAAATCGAAAAACGTCTCGCCAAATATCGCACGGGCGCCTTTTTGCAGGTTGACCTTCTCGACAACACAGAGGTCCTGGGCTCTCTGGGCGAACTCTCCGGCACAACCTTCCAGCTCACCAGCTCCGACAACAATAGGAAGATGACAATCTCCTATGCCGACGTGGCGCAGGTGAAGAAGGGCAGAGAATACATCGGCGAGGGTTCCGAGCCTGCGCACCATATACCCCATCTGGCGCCGATCCTCATCGGAGCCGTTGCTGCTGGCGCAGCCGTCGCGCTGGTGGAAACAAAGCCGTTCTAAGCAGAGGCTGACCGGACCGGGGCGGGCGGGCCGGGCAGGCCGGGCAGACACGGGGCCCGTTTCGGGTTTGCCCCATTCTCTCCCTGATAGATTCATAAGAGTGCGCTGCTCATCGCGTAGCTTGGCGCCGCCTGGCCGATTCGCGTGCGCCGCTGCTTCAATTGCGCCGGAAGAGAGCTATGTTCCATCCCACTGAAGACATTCGCATTCAATGGACCAAGGTGGTACTTCCTCCCGTCTTTCTTGAGGAGGAGATGCCGGTCACCGAAACTGCCTCAACCACGATTTACAATGCGCGCAACGAAATCACCGAAATTCTGAATGGCCGCGACGGCCGCCTCCTTGTTCTTGTCGGGCCGTGCTCGATTCACGACGCCAGGGCGGCGCGCGAATACTCGGCGCTGCTCAAGGATGCAATCAAGGAGTTTGCCGGCGAGCTGCGCATCGTGATGCGCGTGTACTTTGAGAAGCCGCGCACCACGATCGGATGGAAGGGCCTGATCAACGATCCGCATCTCGACGGCACATTCAGGATCAACGACGGCCTGCGCCTCGCGCGCCATCTGCTCCTCGACCTGGCCGAAATGGGCGTGCCCGCGGGAACCGAGTTCCTCGACATGATTTCGCCGCAATACATTGCCGGCCTGGTTAGCTGGGGCGCTATCGGCGCGCGCACCTCTGAAAGCCAGGTGCACCGGCAACTGGTCTCCGGCGTGTCGTGTCCAGTGGGCTTCAAGAACGGAACCTCGGGCGACGTGCAGGTGGCCATTGACGCGGTGCTGTCGGCGTCTTTCTCGCACACCTTTCTTGGCCACACGCATCACGGCCAATCTGCCATCTTTGTCACCACCGGCAATCCCGATTGCCACATCATCCTGCGCGGCGGCCGCAAAACCGTGAACTATACGGCCGATTGCGTCGCCGATACCGCGGCCCGCATGGAAAAGGCCGGCATCGCGCCCCGCATCATGATCGACTTCAGCCACGCCAATAGCGGCAAGGACTACCGCCGCCAGGCCGTCGTTTGCCACGACGTCGCTGCGCAGATTGCCGCCGGCAACCGCAACATCATCGGCGCCATGATCGAAAGCAATCTGGTGGCAGGCGCGCAGAAACTGGTTCCCGGCCAGCCGCTGGGCAATCTTGTTTATGGCCAAAGCATCACCGACGCCTGCATCGACTGGGCCGAAACGCACGGGCTGCTTGCGGAACTGGCAGCGGCTGTCCGTGCGCGGCGCGGTGCCTGACAAATCCTAACCGTGCCATGATTGATTGCGGAGGGTCTACGCCACGCGTTCGCAGAGTTCGATCTTGGGTCGCCGCTTGCGGCTGGCCTGCCACAGATCGTACTGAGTCTGCAAGTCAATCCAGAGCGTAGGGCTGGTTCCCAGTGCGTCGGACAGGCGCAAAGACATATCGGCCGAGATACCGGCCTTTCCGTTCAGGATGCGGGAAAGTGTAACGCGCGAAACGTGCAGCTTGGCTGCCGCCTCTGAAACCTGCATCTCCCCAAGCCATTCGCGCAGCACGCGTCCCGGATGCGCTGGATTGTACATTTGCGCCATTTCTCGATTGCGGTTCAAGATTTCCTCTACGGTGCGCTCTCGATCTGCCGCGAAATCCATCGGCTCAGGCTGACGCCTTCGACGGCGGCGCGCAAAGCCGCCTTCCGGTGCAACTCCGGTTCGGTGCGCACCAGAATCTTTCCATTGAAGGGGCGATCCGGCGGCTGGCCGGTTTCGGCGCATAGCTCCAGATAGCTGTCGATGCTCTCGCGGAATGCCCGAGTCAACTCCTTTGCCGTGCTTCCCTCAAAGTGAATCACGTCTCTGAGCCCGGCAACGATCCCGGAGAAGGTGTTGTCCTCCGGATCGAAGTCGATAGGGCCGGCAGTGTAACCTTTGTATTCCATCATGGCTTCACCTCCGCGTTGATAAGGAACTGGCGCACCGCATCCACTGCACCCTTCTTGGTCTCAGGCCGTGCATGAGGGCGGTGAAAGATGGCGGTCACTCCGTTGAGCTTTGCCGCAACACGGCTCCCCGCACGCTCGGTAATCTCGCCTCCCAATGCACGAATCAGCGATTCAATCGCGGACCAGCGAATGTCTGCCTTGGTCGGGCGCTGAAATATGGCGTTCAGCGTTCTCTGTTGCGCTTTATTCATGACAGAGGAATCTTAATCGTTCTGCCCTCTGTGCACAAATAGAATGATAGCACATTCCGCTATCAAATGAAATACAGCGGTTGGCGCGCCCGCACGATACATTGAAAGGTTGTGCATGTCCGCTCTTTCATCCTTCGCTTGCGGCAAAGGTCGCTGGTGCGCGCCATCGCGCTCTCGCTGGGCGCGTTCGCGGCCAGCTTGCGGCTGGCCGGGTTTCCCTACATTGAAGATCTGCACGGCTCGCGATGGCAGATTCTAGCTTTACTGGCGGCCGCATGGGGAATGGCGGAGACGGCCCGCTGCCTGCAACGCCGCTGGAGCCTCTACCATGCCGGCGTGCTCATCCTGCTCTACGCCGATCTCATGATTCTGGCGGCGATCGTGGTGTTGCTGGCCGTCCCGTGAGCGGGCCGTGCAACAGTGCGGAGGAGGTGCGTCGCCGTGTAGCATGGGCAGAGCGCACGCTTAACCGGCGATCTTTGCGGCTGGCAATCCCTGACCCAACTCACCCGCAAAACCGGTTGAACTTACCTTGCGCCGGAGGAAGCAATGTTGAAAGGATTTCGAGATTTTATTCTGCGCGGAAACGTAGTTGACCTGGCCGTCGCCGTCATTCTCGGCGCCGCATTCAACGCCATTGTGGCTTCGCTGGTGGGAGACGTGCTGAACCCGTTGGTCGCCGCGACCATTGGCAAGCCGGATTTCAGCAGCGTGATTCTGCACGTGGGCGGCGGCCAGATTAAGGTGGGCAGTTTTCTCAATGCGTTGGTTGCGTTCCTGATTGTGGCGTGCGTGGTTTATTTCGCGATCGTGCTGCCCATGAACACGATCTCGGCGCGGATGAAGAAGCCGGAGGCGCCGGCCGAGCCCACAACCAAGCCGTGCCCGGAGTGCCTGAGCGAAATTCCGCTGGCAGCGCGCCGCTGCGCACACTGCTCGCAGCCTGTGGCCTGATGACCGAAGGTTGATAATCAGTTCAATCCACCCAGGGGGCCGATTCCATGAGCCAGCGCTCGGCGCTTGCATTCTTTTTCTTTCCGGCAGTTTTAACTGTAGGCCTGCAATCCGGCCTGCTGCGGGCGCAGGCGCCGCTGCCTGCCCCGCTGGGCTATGCCGACTTCAGCGCCGAAGCCAAGATCGAGGAAAAGTTCCTGGCTGTGCCCGATCCCAAATTGGCCGGCGAGGAGCTCAAAACGCTCACTGCCGAACCGCACCTGGCAGCCTCGCCCGAAGACCACAAAACCGCGGAGTATGTGGCGCAGAAGTTTCGCGCGGCTGGGCTGGAAACCACAATCGTTCCCTACCGCGTGCTGATGAACCGGCCCAAAGTCGTACACGTCGAGGCCTATGACCCGGCCGGCCATCTGCTCATGAGCGGACCCACGCGCGAACACGTCGAGGGCGACCCCGGCCAGGACGATCCGCGCGTTGTGATGCCGTTTAATGGTTCCTCGGGTTCGGGCGACGTGACCGGTGAAGCGGTGTACGCGAATTACGGGCGGCTCGAGGACTTCAATGAGCTGGCGGCCCGACACATCGATCTGCACGGCAAGGTTGTGATCTGCCGCTATGGCGCCAACTTTCGCGGCGTGAAGGTCTACCTCGCGGAGCAGCGCGGAGCCATCGGCGTGCTTCTCTACTCCGACCCCAAGGACGACGGCTACGACAAAGGCGATGTGTATCCCACCGGCCCCTGGCGGCCCGATACCGGCGTGCAACGCGGCTCGGTGCAATATCTGTTCAAGTATCCCGGCGATCCCGAAACTCCCGGCGTGGCCTCGACTCTCGACCTGCCCGACTCTGCCCGCATCCAGAGCTTTACCGGTCCCGAGGGCGACCAGCCCGGCATCATCTCCATTCCCCTCAGCTATCACGATGCAGCGCCGATTCTGCAAGCGTTGAAAGGACCAGACGTGCCGCAACAATGGCAGGGCGCGCTGCCCTTCCGCTATCACATGGGTTCGGGCGGGGTGAAAGTGCACCTTGTCTCGCAGCAGGATTACGAGCGGTGGGTCATCTGGGACGTGATCGGAAAGATCGAGGGCGCGCAAGATCCAGATGCCTGGGTGATTGTCGGAAATCATCGCGATGCGTGGGTCTATGGCACGGTCGATCCCTCGAGCGGCACCGCCTCCATGCTTGAAGCTGTGCACGGCCTGGGTGTGTTGCTGCGCCAGGGCTGGCGACCCAAACGCACCATCGTGTTTTGCAGTTGGGACGCCGAGGAGGAAGGCCTCATTGGCTCAACGGAATGGGTCGAGCAGCAAGGCCGCCTCCTCGATCGCGCAGTAGCTTACTTCAATGTGGATGTCGGTGTCTCGGGCCCGGACTTTGAAGCCTCCGCCGTGCCTTCGCTCAAGGAGTTTGTTCGCGGCATCGCCCGCTCGGTTCCCAGCCCGCTGGGCGGAACGGTCTTTCAGCGGTGGCGCGTCAGCCAACCTGTCGCCGACGAGCATCGCGGCTCCAATGCGCCGCCCATCGAGGGCGAAGAAGTGCACGTGGGCGATCTCGGATCGGGTTCAGACTACACGGCCTTCCTGCAACATGCGGGCGTGCCCGCCACCGACATCAGCTCCACCGGTCCCTACGGCGTTTATCACTCGGTCTTCGACGACTTTAAGTGGTACACGCAAAACGCCGATCCTCACTTCCTCTATCTGCAGCAGATGGCGCGCGTGCTCGGCCTCGAGGCGCTGCGCATGGCCGATGCCGATGTGCTGCCCTACGACTATGTGGCCTACGCGCGCGAGATCTCCGCGTATATTCAGGCAGCCAAACGCAAGGCCGCCGACAACGCCCTTTCATCGCTCGACTTTGACCCGGCCGAAGCCGCGGCGGCGCGCCTTCTAACCGCTGCGCAACGAGACTACGCAATCGAAGCCGCTCCATCGGGCAATCTGGCCCGGTTGAATCTCGCGCTGCGGCAAACTGAGACCGCCCTGCTCACCGGCGCGGGATTGCCCGATCGCCCCTGGTATCGCCATACCATCTACGCCCCCGGCGAGTTCACCGGCTACTCCGCCGTGGTCATTCCTGGCGTCAACGAGGCCATCGATGCCAAGAACGCCGGCCTGGCCGCGCAGCAGCTGCAGGTCCTGACCCAGGCGCTCGATCGCGCCGCAAGCGCCCTCGACACGGCGCGTTGACAAACCTCCGTTCCTCAATTCCGCTGCCTTTAGCAGAATCATTCCGAGCGCAATAATTACTTTGGTAATCTATTGCTCTCTTGCGCCCGTACTAGCCACCCTCTCACCAATAATCCATTCAATGTAGGTTGATTAGCACGTTTTGTGCAAACCTCGCTCGCCCGTCCCCGCAAATTCTTGCTTGCAACTCTGCGAGAAATCGTATAGTCTAAGTAACCAGTCATAGATTACTATAGTGCCGATAATTAAGTTACTCTGATTTGAATTTGCCTTGTGACCGCCTGTTCCTCGCCGGCGGCGCGCAACGTAGTTGGAAGGAGCGTGCTATGCACGATCTGTGGATCGCCCTCATTTTCGTCACGCTGGCGGCCTCGCCGGTCATTGTCGCGGCCCTGCCGATGCGCGAATCCGACGACGCTTTAGAGAGCCACACGGGCAATGTCGATCTTCGCGTTCCGTCTCCCTCCGCAAGCCGCTAGCTTCGTTTGCCGCCGGCGCCGCTTGGCGCCTATTGCGCTCTGCCGCAGATCGCCGTTCCACACTGCCCCCAATCTGCCATGCTCATTCCCACATACGAGTGATTTCCTATCGACTCAAGGCAGCGCTAATGTATTGAATCAGGCTCCTTAGAGAGCCCGGTGCATCGAAAATTGGCGCACTTGTGGAGGTAGTTCCATGTACGACCTTGTAATTGAACTGGTCTTGGTCGCAATGATCGTCGTTCCGGCTGTTGCGGACTCGCTGAAGCCGGCTAAAGCCATCTCGAGCAACCGCTTGGCTACGCTCAGAAAACTGCGCCGCGACACATAACACCGCGGCCAACGCCTCTCATGCAGGCGCGCCCTTCCGCCCACCCCCTCGTTTTCTCAGTTCCGTACTCCCTTGTTCCCTGTCTTTCCTTGCTTTCTTGACCCCGCGCCTTCCTCCCCGTATCGTTAAAGCTGGAGCATTATGAAGGTTT
>Ga0182027_10004512_pt1 | contig 21541 bp, 25 predicted proteins | sample 712E1DmetaG_FD_121300 | JGI IMG/M metagenome (GOLD analysis project Ga0182027, IMG submission 121300) | Permafrost microbial communities from Stordalen Mire, Sweden - 712E1D metaG (Illumina Assembly) | ecosystem: Environmental > Terrestrial > Soil > Wetlands > Permafrost | place: Sweden... | reverse complement strand
CCCCCGACTCGACATCAGAGGGTGTTGTTCGCAGTTGCTCCACGAACTGTTGAGGCGTATTGACCTATGCGGCTTGTCTGTAGAAGTGTTTTCCAACGAAAACCCCTACGGCGTGCCTTGTTACTCGGCATACCTCATCGATGAACGGGGGCCATTCCCCACGAATGTCGGTTGCGGCGCGCACCTGGACCCGAATGTTGCGGTAGCGAGAGCTATCACCGAGGCCGCCCAGGGACGCATCACGATGATCAGTGCGTCTCGTGAAGACAACTTCAGGGCGGATTACCGCTTCTTGGGTGAAGTAGGGGACGTTCTTCTGGAACGCGCCCGCTATGAACAGTCGATTACTCCAACGCCGACGCAAATGCCGGAGGTCCCGCCCATTCCGAGGACCGTGCAGGATGCTCTCGATGGGGTTGTTGAGCGTCTGCGCCAAGCGGGCGTAGATGACATTCTGGGAGTCGACATGACCGATCCGGAAACTCGAATTCCTGCAGTGAAGCTCTTGGGCCCCGGTTTGTGTGGATATCACCGTGCACCCGAAGGCCGCATCGAGGCCCACCGTGCCTGGCTCGGGGAAAGAGGTCAATCGTGAAGCTGGTGTGTTTCGTCGGCATCACCATTGCACCCGAAGACGCAAAAGGAATACTCGATGCAGAGTATTTCGGCCCGATCAAAGCGGGCGACATTCCCGCGGTCATCGCTGAAGTGGGGCCGTGCGCGATTGGAATTGTCGATGGCGTATTCCACCGAACCGCCGCAGTACTGCACAAGGATATCCTGTACGCACTGGACAAAGGGATACAGGTCTTCGGAGCTGCTAGCATCGGAGCTCTCCGAGCGGCTGAACTCAGGGATTGCGGCATGATTGGAGTGGGTCAGGTGTACGGGAAATATGTCACTGGCGAGTTAACAGGCGACGATGAAGTCGCTGTGCCCGTTGCCCGCCTCCCTGGCAAAGGCTGGGTGATCGCCAATGACTGTGACGCCCTCGTGAACATTCGAGCGACCCTCGCAGCAGCGCAAATCCGCGGCGCGCTGACTGAAGCGGTGGCCACAGCGATCGGGCAAGCAGCCAAAGGACTATGTTTCACAGAACGCCGCTGGGATCTCATCCTTCAGCGAAGCGGGCTAGGAATGAGCACATCTGAACTCACCGCGTTGGAGATCGAACTCTCAATGGCGCGCATCGACGTAAAGCGCGCTGATGCGATTGCCATGTTGCACGCGATGAACACCTGGGCTGCCAGCACTTCCGACTCACAGCCGACTCGCACGCGAGTGCCTCCATGTCCGCCTAAAGATGAGGTAAGCCTGGGTCCCTTCTGGGATCAAAGCCTTTTCTCCCGACCACTTTCGCTGCGCGAAAGTCAAGGCTGCATTGATTATGTGGCCGACGGTGCGCCGCTTCTTCAAGACATGCTGGACTATGCCGTTGTCCGAGACCTCCGAGGGGCACGAATCTTTCAAGATGGACTGACGCGGGCTCTCCTGACGTACGTTGGAGCAATCCACGGAGTGACTGTGTCTGACGACCAAGTCCAGCGGTGTGCTGAACACCTAGTTCATCTCAATGGGGGCCTTCCCGAGCAGTTGACCCCGCTGACGAACAGCGACATTTATGCAATGGCAAAAGAAGAGTGCATATGTGAGAAGGTCCTCGATCACTTTCGGAGCAGTTGGATCAAGGTATTCTCCTAACGCTGCTTGTCGAGGGGGAGTTCAGCGCATTGCGCGACCGAATGGTTCGCCACGTTGAGGACCGTGCCTGCCCGGTGCAAGATCCAAGAGAATGGGCTTGTCAGCGCCTGGAAGCCGAATTCGGAGTTAGAGATGCTTCAGACTATTTCGATCGTTTCTTATCTTGGATTCCAAGCCATCGGCTTCGAGCAGCTCTTAGCAAGCTCCCGCCAGGCGGCGACACGGTGGCACCGCCTGACGGCAATCATGAACGCTAGCACTTGCAGCTGACCTGCTGCCATTGAACTGTATGACTTGGGCAGCCCGCACCGGACATTGAAGCTTTCTTCGTCTTGCCGACAACCTTGGGTTTTTGGTACGGCTTATCGATTTTTTTCATATTGCGTTCACCTCCTTTCTGTAGAAATCGACCATCCAGCACCGGCCTTAAGCGGAGGCGCCGAAGTTTTGGGGAAGAAGCGTCCTCCAAAATCCTGGTTTGCTCGCTGGACCGCGAGTCGTGCCGTCGCCGAGGCGGCGTGCGGCGATTTTCCACGCAGGGACGGATTCGATGAATCGTCGCGATGGTGCACGCGAGCAATATGCCCAGATCGCGGAGAGCTTTGCGTCACAGGGATTGACCAATTCGCGCACAACCTGCATTCGCCCGTCTTTCTGGTCGCCACAGCCCCCTGGCGCAGGGTGCAAAAAGGATCGGCTGTTCGGATTCTCCGATCAACCGGGACACCCAGCGACAACGCGTTCTTTATGGCTCCATGGCCTCTCGTTTCCGGCAACTCTAAATCTCCCGTCGATCCACGCGAAAACGGCCTCGTTTGGCACCAAGCGAGACCGTATCGTGGTATCCCAATGGAATATCACACTGCGGTGGCGAACTCAACGAAGAGAAGCGACCACGCGGTTGCTTACGCCCTGGAGCCTCGGCCCCACCCTCAATTCCAGCCCACAACTTCCATAGCTTGGCGTTCAACGGCTGCTGCTCCTATCCGAGGCTTCGTTCTTGTCGAGTGTCGGCGTTATGGGCCCGGCACAAAATCGGCTATTTGAAGCTTCAAGGACAAGGTCAAGATACTTACCAAACCTCTGTCCTCTCGCTGTCCTTTCAATGCACTTGAATCTTCTTACACCGAGTCGCAAGTACGTGCTGACGTCGGTGACGGTCACCTGAAGTCTCCGGGGCGACGTCCGTCCCCGTTTCATGTTCGGGCATGTGAATCCGGCTTCGGCGATCATTCCGTTATTGACTTCCGAATTGTAGCGATAGTGGTCGATGCAATTAACCCCGAATCCGATGCACTCGTTGTTGAGGAAGACTTCCAACTTGCGCCAGTTATCGGCGTTTGACAAGACTGAGAAGTCGTTTGTGCGTTCGACTGGGCAAACAACTACGTCGTAATTCGAAAACAGAACGTTTTCATCCCACGATTCGGTAAGAACGCCGATCGAGGAGAAAAGGAAGCGAAAATCCGGATAGCGAGAGCGGATTCGCTCGGCCAGCCAATGGCGAGATACAATGACGCCGTTGTTCGGAGAATAGACCTGCTCAAGTGTCTTCCAAGTTTGATCATCAATCTCAAGTTCATTCGGCTCCAAGACTGTATTGCAGCAGAGGTTGAATGGAATCGAACGCCTCATTAGATACGAAATGACCTGCCCGAACTCGTCCTTACACTCATGGATGATACGCCCGCCGTCTAGTCTAAAGGCTGGTGGCGCGCCAAAGAACGATACCCTGATTCCACGTTCAAAGAGTTCATCGAAAGCGGTGATATCGAATTCACAGCCCAAGGAAATCTCAAGCATTTCTCGACCTCTCAACCACGACCCACGAACGACGTCGGGGCTTGGCCGAAACCCTATGGCACCGTCGCATTTGGTTTCTGCTTCCTTTCTCCTCACAAATATGGCGACCAGGACACATACCGGCTATCAACCTCGTGGTCGTCAACGATTGGGTTGCTCACAAGCTGTCGTTTCAACTGGCTGTTCAAGTCGATGACGAAGATTTCGAACCCGGCGACGCTGCCAGTTTCCTGGGCGGCGTACCCAACGCTCTGGCCGTCCGGTGCGATAGCCCATTGTATGGCGGTGCCCTTCGTCCGGATCACCTGCGTTTGGCCCGAAGCCGTGTCCGCAACTCCAAGGCCGCCGTCTCGGCCGAAAACGACTCTGCTTCCGTCTGGGGTCCACACCGGCTCACTGTCTCCAGGTTCGAATCTGGCGGCCTGGCGAAACTGTGCTCCGTTGGCATCAACCTCAAACAGGCGCAACTCACCCTCCCCAGGGCGAGTAGAGAACATGATCCTATCCGACGGCGACCACGTAGGATACACAGAGTCCTCCGTGTAGAGCAAGTGCGTCCACTTCTTGGTTGCGACCTCAACTACGCACAACTGGTACCGCTTCTCGTTCCATAGCCATAGCGAGTATGTCAGCCGTTTCGAGTCCGGTGACCAAGACGGAGGCGTTGCGTCAACGTCATTGTGATGAGTGAGTTGTCGGACGTCCGAACCGTCGGGCCTCATCATGAATACACTCTGCAAACCGCCGTTGTCTCGGGTCCCTTCCGAGAAAGCGATCCAGCGGCCGTCGGGGGACCACCGGGGGCTCTGCCTGGTCGGCCGAATATGACGGGCATCACTCCCGTCGGGGTTAATGGTGTAGATCCCCCTTGGACACCGCGGCACATGTTCACCTGTTCGCTCAAAGGTGAGTCGTGTACGTAATTGGCGGCCAACAGCGCCGCCGAACCATTTGCTGAACATCGAACCTCCGCAAGAGGAACCTACAGGGGCCGCCAACTGCGAAGGGCGCGAACCGCTGGCTTAATGATAACGAGCATAGCGGCGCGCCGGAGCCAACCAAATCTCTCAATCAGTTGAGCGAGTGGCGGGGAGGCCAGATAGTAGACACGCACAAACGCCCGCCCCACTCGCCGATGGACCAAAATCTCATCGCGGAACGCCGACAGAGCCAGAACCTCGGGGGCCAAAGGGTCCCCGCAGGCAGCCGTAGCCACGTAACATGGACCGCCCTTTGCAACGATCCAGACGTCCGTTGAGTTCGACGGCATGTCAATCACAACCATCAGCTTGCACGCGGCACTCTGGGCACTTGCGGCGGCCTGCCGAACGTAGTCGATTACCTTCTCGTCCGTCGGCTGGAAACGGGCGGTCGGCGGCCTGTTCTCCAGTTGCCATGCGTTCTTCATGGCGATCACGGCGCCCCGTTGCGTAGAGCCTTCGAATGCGCCGGTCTTGTCCGCACGCTCTATGAAGCCAAGAAACATCTTGCTCGACTTCGGGAAACTCTCGCGGATCTCAGCTAAGGCCTTGTGGATCTCGCCTGTTGTCATCGGAACACGTCCTCCCTGTAACTTGCTTGATTGTCGCCCCTTAGATGTCGGAGTTGTAGGCTGCGAAAGGGGGCCCTCGCATCGATAACACCGATTATCACGAAAGAACCGCGCATAAGCGTAGCCGTCCGAGAAACTCGGTGCCTCGATCCACCTCCGACAGGAGGCACACCACTTCTTCATTTGCCATCCCCTGCACCCAAGAGAACCAACGCCGTTTCTGATGTTTTTGAAGTTCTTCTTCGCTAGCGACATAGGCAGACGACCCCGCCGGCGCCAGTGCGATCACGCGCTGGAAATGCTCAATAGCCTTCTGTTTGCCGCCGCTGATCTCTTCCGCTGCGCCGGCGCAAAAGCGACCGAATCGATAATGAACTTCCGCCTGCAAGCTGGGCTCGCCATTCGCCAAGGCAAGCGCCTTTTCATAACACTCAATAGCCGATTGTTGGTTGCCCTTGCTCCCATGGATTTTCTGCCAATTGCCTAGTATCTGGGCCTTGGCGAGGATGACACGGGTGCGCACGCCGATATCGTTCTCCGGAACGCAGGCCTCGATTGCATCGCACTCCTTGCTCAGGCGGCTACAGAGGACATCTGTATCGGCGTCGTATCCCCGGAGGCTGCGCTTGGTGGCGTAATCATCGCCAAAGAACCGGCGAATTTCATCCTGCACGGAACGAAGGCGATGCTCGGAGACTGCGGGTTCAACCGATGCTGCGTCTGCGTTTCCCGGCCGCGGGAGTCGCTCGGCGATCTGCAGAATGACGCCGCGCATGCGCTCCTTGACAAGCGGCCTGAGCGCGAACGGGAGCAAAGGAGTCACTGTCTTTGCCGCCTCCTCCAAGTTCGCGGGATTTCTTGCCGCCTCGACCGCGTCGATGCCGGCCTGCTTCAGGATGTCAACGACCTTTTGTCGCAGTTCGTCATTGCTTACCATGACGGTGCATTTGCTCCTTCTGTAAGGGCTGGCAGCCGGTTCGCGGTCGAACCCTTGTGCGTCGGAACCGTGTGGGTCATACCTGATCTCCGTACGTCCGGTAGATGCTCCTCGCGGCATTCCAATTCATACCTGTGATGGTCTCGATTTGTTCCGGAACGATTGGGCCGGACAGTTCGTAACGACTGTAGAGTTTCGCGAAGGTCTGGAGGCGACGGTCGTTCCGCTCGATGTTGAGCATCCGTCCGCAACAGGCCAGGGCGCAGCCCAGTATATGGCGCTTGCGTCTGTAGGCCATTCGATCCAGCGTCTGAGGTAATTGCATCAGCAATATGTTGAACAACTCGGACAACAGTTGCTCGTCCGGTCCGACCACGTACATTTCTTTGATGATCTCGGCGGCCGCCTGTTCGCCATCCTCTGCGTCGAGGAGGGCTGCCGCTTTGTCGAAATGCAATCCGGGATAGTCTCCTTCCTCAGGTGCGTCTTCGTCTTCAGTCCAGAGGGGCCGAGCCTGGAATGCGCCGGCCAGGAACTCTCCGCTCGGTCGCGTGGTCTCAACTACCGCTGGAGGGAGAACGCGAATCTTGATGGGTGTCATTTAAATATGCCTCGCTCAATCTCGATAGGGTTACCGGTTACCGTCGGGTCGCCGTTCGGCGCCTATACATTTACATACACTCTTCCGTATTGGAGAAACTTCTCGCCGTCAATCCAGACCCGATGCTGTTGCGGGTATGTCTTGTCCACCGGAATCCCCCGGCGCGTGACACACTTGTCGCATACGAACACTCTGTGCCCCTCCGAGATCAACATCTTTTCGAGAGGTGGAACAGCGCCGATCGTGGTTGGGAATTTGCATATCGCGCATCGCCATGGAGGAATCCCGAGCTCAGAAAGGCGCTCGCGGCCGGGGTGTTTGGCCAACTCTGCAATCATTTTCTCGACTTGTTCGCTGGGCTGCACTTGATAGAAGCGCCACATACATACAAGCCAGCACTCACCGATTTTGGGCACGTCCTGGGTCATGTGGCGCTGGACGACAAACTGAAACTTCATTTGGTACAGAGTGGAAAGCAGGCCGAGGACCTCTGTATCCGGCCCGATCACTGCGGCCTCCATCTGTGCCTCGGCGATCGCCTCGTCCAACCGTTTCAAATTCATCAGGTTGGTGGCTCGGAAGAAATGAAAGTCCGGCACCTCCTCCTGCGTGAACTCGCGCATCCGATCCAGTGCTTTGAGAGCTTCCGCGAACTGCTGGAATTCGAAATATTCGGTGGCGAGCTGCAAATGCGCTTCGGCGAGCCGCGGAAACTTGGCGATCGCCTGTTCCTCAAGCGCGATTGCAGTCTTGAAGTCGCCGGCTTCGTGGGCATCAACAGCCTTGTCGTGGAACATTCCGGCCTCCACCAGCGCGGTCAGTGATGCGGTAGGGTTGGTAGGGTCGGGTTGATAGCAAAGGAAGTGCTTCTCCCGGAATTCTTGCCGATTCCACACGGGTTTCCGTTCAAAAACAGCAATCAACTGCTCGGGCGTGAGCCCCACGGAGAACTGTCCTTCGAGAGCCATAATTCACCTCAGCACGATCACAAGAGATCCTGAATTCCTTCGGTAGTCAGACATGATGCTGTCCTCCATGACGGCCTATCGACCCCTGTAAAAGCTCCACATCTGGCGTCGCCTTGCAAGTTGAGATGCCTCGGATGGACCCGACGCAGCTTGTAGAGCCATGAGTGCAGCGGAAAGCGCCCTTTGTACGTCCGGTGCCGGATCTGCCGCACAGCGGTCCCTCAAAATTTCAGTGAGAGGCTCCGGGTTAAAGCCAAACTGCCCGAAGGCGAATGCGGCGATCTTGCGATAACGACCATTTGGGCCGTGTAACAGGGCGAAGAGTGAGTTTATTGCGGAATCGAATTCGGTGCCGTCAACGGCGGAAAGCATCAGTCGCAAAGGGCGCGGCGTAGGCTCGATACCAGCCGCCATTGAGAGCATGTCGGGACGCGCCAGGATTTGTTCAGCCTCAAGTAAGAAATCCGGCGGTTCATCAACCTGCGCGGTAGATTGAGTTTGTGAGTTCTTTTGCCAAAACATGGGATTGCCTTTCGAGAAGTCAGTGTCCACCATCACCTCGGAAAGAAGCGGGCCACGAGAGCGTCTACCCGCGGCATCGAATTCAAGAAGGTGACGTCCCTTCGTGCAATGCCAACCCTGGCCGCGATCCTGGCCATGCCGTCGAGTTCCTGGGCGTCATTCTCGCCCCAGCCCGCCGTCGTGATCGACAGCGAGTCGCAATAGGCCTTGATCGCCTCCACAATCACGGGCCGGGCCCGCTGCGGTTCTTGCGATCGCGACAAATGAGACGCCATCTGTTTCAAGATGTTAGCCTTACCCCCGAGATGGGTGGCTACATCGCCTGGCGAGCCCTTCTGCGAGAAGTACTGGATGGCTTCGTTGGCGATGATCAAAGCATCAGGCAACTTGTCGAGTTGATTGAGCGCCTTGAACATCGCCGAGTAGTAGTAGAACGCACCGCATTCTAGGAAGCCCATTTGCTTCGCGCCGTCGGCGAGCAGTACGGCTCCCTCGTAGTCCCCCATCTCTGCAGCACAATACGCTGCGCAACAAGTAGCCGTCATCGCCCAGCCATCGGTGACACCCGCACCACCGAACGCCGCGCAAGCAGAGAAGCCCTGAGCAGCTTCCTCTAACCTCCCTTGGGACACCAGGAAAAACGGTGCTTTGAACGCATCGGGTGCAGAGTTGATCTCGGCCTTCACCCGCTCGATGTACTCTTTTGGCATTGGGCATTGGCTGGCCTGCAGCGCCTCTTGGAGGCCAGCGTTCCATGGTTGCCCATGGTAAACGTTGCTGACAGCCCGTGCCCTGATCTGATCTGTGGCGCCGTTCGGCACCTCAAGTAAGGCGATTATGGCAGCGCCCATGGCGTCCTTGGCGCCCCCAGGTTGTTCATGGCCATACGCGGAGCGGAGCACTTCGATAACGCCTGTCTCGCCGATTTGGCCGAGTGCGAACGCTGAATATTTTCGGACCATGATATTAGGGGACCCAAGGCACTCAACCAACGCGTTGATCGTTCCCGCCCGATCTCTGCGCAGCATTTCGCGCAGCGGGTAAGGTGCCCGCACGACCTTTGTCGCCTCATCTAAATAGTCACTCATTAATCACTCCTGTCCGACCTTGCAGCCAAGGTGACTGCAACTCCTGATTCACCGCCCGAACAGTGAACGAAGAAAACCCTTCTTCTCCTCCTTGTCGCTACCCATGGCAACCGGGCCAGCCTGCCGAGCCGCCTTGTATTCTGCGAGCGCGGCCGTTGCTCGTGGATTGCGAATGCACTCCAGAGCATTGACAATCGTCCAGGCCTCTGAGTCGTCAGCAGAACGCAAACCAGAAATCAGGGAGTCGATCCCCTCTTGGGCCCCAAGCGCATGCAGCGCGAGCGCCGCGTCGGTCCGGACATCACGCCTGTGGTGACGAAGGGCCTCTTTCAAGATCGGAATTGCACGACGATCACCCGTGACCGCGAGTTGGCGAATGAGCGAGAGCGTGTCGGAATGCCCCAACCCGACTCTTCTCTGCAAGTTCTCCTCCACCGCCGGGACGATCCGACGAACATCGCCTCGCGGAATGTCACCCCACCAGCCGGGAAGTTTGTTCCAGCGCACATGCTTGTAAGCCTCAGTTCTCAACGCGTTCACGGCCTCGACGGCCCCGCCGATGCTGGCGAGTTTCTCCGTCATGACCTCGAACTGGACCTGATCGATTCCAGCGAATACAACTGCTGCTTCCTCGAAACGTCCCTTGTTAATCAAACCCTCTGCCACGGCTAAGGCCAGTTTGGGATCGGCTTGGACTATCTTCGGTTCCTTCTTGATTAACTCGAACTGCGCAAGGGAGTCCCGCGAGGATTCGAGGAGAAGGCAGAGATTTCGCTTGGCAGCAACGAGATCGATATCGGCCGCGATCCGGTTTGGGTTAGCGTCAAGCTGGCGAACCGCCTCCTCGAGTGCAACCTTGCCGTGATCCTTAAACGACAACTCGATCAAGGTACCGGCCACGCCGATTAAATCATTTGGGTCAATTCTTGACGTGCTAATCTCGCCGCGGATTTGTTCGGGCGTGAAACGCATCGCGATCTCCGAGATAACGGTCATGTTCAAGATGTTGTCCCAATCAATCGGAGATCCTCTGAATTCATCGAAGGGATTTGACATGGGCTGTTCCTTTCGTCTCCCGACTTTCGACCCGTGTAATGTGACGACCCCGATTAGCGTGCATTGTTCAGCCACGAGAGCGCGGTGTCCAGCGCTTCTTGCAGGTCGTACGCTTTGCCAGCGTACCGGTCGGTGATCCAATAGACGTACACCTCATTTGAGATCGGGTGCCAGGTGACCTTGTACTCCCGACCCTGATAACGAACGTAGCCGTGGCGGTAATCAGACATATATTTCCTTCCTAATGGCGGGAGGGGTCTGCGCTTTGGCCGGCTGAACCGGCGGGCCGCCGAGAGGGGGGAACGGCATGCGCAGACTCCTTATATGAGTGCGGTATGAAAAATATGAGTGCGGTATGAAAACGCATATTATACACTCAATCTCCTTTCTGTGTTTGCACTGCCGATCCGAGGCTTTCGTCGAAAAGGAACAGGTCCAGATGGTGCGCGGGTACCGGCGTCGATCCGCGAAGCCGGAGTCGAACCGAAACTTCTTCGGCACCGCCGCCGGAGACAGTAGATGACGGTGCCGATTTGACTCGCATTTGGTCGACGTGCTTGGTTCGCCGACAGCAATCTAGTTGCTCCGAATGATTGGGACGCTCAGATTGTCGCGGATTTCGACCCCCACCATCGGGCTGCCCGGCTGGTTGACGATCAAGAAGAAGTGCGGCTGTGTGCCGCCGACGAGATCGACATTTACGCTGAAACGGATCGCCCGCATCCCAAACATTCCCGAGGAGATGTCGGTGCCGTAGACATCGTAGGTGTCGTCGTTCAGTTCCGACGACAGAGCCGTGCTCGGACCGATGTTGGGGTTTGAACCCAACATCTTTAGAATGTCTTCGAGGGTCGTACCGATGCCGACGGCAGTTCCAACATAGGGGACAAAACCAATGGCATCCGTGGCGAGAGTCGACAGGTTATTCAGCAATTTGCTCTCGTTCTGCCAAGGAGCTGCGTCCACAGCTTGCAGGATTTGAGTCGCCGAAGGCGTGGACGAGAACGCGCCGTAGTCGTAAATCACCTGCACGTTGAAGGAGGTGCGGTGGACCAGGACGCTCTGGTCGTGCGGGCAGACGACGCTAAGGTGGGCCGTGGCAATGTCGACGGGCAGACCACTAGTCTGGCTGGCGAGAGCGTTCTCAACAATGTTGAATCGGTACTGATACGTGTTCCCATTGATGAACAGTTTTTGAACCACAACAACGAGGCCAGCAAGATTCGGGTCGCTACTGTAGGTCGATGTGGGAACGTTGGATGGAGGTGGCGTTCCGGGCGGCCCAATGGTGGTTCCGGTATCCAGGCTCTGCGCCACGGAACTGTAGACCGTCTGTCCGCCGGCTTGGGCCTGAACGACGAAGTAGATCGTCTGTGGAGCCGTGCCGGTCACGAGGGGGGCGCCGATGGAGGCAGTCAGCGAGGCTGGTCCGCTGTTTTGCCAGGCGGTGGACTGCTGTTGGCAGAGCGCGCTCGCGGATGAGGTGGTCCCGTAACAAACGCGCGATTGAATCTGGCTGGGGCCAGAGACCTGATAGTTAACAGAGAAGGATTGCCCACTCGATATGGTGCTGGGCGGGCTGCCGGCACTCCAACTCGCGGCGAGCGCGGGGGACGGCGCCGGGCCAGTCCCACAAGAGTTTTGGAATGTCCGCGGCGAGCCGGGGAGATCTGTGGAGGTGCCAGAATAGGTCACGCGAACCCGATGCTGGTTACCGTCATGCAAGCTTGCCGGAAGCGAGTACTCATTCCATGCGTGGTTGCCCATGCCGGCGTTGGCCAGATCGACTCGATAGTCGCCGGCTGAGATGGTCGCCCAGAAGGTTCCGTCGATGGTCATGTCGACGCTGATTGTCGCACCGGGGTTGTTATTGTCCTTGGCCCAGCCGTAGGCGTGCGCACAATCAACAGCGTCGAACGAGCCGGTGTACGAAGGGTTGGTCGGAGGAGGCCCTCCACCGCCTTGTGTCGCGATACTGAAGGAGGCCTGGCCCGCTTGCTGACCATTGATGTAAATCTGGACGCTCCAAGGCCCAGAAGTCGCGAGCTGCGAAGCCGTGATCGAGCCGCTGAAGCACCAATTGCCGCCGCCCGACAACGGGTTCCACGTCGTGGTCCACGCCCACTGATTCGAGGGATTGATCCAATGGGCTGTTGCCTGGTCCCCGGCGTTCATATTCAAAGCGTAGAAGTAGACGTAAACCGTATCGCTCGGCGAGAACGAACTCACCGAGGACGGCGTGACACAGCTTGTGGTGCTGGCAAGCGCGTTGCTCACGACGACAAACTGGAAATTAGCAGCGCGTGCGCCCCGAGCGCCGAAAGCCAAGCCGATGCAGAGCACTGCGGCAACGGCTACCAGCCGGCGAAGATGCGACGCCGGAGACAGGTACAGCAGGCCCCAATTGGCGGTCCTGCGATTCGTCTTGGAAGGACTCATAACGACCTCCTTTTCTTCGAGGGTTGAACAAGGTTAGGCAGCGTCCTGGTGCTCCGCGGAGCTCCAGTTGCGACCGCTATTTGCACTAAGCGCTCCACCGGGGACTGTCCTTGCCAATTCCGTGAAGACAATCCGTCGGATGCTGCGCTAGAAACTGAATGCGGCGGCGGGTCCGCCGCCATCGCTACAGATCGCACTTCAATACCAATAGGGTTTCTGCCAGATACGGCGACCACGGCTCGTCGCCGGCCTACGGGGAGATTCTTACGCCGCGCCTCTGCTTCAATTGCTTGCTCCAGATGCTGTTGAGTTCCGGCGGGGAAAACAGCAAGAACCCTCACCGATTCGGGGGGCAGCCCTAAGGGCGCCATCCATTCCATGATTTCGGGGTATGCACGGGGTTCCTGCACTACGATCCTGATCGGGTAGCCAGCGACGGACGCGCCGGCACCGAGGTTCTTTCGATCTGATACGCGGTATATCGCTATTGCGCGCCAACGGTCCGAAGGTAAGACGAAAGCGACCCAGCCTCCAACTCGGTCTAGCGCCGATAGCAACTCACGCGTGGTGTCATCGACGAATTGGACTTCGGGTCCTTTCGGCGCCGGAAGGATTGGAGGCGCCGGTTTCGGTGGACCGCCCTTCGCGCAAGGGCCGGAGTCGCAGGTACCCCTCCCCACAGGCGTGCGTGCGGTACTCATATAAAGCGGGACGTAGCGCTGAACGAGCAGCCCTCGGCTAGGCCTTTCTGGACTTGCGAACCAGGAGGTGAAAGGAACGAAAGCCACTGCACATACAACCGCATGCGCCAGTACACTGATAAGAAAGCCCCGCGATCGTTCAAAAGCATTTCGAATCATACGAGTTCCTCCTCGCCTCGACGGCATTTGAATAGGCGGCGGTCTTGTTTCTGGCCTCCTGCGACGAATTCGCGAAATCCGGGCCGCCATTATACGCGCGCAGGACGGCGCGCCAGTCTCCCTGGAAACGGTCCGCTAGATCCCGGAGTATTTGAACTCCGGCTCCCACGTTGTAGGCGAGGTCATTCCGGAGCCTGGCGATATCGAATCCGTAGGTGGCCGCAGTGCTGGGGAGAATCTGTGCGGCGCCAAGTTCCCCATGTTCCCCTACGACGTCGTTGCGGTATCCGCTCTCGTGCTCGATGACGGCACCCGCGAGATCGGGGGGCACGCCATAGCGGCAGGCAGCGGCCCGCACGATCTCTCGCGGCTGAACGTTAAGGCCGGATGGCATTAGCTGGTCCTCGCCATGGAGGGGTCGCGACTCTGCGACTGACGACGCGGACGGCCTTACAGCCCCCCGGATCGTCCTCTGGCCCGACCCGGTGGCGGCCTCGACGATAGGCGACAGCGAACTGGATAGGGACGCAGTCTCGACCTGGGAGTCGATGCGTCGGCGCAGTTCACGAAGGGCGTCCAAACCGCGAGTTTGGGCGCGCAAGGGAACCGCCGCCGCAACCAAAGCCGCCAGCGAAACGAAACAGGGAAACGTCGCGGCCACGTCACTTCTCCTGGTGTTGCTTGTTAACGCCGGCAGGTTCCGGACGTGCGTTCTTCCCGCCCTTGGGAGGGTGCGGGACACCGTACTGCGTGACAATATCCCGCAGTCCGCTGAAATACTCGCGCCACTCCATCTCCTCCGTGCCAGTAGCCTCCGCCATCTGTTTGAAGTGCTGTCGTATCTTGTCGAGCGCAGAAATCAGGCTGTCGAGTTGCTGTTTGGCAGCCCGTTCGTCATCGTCCAGGTAGCCGAGGATTTCAAGCCTTCTGGTGACGCTCCGCTCCAAGTCGTTTATGGCCTTGAGATCGCGGGCACGCTGTTCGCGGCGTAGCAGGTCCTTGGCGGGATCAGGCAGGGCGGAGTCGGCGGTCGATATCCGATTCTCCAGATCCAAAAGTTCGCTCAGCCTCTGCTTATCTGCCTTCTGCGTAGCAGAAGCGTTCAACTGAGGGTCTCCAGCCATCAGAGTTTCGATCTGGGCAGCGAAGGCGTTGGACAGCTTCTCGTAAACGCGTCGTCGCGCGCTAAGGTATTGGATGGCCCCTTGCTGGTCGCGATCAATGTCCGCGATTGCACTGGGGTTGCTGAGGAGGGTGAGCTCCAATTTGGGGTTAGCGGCGGCGCGCCAGGCGTGCCATGCCGCCTCCGCGCGTTTGATTTCAACCGTGATCTCCGACGGCGAATCTAGGACCAGGGATTGAGCGCCGGCGGGCAGCGCCACCGGCAGAACACTCGCGAGCGCGAGCAGCATTCTCAGCGTCGTCATCGTGGTCTCCCGTAGCGACATCCGCCCGTTACTGCTTGTCCACGACAGGCCGGTAATTGGTGTGGAATACTTCTACCGGCGGCGTGGCCTTATCACAGCGCAATTGCCAGCTATACAACTTGCCGCGGTAGAGGTGCTCCCACAAGGTGCTCTCGGCCCGGACGTCTTCAACCAATTCGTTCAATTCACGCAGGCGAATCCGCGCGAACTCCCGGCGTTGCTTGAGGTAATCCTGCGCCTGGTCGAAGAGCTTCAGTGTGTCTTCGGAACGAGCTAGCTGACCGGTCTTCCTCGCGATCATCGCCGAGAGGTCGGCCGCCACTTTGCGAGACTCCTCCGTGTTTTGGTTCGCGAGAGCGGCACTCAGGTCTCTCTGGCGGCGCTCGAGGTCGGACTTCTCTCTGCGTAGCCCGTTGATCATGGCCAGGATCTCGCTACGGTCCGCCGAGCGATCTGCGGCCACCTGCACTGAATCATCGATAATCTGCTGGCATCTGCGCGAGTGCGCCCTATAATAGGTCGCGAAATCACTCAGCATCTTGGCGCGGGCCGCCGCCGCCGAATCGATGAGGCTTTTTGGCTCCTGAGTGCAGGCCCCGACGCTTTCCAGCCGGTCATCCAGGCTCGTATCGAGACTCTCCGCATCCCGTTGCGATTTCAGTGCCGTGTTGAGCTCTTCCATATAGGGGTCCTGGACAGCGCTGCTTTGCAAACCGGGCGCCGGCCGGTCCTGCCCGGCAGCCGCGGCTTGGCCCGGCGCGGGACTGGCTGCAACACCCGTACTGGACGCCCCGAAAGGCGACGGCCTGCGGCCGCCGGCGCCAGTCTCCTGACCCAGCAGGCTGGCGAGGGTGATCAGAGCGATTGCGACTACTTTCATGTGAAACCTCCTGAGAACTTGTTCAGTCATGGTTGACCTCCACCTTTCACCGCGGCGGCACGACGAGCGACGCCGTCGAGTAGCCGGCCTGCTTGTTGTGTTGCCTTTCGTAGTACCCGTAATAAGCGCCGCCGCCCAGAATCGCCACCACCGTCAACACGGCGACGACTTTGCCGACATGGTGCTTGCCGGGCAGCGCGCGGGCCCTCTGCAGACCTTCAGAAGCCCCAGGCGCCTCGACATTCACCGCAACAGCCTGTTCGAATGCGTCTTTGGCCGCTTTCTTATCGGACCGGCGCAACGCCTCCTGCCCGATCCGCACCCACTTGCGAGACTCGGCCTGCCTGCGACCGACATCGTTTTCGAGGCGCGCGAAACGTCCTTCGCAGGCCGGAGCCAGAACCTGCCGTAAGAGCTGGTCGGCGGATTCAATCCGTTTGGCTTCGATCAGCTTTTGCACCGCCGCCTCCTGGCGATCAAGCGAGCCCGGAAAATCCCTCAAATCTCGACCGCGGATCTCCAACTGCGCCAACAGGCTGCCCGCGGCATGAGATTGGCTCAGATCCGTCGAGCGGAACCCCCGTAGCCGTCCGACGGCCGTCTTCAACCACTCGGAGGCTTCACGGTAGCGGCACTGGTCCTCCAGACTCTGGGCGTGCGCCGCCAACCGAGCCGCCTCCGCCAATTCGTCCGGCCCGGTCTGCGCGGCGGCCACACGCGCCAATAACAGTGCGACCCCGATGCAGAGAGCCGCCAGGGAAGCCGCCCGCAACCGCCTCCCACAGGCCGCAGGCGCCGTCAAGAGAGTGGCCGTCTCGTCAGCTGCTCGGTTCACGCTGCCCTCCTTTGCGCCTGTCGCAAGTCGTCAGAAACGCTGCAGCGCGGTGGAACGGACGGCGTCCGATCCGTGCGCGACAGGCTGCCGAAGGTCCGAGGACCAATCATTTTGCCCGCCTGCTTAAGAAGGATCTCCTGCGCAAGCGGTGTCACCCGCTCATCAAGTGGCAGGTGAAGCCGACCGCCGCCGCAGGACGGAGAAAACGACACTCCACAGAAGACAGTGGCGTCGCCGAGAAGCACTTCCGAGAGCCTCGCCGCGCCGAGCTCGACAGCTCTTGAGCCGCTGCGATGCTTGACTGCGTACATTTTCTGGCGGTCGACGCCAGTTAGCGATTTTGCGATAGCATTGGCCGCGAAAGCCCGTTCGCGGAGTTGCCGCATATTGCGATCAGCGACTTGTGCTAGGAGATTACGGAAACTCATAACGTCCAGAGTCTACATCTTAATGCAGTACAGTGTCAATCGCACACAGTACAGTGCTAAATGTGTATCGTGTATGTGTTTAAACGACACGTTATGATAATAAAGAGGATATACATGTCTTGCATTCGTACACGTTTTTTGTGTAAAATTGAATCGAGACGTTGCGTTTGAAAGGCATATCGAATGGCCCAAAACGAAAAATTTCGGGACCTGCTCCTCGATGCGAACCGTAAAGGCCCGCGGAAGCTCAAGAATCTTAGGGATTTATTCAAAGCTGCAAACGTCAAACCCGCCAACGTTACAATGGTTATTTCCGGAGACCGGTCACTTCGGCACGACGTTGCGGAGAGTCTGGCGGCAGTTCTGTGTGAGGCCGAGGCGGACCGAAAGCGACTTGTCACAAGCCTCATCGCGGTCGGCCAAAAAAAGGGGACGTCCGATGACGCACCGAAGCGCCGCAGGCGTCAAACCATACGGGAATCCGTTGCAGATCGCGTACTGGACCAGAAGGAGATACGTGTCGGATGCGTTGTCAGCGAACCATTCGTGAGAGCGGGGGGAGAAGAAGGCTTCGCAATCGAACTCTTTGACCACCTTGCCAAGCTGATGCGCCTCAAATACAAGTCTCTTGAGGTCGTGGAACTTGGCGACCTCGAACGTCGTTTCAAGATCGGCGACCTCGATCTCGTCGTGACAGCACTCCTTCCGACGTTCCGCAGGGGTACGTTCATGAAATTCTCGCGTCCAATCCCATATTTGGGAGTCCCTGTTAGCGGCCTGCTCAGTGATTCATTGCGCAAGCGGTTCGATGAAGAGAATATTCGCTTCTGTGCCGAGGATCTACTGGCCCCCTCGTCCGGAAAGGTCGTCACTAAACTCTCGGGCGCGAGACTGATGCTCGTAGACGGCGAGGCCGGCGAGGAGTTCTCTAAGGCGTTTTTCAGTCGTGAGGTATCGAACGTCCTGAAGCCGACCGAGAATCCCAAGGAGCTAACGCCTGGCAACCTCTTCGAGCACATGAAATCGCAGAAGGCCGATATTTTCATCTCGGACGTCGGCACATGCAGATCGATACTCGACCAGCCGGGCGCTCCCGCAGCATATCATCCTCTGGAAGAATCCGACAACCGGCCCGATGTCTTTCCCCGAATTAAGATGGGCAGAGGGGAAATCGTCGAGTTCCCGCAGCTTGCCGTGTATCGCATCGTATTCGGATTGCCTCCCGAAGACCCCACATGGGAACTAATGATCAACAACGGCTTCGAGTGCTTGATGAGCGAGGGGATCCGGTCGCTGCTCATGTTGTACCGGAAGTACATCGAACAGGATGGCAACAATGAGCTCTTCAGACCTTTTCTCTTATCTACCGATGATACTGTTCAGGCTCACACTGCCCTGCGCTTTGAAACTATACCTGAGATCTGCGAATTGAAAGATCAACAGACGGCGGGCGAGCGCGAGGGTCTCGTTGTGGCTATCGCTGAACGAGTTGTACTCAAAATGAGAAGCAACACGAAGCTAGAGGAATCCACTCATGAGTAGCAACCGACTGGCCGGCTTCGCGCTTCTGCTGGCGCTCGTAGCCCTCGCAATCGCGGTGCTGCGGCCATCACGAAAGACGAGCGTAGACGAGAGCTCACCCAGCCGAAGCACACTCGCCAAAATACAACGGGAACGTTACCTTCGCGTCGGTTATATTACCTATCCGCCGACTGCCTTTCGCGATCCGACTACGAGCCAGATGCGCGGTCATTTCGTCGATACCCTCAACGAGATCATTCGTGAACTCGATCCAGGCATACGAGTTCTATATCAGGAGACCACTTGGGCCGATTTCACGGCCGCCCTCAACTCGGGCCAGATCGATCTGTCCATTGCGGGCACGTTTGCAACGATTCCTCGTGCGAAGAGCGTCACGTTCACCAGACCGCTAGTCTACCTCGCACGGAGCGCGATCATCCGAAAGGGTGACTCGCGGTTTAGCCAAGACAAGGGGCCGTTGCAGTTCGATCGGCCCGGCGTTCGAGTCGGTGTAGTCGATGGCGAGGGCTCTCACGAGTTCGTTAAGGCCAATTTCAAGAACCTCTCAGATCTCGTAGTCTTCTCCGGGGCCGATCTCTCCCAATGTCTTGCGGCCGTTAGCTCGGGCCAGGTCGATGTCGGAATGAGCGATGCTATGGAGACTGAGAAATATGCAAAGGCGCACCCTGAAGTCGTCGATATTTTTGCGGATCACCCGTATGACATCACCCCTGTGGCGTGGGCAGTTCGCCACGAAGATCTGGTGTGGAAGAACTTTCTTGACACTGCGATAACGACGTTCGAAAGCCAAGGCAAACTTGCTGCCTACGAGCATCAATATTCATATCGTTGGTTACAGCCGGTGATCGAGTTTCGGAGGCGCTAGGCGCTCTGCAAAATGACCTATACCTGGAGCTTTCAACCCTTGTGGCAGTTTGGGTGGTTGTGGGGCCGTGGCCTGATGATCACGTTATATCTTACTGCCATAGCTGTCGTCTTCGGCACAGGCTTGGGCCTACTGCTGGTTGCTGCGGCTGAGAGCCGATACTGGCTGCTGAGAGCCCTATCTCGGGCCTACATCGACCTCTTTCGCGCGATTCCTGCCCTCGTCCTGTTAGGCACGCTTTATTTTTGTCTCCCGATCCTTTTTGGGGTGCGGCTTCCTCCTTTTCAGGTGGCGGCTCTCGGCCTCACGTTAAATCTGGCGCCGTTCGTTGCAGAGGTCGTTCGGAGCGCCATCAATTCCGTGCCGCAGATTCAGTATGAGAGTGCCCTCGTATTCGGCTTCAGAGGATGGCGGCGTGACTACTACATCATCGGTCCACAGGTGGTTGAACGACTGCTGCCACCGCTCGTAGGTCAGTACATCACAACCCTAAAGCTGACGTCGCTTGCAGCCGCAATCGGCGTAGAGGAACTGTGGAACGTCACGAGCCAGATCACTACTTTGACATCGCTTCCTCTTGAGACCAAGCTCGTGGCTGCCGGCCTGTATGTCTTCATCGTTGCTCCGCTCCTGGCAGGGACCTATTGGTTGGAACGTAGGTACGGAGTGAAAGGCCTGGGAGAAGGCAGGGACCGATGACACCCCTTGTCCTAAGGCGCGTTACAAAGCAGTGGCCGAATGGGAAATTCGGCCTGCGCGATGTGAGCCTTGAGGCTATGCCCAGCACCCTCACCGCCATCATAGGCCATTCGGGAGCCGGCAAGACCACTCTGGCCAAGACGGTCGCTGGCCTAATCGATGTCGATTCCGGCGAACTTCAGAGAGAACCTGGGCAGCCCGTAATGGTGTTTCAGGAGGACTCTCTTTGGCCACACATGACGCTGCTCAAGAACGTCAGTTGCCCTCTTCACATTTTGAAAAAGGCTTCACGGGCGGAAGCCGAGCACCGAGCCATCGCCCTTCTGGAAGAGTGGGGCCTAGGCAGCGAATTACAGAACTACCCAGCACAACTGTCGGGCGGCCAGCGCCAGCGTGGCGCTCTTGCGCGAGCCTGGCTGATGGAACCAAAAATTCTGGTTCTTGACGAGATCACAAGTGGCTTGGACCCGGAGAACACTGCCGCCATACTGAAGAGCATCCTGGCCTTGAAGAGCACGGAGACGATTCTGCTCATGGTCACCCATCAACTGAACTTCGCGAGGGCGATTGCGGATCAGGTGATCTTTATGGCGGATGGAGGAAGGGTCATCGAGAAGGGCACTGCCAAAGAAGTATTAGAGCATCCGAAAGATCCGCGGGTGGCCCGCTTTATTGCCGCCTTTGATTTTAGCGGTAGCCAGCAATGTGAATAGAACTTTGCTTCGCCTTGGACGGCCTTACGATGTGTTGCAGCCTCACACTGGGCAAATCGATTCGGTTCAGGACCGGCCGCCCGCGCCGCCCCGCGATATGGCAAACGCTGGCCGCAGCAATGATTGTCGGGCCCCTGAATGCCCAAGTAGTGACCGACTTCTTTGCTCGCACGGCGATGAGTAATGTCGCTTCGTATCATTTCATCAGGTCGTGCAGACGCGCGGGCGGTTGGTGCTGCCGGACCTCGGATATGTCGACTTTGGCCATTCGAACTATCGAGAACTATTCGGCGGTGGAGGCGCAGTCATCTATCCGAGCAAACACCTGACCTGGATTCAGGAGGTGTACTTTGTTCAGGCGGTCGGACCGAGCGCAAAGGGTGCGGCGTACATCCAGCCTTGGAGTTTTCTCGGCTATTCCATCCCTCATACGAAACTTGTCGGTCAGACGGTCTACTTCGTCTACCTTCCTCTCAATACCGCTGCACGAATTCAGCACGTATTGGACCGCGCTAAGCTGGAATACGAGTTCGCTCACTTCAAGCTCGGGGCTGGCTATGCCGCATACAAGTGTGATGGGAGCTCATGGCAAAGCAAGCCCTTCTTAACATTTACGCTTAAGACT
>Ga0182027_10004511_pt1 | contig 21544 bp, 19 predicted proteins | sample 712E1DmetaG_FD_121300 | JGI IMG/M metagenome (GOLD analysis project Ga0182027, IMG submission 121300) | Permafrost microbial communities from Stordalen Mire, Sweden - 712E1D metaG (Illumina Assembly) | ecosystem: Environmental > Terrestrial > Soil > Wetlands > Permafrost | place: Sweden... | reverse complement strand
GTCGGCCGCAGAGAGGCCCATGTCGAGGCCTTTCTGGGCCAGGACGGCGGCGGTGTCGTCCTCGCCGTCGATCACTGCTTGGGCCATCTGGGAGTAGATCTCGTCGGTCACCAGGTCCTCCTTCACGCACTACTTCCGTCAGCGATGACTTCTGGAGGCGCGCGCGCCGCGCGCGCCGGCAAGAAGCTTGATTCTCGGTGCGTCTCCACGGCCACCCGTGCCCGTCTGAACGCCGACTCAGGCTACCGAAGGCGGCGGGGCTCTGCAACCTGACCCGCCCGCAACTTGCGCCGACCTGACAGTTCGCTAACATTACGCTCCGGTCTACGATGGCGCTCCGGCACAATGCGGGCGGGTGGATCCCGCCGGCGGCACGGTCGCGACCGGTCAAGGAGGGGGACCACGTGAAACTCAGCCTCGTTCCGCAGGAGCGGGAGTACTTCCGCCTGTTCTCGGAGTTCGCCGCCACGCTCGATCAGGCCGCCCAGCTCCTGGCCAGCCTCATGAGCGACTTCTCTACTCTCAAGAGCACGGCGCGCCAGATGGTCGAGCTCGAGCACGTCGGCGACAAGATCGTGCACGACATCGTCAAGCGTCTCAACAAGACCTTCATCACGCCCCTCGACCGCGAGGACATCTACGATCTCGCCGCGACCCTCGACGAGGTCCTCGACAGCATCGAGGCGGCCGCCGACATGATGCTCCTCTACCGCATCGCGGCGCCCACGCAGCACGCGGTCGAGCAGTCGGCCGTGATCGCCAAGCAGACGGCCGTGCTGCGCCTGGCGATCGACAGCCTCGAGAAGCGCAAGGGGCTCAACGACCACTGGATCGAGGTCAACCGGCTCGAGAACGACGGCGACCGGCTGTACCGCGACGCCGTCGCCGAGCTCTTCGACGGCGACATGAAGTGCACCGACATCATCAAGTGGAAGGACATCTACAGCACGCTCGAGCACGCCATCGACGACTGTGAGCACGTCGCCAACATCATCGAGAGCATCGTGCTCAAGAACACCTGATGTTCCTGCTGATCGTCATCGTGGCGGTCGCTCTGGCGTTCGACTTCACCAACGGCTTCCACGACTCGGCCAACGCCATCGCCACGTCGATCTCGACGCGCGCCCTCTCGCCGCGGGTCGCGCTGCTCATGGCCGCCGTGCTGAACATGGTCGGCGCCTTCGTCAGCCAGAACGTGGCCAAGACCGTGGGCAAGGGCATCGTGACCTTGCCCACCGACTCACAGACGGTCGTGCTGGCCGCCCTGATCGGCGCCATCTGCTGGAACCTGGTCACCTGGTACCTCGGCCTGCCCTCCAGCTCGTCGCACGCCCTCATCGGCGGCCTCGTCGGCGCCACCCTCGTCGCGGTGGGCACCAGCGGCGTGGAATGGAGCGGCATCTGGCACAAGGTCGTCGTGCCCATGATCTCTTCGCCGCTGGTCGGCCTGCTGGTCGCGTTCCTGCTCATGAACCTCCTCCTGCTCCTCGTCTTTCGCTGGTCGCCGCGACCCGTGAACCGCACCTTCCGGGCCCTCCAGCCGGTCTCCGCCGGGGCGGTCGCCCTCGCCCACGGCATGAACGACGCCCAGAAGACCATGGGCGTGATCTGGCTGGCGCTGATCACCTCGGGCCACCTGTCGAAGACCGCCCCGATTCCCACCTGGGTGATCCTGGTGGCCGCGTCGTCGATCGCCTGCGGCACCTACTTCGGCGGCTGGCGCATCATCCGCACGCTCGGCACGAAGGTCATCCACCTCGACCCGATCCACGGCTTCGCCGCCGAGACGAGCTCCGCGGCCGTCATCTGGACGGCCAGTGTCCTGGGCTACCCGATCTCCACGACGCAGACCATCACGGCCTCGATCATGGGCGCCGGCACGACCGGCGGGCTGTCCGCCGTGAAGTGGGGCGTGGCCGGCAACATCGTCTGGGCCTGGGTCCTCACCATCCCCGCCGCCGGCCTCGTGGCGGCCGGCGCCTACTTCCTCATCCATCTCCTCCACTGACGGCCGCCAACTTTGACTTCACGAGCGCCTGTGCAGTAGCGTTAGTCGATTCCCGTCCCGAACGTTCATCCCCCCGCCGCGCGAGCTCGCGTCGGCGCCGCCAGTAGCCCCCCAGGGCAGTCGAGGTGACTATGAGAATCCGCATGATCGAGCCGGAACCGGCCGACATGAACGTCTACAGCATGGTGCAGATGGTGAGGCTCGGACTGCCGATCATCGGCGCCACGCTCAAGGCCGCCGGTCACGACGTCAAGATCTACAACTCCAACATCGCGCCGATCGACTGGAACGACGTGTACGCCGCCGATCTCGTCGGCATCTCCACCACCACCTCGACCGTCACCGAAGGGTATCGGTTCGCCGAACAGTGCCGCGAGCGCGGCATCCCGGTCATCATGGGCGGCTCGCACGTCACCTTCATGGCCGACGAGGCCCTCCAGCACACCGACTTCGTCGCTCGCGGCGAGGGTGGCGAGCGGCTCATGATCGAGCTCGTCGCCGCGCTCGAGTCGGGGGGCCCGTTCGACGCCATCCAGGGCCTGTCGTTCACGCGCGACGGCGTGGCGGTGCACAACGAGACGCGCGGTCAGTGCACCGTGCTCGACGAGCTGCCGTTTCCCGACCTCTCGCTCATCCACGGCTACGAGAACATGAAGACGACGCCGATCATGACGAGCTGGGGCTGCCCCTTCCACTGCAACTTCTGCTCGGTCACCGCCATGTTCGGCCGCAAGTACCGTTTCCGCAGCGCCGAGAACATCATCGCCGAGCTCAAGCAGCGCCAGCCCCGCAAGATCTTCTTCTACGACGACAACATCGCCGCCGACAAGAAGCGCCTCAAGGAGCTGCTGCGGCTCATGATCGCCGAAGACATCGTCGTGCCCTGGTCGGCCCAGATGCGCACCGACGTGGTGCGCGACCCCGAGCTGCTCGACCTCATGCGTCGATCCGGCTGCAACCGCGCCTACCTCGGCCTCGAGTCGGTCAACCAGGCGACCCTCGACTCCTTCGACAAGCACCAGAGCGTCGACGACATCGTCCAGGCCATCCGCATCCTGCACGAGTACGGCATCGCCTCGCACGGCATGTTCATGCTGGGCGCCGACACCGACACCAAAGAGTCGCTGCGCGAGACCGTCAAGTTCGCCATGAAGAACCACATCGACACGATCCAGCTCGCGGCCCTGACGCCGCTGCCCGGCACGCCGCTCTTCGAAGAGCTCGACGCGGCCGGGCGCATCTTCGAGAAGCAGTGGCACCTCTACGACGCCCAGCACGTGGTCTTCGAACCGGCCAACATGACCGCCTACGAGCTGCAGCTCGAGGCTCTGCGCGGCTACATGAAATTCTACTCGCTGCGCCAGTGGGCCAAGTACTTCTTCACCTTCCGCTTCACCAAGCTGCTCTTCCAGAGCTGGGGCTGGTGGATCATCCGCATGTGGCGCAAGAACAAGGCCAATCAGGCCTTCATGCAGTCGCTCAAGAAGCTGCCGCGCGCCCACGGCCAGCAGCTCGCCCAGACGTCCGACTCAAAGCGCTGAGCGCCCGCCAGCGGCCGCGGCGCGGCTTGCGCCGGCCGGCGAGCCGTGGTCAGCCGGCGAGCTCGACGATCTCGTAGACGACGAGCGTCACGTACACCGCGACGAGCGCGACGCTGGCCAGCAGCACGATGCGGCGGCGGCGCTGGGTCCACAGAAACAGCGCGCCGGCCGTCACGACGGCCATCTTGACGAGCGCCGCCGGCACGAACCCGAAGCGCAGGAAGAGCGCCATGATGGCGTTGGCCTCGGTCGCCCCCAGGGCGAGCGCGCGCCGCGTGAGCAGCGCGTCCTCGAGATTGAGCAGCCACAGCGCGACGAGCGCGCCGCTGACGGCGAGCGCCTGCCAGCGCGGCGCCGGTGCCGCGACCGTCGTCGCGCAGACGCAGGCCGGCGCCAGCGCAAGACCCGCTCCCGGCACGTACGGCACGACCGAGACGCGGCCGCAGTCGGGGCAGGTGTGCACGACGGCGAGGCCTGCTCCCTGAGGCTCGAGGCGCGGCGCCGGTCGCAGGCGCCGCTCGGGGCCGGGATAGGCGGGCAGGGCGCGAGCGCGCCGCTCCCGCCTGAGCTCGGCGCCGCGCAGCGCGGCCGGCAACCTCTGGTCGACCCCGGGGTCGACGAAGACCACCGTGCTCATCGTGCCGATCGTGGCGCGGGCCACCGCGGGCCACACGCGTGGGACGTCGTGATCACGTCGTCACCCCCCTCATCGCGCACTGTATGCCCAGGGCGTGCCGGATGCCAACAGGAAGCGGCGTTGGCGTCGCCGGGCGCTTGTAAAGGCGGAGGGGCGATGGTACGGTACCCCGGACCTTCGCTGGAGCCATCGGGGGTCGTTTTCTGGGAACTGTCGCATCGGGCGGCAACGGGCGCTCACCTCGTGGGTGCGAAGACCGAGTCGTCGTACCCCGCAAGGAGGCGATGCATGAAGCGCAATCGCAGACTCTTCCTCGTCGCACTCGCCGCCCTCCTCGTCCTCCCCTTCGCCCTTCCCTCCGCCGCCTCCGCCGACACCGTCGCCCAGAAACGCGCCCACGCGCGGGCCATCATGGGCGAGCTGGCCACGCTCGACGTCAAGATGGAGAAGGTCGTCGAGCGCTACGACGCGGCGACCGGCAAGCTGGCCACCATCAACGCCAGCATCGCCAAGAACCAGCGCACCCTGGCCCTGACGCGCTACAACCTGCAGATGGCCAAGACCCAGCTCCAGAACCGCGTCGTGGCCATGTACAAGCAGCGGCCCGTCGAGCTGCTCGACGTGATGCTCGCCACCAAGAGCTTCTCCTCGATGGTCGACCAGCTCGACCTGCTCCACCGGGTGGGCACCAGCGACTCCACCATGGTCGACTCGATCGGCGACTATCAGACGACGATCGTGGCCACCCAGAAGACCCTCGTGACCGACCGCACGGCCGCCGAACAGCTCGTGGCCCAGCGCGCCACCGAAAAAGCCGGAGTCGAAAGCGCCCTGGCGGCGCGACAGTCGATGCTGCGCGGCGTCAAGGCGCAGATCGCCCAGCTCGTCGCCCAGCAGGCCCAGGCGGCCAAGCAGGCCGCCCAGAAGCAGGGCGCCGTGCTGCCGATCGGCCCCATCAACGCCGACCACAGCAGCGTGGTGGCCTTCGCCGAGAGCTTCGTGGGCAAGGTGCCGTACGTGTGGGGCGGCTCTTCGCCCGCCGGCTTCGACTGCTCGGGCTTCACGATGTACGTCTACTCCAACTTCGGCGTGAGCCTGCCGCACAACGCGGCCGCTCAGCAGGCCTGTACGACGCCGGTACCCAGCGGCCAGGAGCAGCCCGGCGACCTCGTCTTCTTCGGCTCGCCGGCCTACCACGTCGGCCTCTACGTCGGCGGTGGCAGCATGGTCAACGCGCCGCACACCGGCGCCTACGTCAGCTACGGCTCCGTCGCCGGCGCAGCGGGGTTCGGCCGGCCCTGAGACCCCGCCCGGCCGCGCCCCACGGGCGCGGCGCCGACCCCGTCACAGCCTCGCTTCATCGCTCAAGGGTAAACATCTGCGCGCACCCGCCGATTATGAAGGTGAACCCGCTGTCGGCAGACGGAGATGACGCGACGTGAAGACGGTAGACGAGCTGCTCCACGAGATGGTCACGCGCACCGCCTCCGACCTTCACATCAAGGCCGGCAGCCCCCCGGTGGTGCGCGTCGACGGCGATCTGCACCTGCTCGACGAGCCCGTGCTTTCGCCCGAAGACACCAAGGATGCCGCCGCCTCGATCATGACCGACAAGCAGATCCGGCGCTTCAGCGAGCACAACGAGATCGACTTCGCCTACTCGGCGCCGGCCATCGGCCGCTTCCGCGTGAACATCTACCGCCAACGCGGCAGCATCTCGGTCGCCATGCGCCAGGTGGCGACGCAGATCCCCTCGTTCGAGGAGCTGCACCTGCCCGAGGTCATCAAGCGCCTGGCGCTCGAGCCCCGCGGCCTGCTTCTGGTGACGGGCACCACGGGGTCGGGCAAGACGACCACCCTCGCCGCCATGATCGACCACATCAACAACACCATGCGCAAGCACATCGTGACGATCGAAGACCCCATCGAGGTGCTGCACAAGGACCGCAAGGCGATCATCAACCAGCGCGAGATCGGCCTCGACACCGAGTCGTACGAGTCGGCGCTGAAGTACGTGCTGCGCCAGGACCCCGACGACATCCTGATCGGCGAGATGCGCGACGTCGAGACCGTCTCGGCGGCGCTCACCGCCGCCCAGACCGGTCACTTCGTGATGAGCACGCTGCACACCATCGACGCCACCGAGACCATCAACCGCATCATCGACTTCTTCCCGCTGCACCAGCAGAAGCAGGTGCGCATCATGCTGGCCGGCACGTTGCGCGGCATCATCTCGCAGCGCCTGCTGCCGCGGGCCGACGGCCAGGGCCGGGTGCCGGCCATCGAGGTCATGGTGATGACCAGCCGCATCCGCGACTTCGTGCTCGACGCCGACCAGACCTCGGCGATCGGCCAGGCCATCAAAGAGGGCGAGTTCTACGGCATGACGACCTTCGACCAGGCGCTGCTGAGCCTCTACGAGCAGGGCCTGATCACCCTGCACGACGCCGCCCAGGTGGCCAGCAACCCGCACGACTTCAAGCTGCTCGTGCAGGCCCAGGGACACGACGTCAGCCTGATGACCTTCTAGACTGTCCGTTCTGGAAGGGCGAAGGCGACCCACCCGGCGCTGCCGGTCGGGCGCCGGCGCCGCGAACTCAGACGGACTCGAGCGCCGCCGCCGGGCGGCGCCCCCCGGGCTACAGCAGGACCTTGCGGCTCTCGAGATGCAGGTCGACCTTGCGCTTGATGCGCTGCAGCGCGTTGTCGACGGTCTTGCAGTCGCAGTCGAGCTGACGAGCGATCTTCTCATACGACAGGCCCTGCAGGTACAGGCGCAACACGCGGCTCTCGAGGTTGGAGAGCAGGCGCGTGAGGCAGTGCTTGAGGCTCTGCACCTCTTCGGCGGAGATCACCTGGTTGACCGGGTCGTTGACCGACGAGCCCGGCAGGATGTCGGCCAGGCTGCATTCGCTGTCGTCGCCGGCGTCGCCGGGGGTGTGGCTGAACGACAGGTAGCCGTTGAGCGGCACGTGCTTCTGGCGAGTGGCCGTCTTGATGGCGGTGATGATCTGGCGCGTGATGCACAGCTCGGCGAAGCTGCGAAACGACGCCTGACGGTCGTCGCGGTAGTCGCGCACCGCCTTGTAGAGACCGACCATGCCCTCCTGGATCAGGTCTTCGGAGTCGCCGCCGGCGAGGAAGTACGAGCTGGCCTTGAGCCGCACGAACTGGTGGTAGCGCAGGATCAGGGCGTTGAGGGCGCTCTGGTTGCCGCGGCGGTAGGAGTTGACGAGGGCGAGATCGGAACTCTCTGAGTGGACCTGAGGGTTAGAAAGACGACCCGCCGATCGGCTGGTGTCGGCCTGTCGCCGCTGCGTCATGCCGTCTGACCCCCCGAGCTGAGCCTGAGTGGCGCGACTAGCCGCCCTCCCGCCTCAGGCGTTCCAGCTTGCGCCAAGTCTCAAGGTCAAGTTTATCCTCAAGTGTTGTCGGTATTGTACTGGTCTTCTCGTCGTTTGCAAGCTCTTTGTGGCTGACGCCGATCTCGGCGCCCAGCTCGCGAGGGGTCATGCGCCGCACGCCGGCCCGAGTCGCCGTACGCTGCACCTCGTAGTCGGCCGACACGACGACGATGGCCGCGTCGGCCGGCTCGTCGGCGACCAGCCGGGCGATCATCTCGTCGGCCGACTGCAAACCGCCGGCGAAGCACACCTCGACCCGCGTGCCGGCCAGCCGCTCGCAGGTCGACCGGGGCTGCGAGTGGGCGTCGAAGACGAGGGTGACCTCGGCGCCGCGCAGGGCGGCGAAGCCGGCGAGCTGGTCGGCCAGCCAGCGGCGCCGGTCCTCGAGCTGCTCGAGCTGGAGGCCCGGGAACAGGGCGTGCAGGACGTTGTAGCCGTCGACGATGTAGGAGTCGTGGGCGCCCGCGGCCATGCCCGTCAGGCTCCCCCGCGCAGACCGGGCTCGCGCCCGGGCGGCCGGGCGGCCGTGAGCGCCCGGCCCTGACGGCGCACCTCGTAGAGAAACAGGGCGGCGGCCACGCTCACGTTCAAGCTGTCGACCGGACCCTGCATGGGGATCGCGGCAAGCTCGTCGCAGGCGCGGCGCACCAGCGGGCGCAGCCCGCGGCCCTCCGCGCCGAACACCAGCACCACCTTGCCGGAGAGATCGAGGGCGTCGTAGGGGCGGCCGGCGTCGCCGGCCGCCCCGTACACCCAGTGTCCGGCCTGCTGGCACTCGGCCAGAAAGCCGGCCACGTTGGTGACGTGGGCGATGTCGAGATGTTCGGTGGCTCCCGCCGAAGCCTTGACCGCCGCCGGTGTGACCGCGGCCGAGCGGTGCCGGGGCAGCGCGAGGCCGCCGGCGCCGGCCCCCAGGGCGCTGCGCGCGATGGCGCCCAGGTTGCGGGGGTCGGTCACCTCGTCGAGCACGACGAGCAGGTCGCAGGCCAGCAGCGCGCCCGGCGCGACGTACGGGTAGTCGCCCACCAGGCAGGCCACGCCCTGGTGCTCGTGGCTGCCGGTGAGCTGCTGCAGCTCGCGCGACTCCACCCGTTCGAGCTCGACGCCCTGGGCTGCGCCTGCGCCCGCGACGACGAGGGTCGCGGCCGCGCCGGCGACGACGTGGGCCGCGCCGGCGACGCCGTGGCCGGCCAGCCAGGCGGCGCCTTCGGGGGTCGCCACGAGCCTTCGCGGGCGGCGCTTCGCGCCGCCCGCGAAGGCCAGGCGCACGACCTGCCGGCCGTAGAGCCAGTCCACGGTCAACGGCGGGAGCGGCGGCCTGCGGCCGCCGCTCCCGCCGCGCCCCTGCGAGTCGTCGCGATGCCCATCAGCCCCGGCGCACGACCTGCGTGCCGGCCGGCGTGTCGCGCACCTCGAACCCGGCGGCCACGAGGCGGTCGCGCAGGGCGTCGGCGCCGGCCCAGTCCTTCTGCGCCCGCAGGTGGTCGCGCAGCCGGCAGGCATAGGTGGCGTCGCCGCACGACAGACGCTCGTCGACGAGCTCGGCCAGATCGTCCCAGCGGCCCTCCGCCGAAAGGCGCGCGGCCGGCGGCAGGGGCACGTCGTCGGTGGCGCAGACCTCGCCGTCGGCGACGACCGCCTGCGACGCGGCGGCGCGGCGGCCGCTCGGCGCGCCGCCCGGCGACACCGACAGCTCGTCGTCGGGCAGGGCGATGCACAGGTCGTCGAGGCACGAGACCAGGAGGTCCTCGACGCCTTCGAGGGTGTCCGTGTCGGCGGCGTGACCGGCAGCGTCGGTGGCGCCGACGTAGCGAAACAGCTCGCGGCCCAGGCCGAACAGCTCGCCGAGCGCGGCGGCGGTGTTCAGGTCGTCGTCCATGTGCTCGGCAAAAGCCTTCCGGGCATGGTCGAGCGCGGCCCGCAGCTCGGCGGCGTCGTGGGTCTCGCCGCGACCGGGGTTGTCGGCCCGGAAGCTGGCCGTGCGCACCGCCTCGCGCAGGCGCTCGTAGGCCGCCGCGGCCTCGTCGAGCTTCTCGAGTGAGAACTCGAGCGGGCTGCGGTAATGGGTCGTCAGGAAGTAGGTGAGCACGACCGGCGCCGGGTAGCGATCGAGCACCTCGCGCAGCAGGAAGATGTTGCCGACCGACTTGGCCATCTTCTCGCCCTCGGCGCGGATCATGCCGTTGTGCATCCAGACGCGCGCGAAGGGCAGGCCGGCGGCCTCGGCCTGGGCGATCTCGTTCTCGTGGTGGGGGAAGATCAGGTCGCGGCCGCCGCCGTGGATGTCGAAGCCGGCCCCCAGGTAGCGCAGGCCCATGGCCGAGCATTCGATGTGCCAGCCCGGGCGGCCCCTGCCCCAGGGGCTGTCCCAGAGATGGTCGCGCTCGTCGGGCTTGGCCGCCTTCCACACGGCGAAGTCGAGCGGGTCGTCTTTGCCCGGCTCGGCCTCGACTCGCGTCTCTTCGGCGAGCTCGTCGATGCGCTGCCTGGACAGCTGGCCGTACTCGGGGAAGCTGCGCACGCGAAAGTAGACGCTGCCCTGCGCCTCGTAGGCGTGGCCCGCGGCGATGAGCTGACAGACGAGGTCGATGATCTCGGGGATGGTCTCGCTGGCCAGCGGCTCGACGTCGGGCCGCGGCAGGCCGAGCCGGTCGGTGTCGTCGAGATAGGCCTGCGCGTACTCGGCCGCGACGGCGACCGGCGAACGACCCTCGGCATCGGCCTTGGCGTTGATCTTGTCGTTGACGTCGGTGATGTTCTCGACCAGCGTGACGTGGTAGCCGCGCGAGGTCAGCCAGGCCCGCAGCACGGCGAAGACGACGTACGGGCGGGCGTTGCCGACGTGCACGTAGTTGTAGACCGTAGGACCGCAGGCGTAGATGCCCACCTTGCCGGCGTCGCGCGGGACGAGCTCCTCTTTGCGCTGCGTGAGTGAGTTGAAGAGCCTGATCACCGTCGGTCTCCTTCGGTCGTGTCGGGGAGCGGCGTGGCCGGAGGCGTGGCGGCCGGCGGGGCGGCCGGCGTGGCGGCCGGCGTGGCGTCGCCGGTAGCCGCCGCGAGGCGCTCGAGCGTCTCGCCGGCGGGCAGCGCGGCCAGCACGAAGTGCAGCTCGGGACCGTGGTCGCAGCCGGTGATCGCCCGGCGCAGCGGCATGAGCAGCTCGCGGGGGCCGTAGCCGCTCTGCTTGCCCTGCCGGCGGTAGTCGGCCAGCAGGCCGCGAGCCTCGTCGGGGGTGAGGTAGGGCTGCGGCGCCGACCGGCGCAAGCCAGCAAAGAGGGTGAGGCGGTCGCGGGCGGCGGCCAGCGCGGCCAGCGTCTCGGCGTCGGGGGCGGGCCGGTCGAGCACCGCGGCGACGAGCCGCGGCACCTCGCAGTAGCGCTCGAGCGAAGACTTCAGGGCGGCGGCGAGCGCCGCCACGGCCGGCACCGGGGTGCCGGCCGCCAGGCGCTCGCCCACCAGCCGCTCGTGCTCGGCGTCGCTCAATCTCATGATCCACTGGTGGTTCAGCCAGTCGAGCTTGTGGATGTCGAAGATCGCCGGGCTGGGCGACAGGGCAGCGAGCTCGAAGTCGGCGACCAGCCGCTCGATGCCGAGCACCTCGTCGTCGCCGTGCGACCAGCCCAGCAGCGCCAGGTAATTGACGATCGCTTGGGGCAGATAGCCGAGCTCGCGGTACTCGCCGACCGACGCCGCCCCGAAGCGCTTGGAGAGCTTGCCGCCGCCGGGCGCCAGGATCATGGCGTGGTGGGCATAGACGGGCGCCGCCGCGGCGGGGTACAGGGCGCGACGCAGCAACTCCTGGCGGGCGGTGTTGGTGAGATGGTCGTCGCCGCGGATGACGTGCGTGATGGCCATCGCCGCGTCGTCGACGACGGCCGCGAAGTTGTAGCTGGGCATGTGGTCGGAACGCAGGATGATGAAGTCGCCGATCGCCTCGCTGCCGATGGTGATCGGCCCGCGGATGGCGTCGTCGAAGGTCACGTCGCCGGCGGGCACGGCGAAGCGCAGCGCCGCCGGCTCGCCGGCGGCGAGGCGGCGCTCGACCGCGGCCGCGTCGAGCCGCCGGCAGCGGCCGTCGTAGCGCGTCGGCTGCCCGCCCGCCAGGGCCTCGCTACGCAGCGCGTCGAGGCGTTCCTGGGCGCAGAAGCACGGGTAGGCGCGGCCGGCGGCGACCAGGTCGACGGCGGCGCGGCGGTAGGTCGGGGCGCGCTCGGCCTGACGGTAGGGTCCGAACGGACCGCCGCGGTCGGGCCCTTCGTCCCAGGCCAGACCGAGCCAGGCGAGGTCGTCGAGGATGGCCTGCTCGAAGCGCTCCTCGGAACGCGCCGTGTCGGTGTCCTCGATGCGCACGACGAAGCTGCCCGGAGCGTGGCGGGCGAACAGGAAGTTGTAGAGAGCGGTGCGCGCCGAGCCGATGTGCAGCGTGCCCGTGGGGCTCGGTGCGAAACGCACTCTCACCGTGTGGTCGAGACTTATGTTCACCGCCTTGTGGTCGCCGCCGGCCGCCGTCTGCCGAGTCTACCACCCCCGCTACGCCCGCAGACCGGGTGATAGACTGGATGGCTCAGGTACCCGGCATGAGAAAACCGCAGCAGACACCCGCCCAGGCCGCCACCCCCTACGCCGACGCCGTGCTGGGCTACCGCGCCAGGGGCATGGCGGCCTTCCACACGCCCGGTCACAAGCTCGGCAAGGGAGCGCCGCCGATCATGCGCGAGCTCTTCGGCGAGGCCCTGCTGGCGGTCGACGTCGCCATGGCCGGCGGGGTCGAAGACACGCGCGAGTCGACAGCGCTGGTACGGGTCGCCGAAGACCTGGCGGCCGAGGCCTGGGGCGGCGAGCGCTGCTTCTTTTTGGTGAACGGCTCGACCAGCGGCATCCACGCCCTGCTGCTCACCCTGGCGGGTCCGGGCGACGGCGTCATCCTGCCGCGCAACGCCCACAAGTCGGTGCAGGCCGCACTGATCTTCTCGGGCGCCGTGCCGCACTACGTCGAGCCGACGGTCGACCCCGTTTGGGGCATCGCCCTGAACGTGCCGGCGGAGCGCGTCGCCGCCGCGGTCGATGCCCACCCCGAAGCCAAGGCCGTGTTCGTCGTCTCGCCGAGCAGCAACGGCGTCTGCGCCGCGCTCGACGCCATCGCCGGTGCGGCGCACGGCGGCGGCCTGCCGCTCGTGGTCGACCAGGCGTGGGGTCCGCACCTGCGCTTCTGCTCCCGCCTGCCGCTCGACGCCATGTCGGCCGGCGCCGACGCCATGGTGACCAGCACCCACAAGCTGATCAGCGGCCTCACCCAGTCGTCGGTGCTCGTGGCCGGCGGCGAGCGGCTCCCCCTGCGGCGCCTCGAGAGCATCGTCAAGATGACCCAGAGCACGAGCCCCCAGGTGCTCATCTACGCCTCCATCGACGCCGCCCGGGCGCAGATGGCCACCCAAGGCGAGGAGCTCTGGTCGCGGGCCGTCGACAACGCCGACTGGCTCCGCGAGCGGCTCGCACCCCTCACGGGCGTGCGCGTCCTGGGCGACGAGGTCCTGGCCGAACCGGGCGTCGCCGACCTCGACCGCACACGCGTCACGGTGTCGGCCCGCGACCTCGGTCTGACCGGCTACGAGCTCGAGACGGCGCTGCGCGACGACTACGCCGTCGCCGTCGAAGCGGCCGACCCGCTGAACGTGCTGCTCAACGTCACCTACGGCGACTCGCGCGACGACGTCGCCCGCTTCGCCTCGGCGATGACCGACCTGGCGGCCCGCCGGCGCGGCGCCGCCGGCATCGCCGACACGTCGCTGCCGGCGAGTTGGCCGCGCTTCACGCGCCAGGTCATGAGCCCCCGCGACGCCTTCTTCGCCAGGTCCGAGGCCGTTCCCGTCGAGCACTCCGCCGGCCGGGTCAGCGCCGAGATGGTGGCCCCCTACCCACCCGGCATCCCCGTCGTGGCGCCCGGCGAGGAGGTCTCCGACGAGATCGCCGCCTATCTGGGCGAGGCCTCGGCCCGGGCGATGCACGTCCACGGCCCCGAGGACCTCACCTTGAAGACGCTGCGCGTCGTGAGCTGAAGGGGCGGCGACCGTGCGACGCCGCCGGCCGAGCCCCTCGCGCCGCCTCGTCTTTCGTTGCCCGCCGGCCGTCGTGGTCGTCCTGGCGCTGACCGTACTGGCGACGCTGGCGGCTCTGGCGGCGGTCGTGGCGGCCGGCTGCGGCGGCGGAGGCACGGCGACCGGCGTCGAGCACTACGCCAACGCCGAGTACCGGTTCTCGCTCGACGTCGACCGCCGCCTCACGCAGTGGCGCACGGCGACCGCCGCCAGTGGCGCCGCCTTCGAGGTCTCCTTCGTCGATGCCGCCGTCACCGCCGCCGGGGGCCGCCATCCCGACGCGCTGACGGTGTCGGTGGTCGACACGGGCACGACCCCGACCAGCCAGGAGGCCGCCCAGCTCACCGCTCTGCTGGCCAAGCTCGGCACCGCCATGGTAGCCAGGATGGGCCCCGACGCCCAGGCGGGGACCGTGTCGAACGTGACCTTGAACGGGCTCTCCGGCGTGGTCGTGCCGTTCGCCGTCACGGTCGCCGGCGTGCGCCAGGTCGGCTGGCTCTACCTGCTGGTCGCCGGCGGGCACATCTACGCGCTCACCGCCGCCGCGACCACCGACCAGTGGGACACCTACCGGCCGCTGTTCACCAGCGCCATCGACTCGTTCAGGGTGAGCTGACCGCGGGCCGGCCGGTGAGTAGCCGCCCGCGCCTCAGGTCTTGATGCCCAGACTGCTGGCGGTGAACAGCGGATCGAGCGCCACGCCCTCGGCGGCGAAGGCCTCGCGGCCGCCCTGCTGGCGGTCGACCACGCACAACACGGCGCGTACCTCGAGGGCTGCCTGGCGCAGCACCCGCACCGCCTGCAGGGCCGCGCCGCCCGAGGTGACGATGTCCTCGACCACGACCACCCGCTGCCCCGCCTCGGCACGGCCTTCGAGCAGGCGCCTGGTGCCGTAGTCCTTCTCGCCCTTGCGCACGATGACGAACGGCTTGCCGGTCGTCAGCGACAGCGCCGCCACCAAGGCGACGGCGCCCAGCTCCGGCCCCGCCAGAAGCTCGAACGGTTCGTAGGCGGCGAGCTTGGCGGCCAGGCCGGCGGCGATGTCTCTCAGCAGGTCGGGGCGCGTCTCGAACAGGTACTTGTCGAGGTAGAACGAGCTGTGGACCCCTGAGCGCAACACGAAATCGCCCTCGAGGTAGCTGGCCGCGAGCAGCCGGTCGCCGAGTTCGGTCAAGGTCGTTCCCCCTGTGGCGTGGCCGCGGCGACGCCGGCGGCGTTGGCGGCGGCGCCCTCAGGCGCCGCCGATCGACACTCCCTCGATGGCCACCGACGGCGTGAGGATGCTGCCGCTGGGCACCCAGCGGGCGTCGTCGCCCAGGGCCACGATGCTGCGCAGCATGGAGACGATGTCGCCGGCCATCGTGACCTCGCGCACCGGCTGACCCACGCGACCCGCCTCGATGAGCAGCCCGCTGATGCCGACCGAGAACTCGCCGGAAACCGGGTTGGCGCCCGAGTGGATGCCGATGGCGTTCGTGACCAGCACGCCGTGCTCTATGCCGCCGATGAGCTCGGCGAGGGGCACCTGCGGGCCCGACAGCACGAGGTTGGTCGGCCCCACGCTGGGGATCGCCTGATAGGAGCCCCGCACGCCGTTGCCGGTCGAGTCGCACCCGTCGCGATGCGCGGTCTTGACGTTGTGCAGAAAGCCCTGCAGGACGCCGTCTGAGATGAGCGGCGTGCGCCGGCAGGGAATGCCCTCGCCGTCGAACGGCGCGCTGGCCAGACCGTCGGGGTGAAGGCCGTCGTCGAGCAGCGTGACACCCTGTCCGGCGATCTGTTCGCCGACGCGCCCGGCAAACAGCGAGCGGCCTTTCTGCACGGCTTCGGCGGTGAGCGCCGACGAGAGCACACCGAAGAACGAGGCGGCGACGAAGGGGTCGAGCACGACGGTCGTCCTGGTGGTCTTGGGCTTGGTCGCCCCCAGCAGCTCCACGGCCCGCGTCGCGGCTTCGGCACCACAGCGCTGCGGGTCGAGGTCGGCCGGCTTGCGACCCACCGTGAACGACAGGCCGGTCTCGATCTGGCCGTCCTGCTGGCCCAGCACGTAGGCGTAGGCGTAACAGTGTCCTTCGCGGAACTGGCCGCGCACGCCACCGGAGTTGGCGAGAAACACCTGGGCGTCGCCGTCGGCGTAGACCGACTCGTCGACCGACTTGACGCGGGGGTCGGCGGCCAGCGCGGCGCGCTCGACGGCCAGGGCCAGGTCGATGCGCTGCTCGTCGGTCGCCTGCTCGAGCCCCGGGTCGAACACCGTGACCGGCGACGGCTCGGCGCGTGGCGCCGGCAGCACCGAGTCGGGGTCGGCATCGGCCACCCGGGCGTTGGCGACGGCCATGTCGACGACCTCGCCGAGCGACTCATCGGAGAGATCGGAGGTGTAGGCATATCCCACCGAGCCGTCCTGGAAGACGCGCAGACCGACGCCCTTGCGACGCGCCGAGGTGAGCTCTTCGACCGCCCCGCGAAAGACCTTGACGCGCCGCGTCACGCTCTGCTCGGCGTAGACCTCGGCGGCCTTGGCGCCCCGGGCGAGGGCGAGCTCGAGCAACTGGTCGACGGCCTCGATCATCAGCCCGTACCGCCGACCGTCATGGCGGCGATGCGCAGCGTGGCCTGGCCGGTGCCCACCGGCACGCTCTGGCCGTCCTTGCCGCAGATGCCGGACTTGACCTCGAAATCGGAGCCGATCATGTCGATGCTCGACAGCACGTCGATGCCGTTGCCCACGAGGGTGGCGCCGCGCAGCGGCGCCGTGATGCGGCCGTGCTCGATGAGGTAGCCCTCGGCCACGCCGAAGACGAAGTTGCCGCTGGCCGGCTCGACCTGGCCGCCGGCCAGGGTCTTGGCGTAGAAGCCACGCTCGGTGGCGGCGATGATGTCGTCGGCCGACGCCTCGCCGGGCGCGATGCAGGTGGTCGTCATGCGCGGGATGGGCACGTGGCGAAACGACTGCCGGCGACCGTTGCCCGTTTGGGCGACGCCTTGTTCGCGAGCCCGCAGGCCGTCGTAGAGAAAGCCCCGCAGACGACCCTCCTCGATGACGACGGTGTTCTGCGTGGCGGCGCCCTCGTCGTCGACCGACGCCGAGCCCCACTCGCCGGCGATCGTGCCGTCGTCGTAGGCGGTGACGATGGTCGAGGCCACGAGGTCGCCCACCCTGCCCTCGTAGATGCTGGAACCCTTGGCGATGCCGTCGGCTTCGAGGCCGTGACCGCAGGCCTCGTGGAACAGCGTGCCGCCGAAGCCGTTGCCCATGACGACGGTCATCGGACCGGTCGGCGCCGGGCGGGCGTCGAGCATGGTGACGGCCTTGCCGGCCGCGGCGCGGGCCATGGCCTGCGCGATCCCCTCATCCAGGATCTCGAAGCCCAGGCTCTTGCCCAGGCTCTCGTAGCCGGTCTGGATGACACCGTCTCGGCGCGCCACGGCGCTCACCGTGAAACGCACGCGAGTGCGGTCGTCGGCCACGAAGGCGCCCAGCGAGTTGGCCACCAGCAGCCGCTGCCGGCTTTCGAGGTAGCCGGCGCTGACCTGGCTGACGGCGGGGCTGTTGCGGGCCGCCTCGTCGGCGGCCCGCAACAGCCCCGCCTTGACGTCGGTGGCCACCGCGGCGGGCGGCACGGCGACGCTCGCCGTGCCGCGCGCCGCGCGCACGGCGCCGAGGTCGGTCACCGACGCGCCGCCGGCGGCGCCGCGCAACGCCGCCGAGACGGCGTCGGCGGCGTGCTGCAGGTCGGCCTCGGAGAGGTCGTCGGAGTACGAGTAGTAGGTGCGATCGCCGCTCGTGAGCCGCACCCCGAAGCCCGACTCGCGCCCGCCGGCGGCGCGCTCGACGCGCCGGTCTTCGAGCGAGAGTCCCAGCGAACGCCGGTCTTCGACGAAGACCTCGGCAAAATCGCCGCCGTGGCGCAGGGCGCGGCGGATGGTGGCTTGGAGCAGGTCCGCAGTGAGGTCGTCGAGCTGCATCAGGTGATGGTTCCCCGCTTCCGAGGGTCGCGCAAACGCAGGTACTGTATCACGCGAGACGGCCGGCCGGCACGACAAGGCGGCGCGACGCGGCGGGACCCGGCGCGACGGCAAGGCCGAAGACGAGAGGCCCCCACGGGATCGGTCAGCCGAACACGATGCGCAGGCGGCAGCGGTCGTCGCCCCGGCTGATCGCCGACGTCGCCTCGATGGCGGCCTCGCCGCCGGCGCCGGCGAGCCGCTCGATGAAACCCTCGAGAAAGGCGCGGTGCATGACGCAGACCAGATCGGGCTGGGCCGACGACAGCTCCTTGAAGACGCAGTTGCGCACGTCGACGGCCAGCGTGGACTGCTCCCACCCGACCTCGGGCAGCATGCCCACCTCGTCGCCGACCTCACGGATGGCCTCGACCAGCTCGTCGCGCCCCAGGCGGCCGTGCTGGGGGTGCCCGGAGAGATACGTCCGGGCCGCTTCGGCGCCCGACTCGCGGCACACCGCCGCCACGCGGTCGAGGTCGCCGGTGTCGGCGAGCGCCTTGAGCGCAAGGTCGGAGAGCAGGTCGTAGCGCCGCGGCGGCATGATCAGCGAGGCGACCTTGTCGCTGAGCCGGTAGAGGCGCGCCGGCCGGCCGCCCGTACCGCCCTTGCGCAGCGAGGTGGCCAGCAGGCCGGCCTGCTCGAGCTTGGTGAGATGCATGCGCGCCACGTTGGGGTGCAGCCTGAAGCGCTCGGCGACGTCGGCCACGGTGACGTCGGCGCCGGGTCGTTCGACGATGGACCGGTAGATACGAAAGCGGGTGCCGTCGGCCAGGACGGCGGTGAGCCTGGGCTGCTGGTCCACGTGGGTCCCTTCGTTCGTGGCGCCCATCGTACCCGAAGCGCGTGCCGGTAACAACGCTCGCCATAGTGAGAATCGCCGGCGACCCGAGCCTCGCCGGCGCTCAGCACTACCGGCAGGTCGACCCGGTGCGCTAGACTGCGCCAACGTCGGACCGGTCCGCGTCGCGGACCGGTCCGAAACGCGAACCGGTCCGCGACGCGAAGGAGAGTGCGCGCCATGACAGACTCCGCCCGCCGGCCCTCGCGACGCCGATGACCGTCCTTCAGGCCCTGATCCTGGGCATCGTGCAGGGTCTCTGCGAGTTCCTGCCGATCTCCAGCTCGGGCCACCTGATCCTCGTGCCGTGGCTGTTCGGCTGGAACTTCTTCCAGCTCCACCCCGACCTCAACAAGACCTTCGACGTCGCCCTGCACCTGGGCACGTTCATCGCCGCCCTCGTCTACTTCTGGCGGCAGATCGTCGAGATCCTGCGGGCCTGGGTGCACAGCCTGCGCAGGCGCCGCATCGAGACCACCGACGAGCGCCTCGCCTGGCTGCTGCTCATCAGCACGATCCCGGCCGGCCTGGTCGGCGTCGCTTTCGAGAGCTTCGTCGAAGACCAGCTCGGCAAGCCTTACCTGATCTGCATCATGATGTTCGCCTTCGCCCTGGTCATGCTGCTGGCCGACCGCACGGCGCGGCTGGACAAGTCGATGGCCGACCTGCGCTGGCCGCACGCGCTCGGCATCGGCGTCGCCCAGGCGATCGCCCTGTCGCCGGGCGTCTCGCGCTCGGGCGTCACCATGGTCACCGGCCTGTTCATGGGCCTCGACCGCGAGTCGACGGCGCGCTACTCGTTCCTGTTGTCGGTGCCCGTGGTGGGCGGCGCGGCCCTGCTCAAGCTGGCCCAGCTCGCCAAGGACGGCATGCCGGCCCACATGGCCCAGCCCTTCCTGGTGGGCGTGATCGCCGCCGCCCTGAGCGGCCTCGCCGCCATCTGGTTCGTGCTGAGCTACCTGCGCACCCACAACTTCACCATCTTCATCGTGTACCGCCTGGTCGTGGCGAGCGCGCTGCTCATCGTCATCGCCACCGGCTTCCGGCACGCCACGGGGATCTGACGACCGACGGCCGGCCGGCCGTCGCCGCCTTGCTATACTGTGGCGGCTCGACGGGCGCAACCGCCTCGCAGACGAAAGCGACGACCCTCATGCGCACACTCACTCGCGGCGATCGCGGCAAAGAAGTCTCCGACGTGCAGAAGCGGCTGCACGGGCTGGGGTACGACCTCGGCAACGAAGGCCTCGACGGCTTTCTCGGGCCGGCCAGCCAGCTCGCCCTCAGGGCCTTCCAGCAGCAACGCGGGCTGCTCATCGACGGCATTCTCGGACCCAACACCTGGCACGAGCTGGTCGAGGCCGGCTACGCGCTCGGCGACCGCCTGCTGTACCTGCGCGTGCCGTCCTTTCGCGGCGACGACGTGCTGGCGCTGCAGGTCAAGCTCAATCTCCTCGGCTTCAACGCCGGACCCGAGCGCGGCATCTTCGACACCGCGGTCGAGCGCGCGCTGATCGACTTTCAGCGCAACGCCGGTCTGCCGTCCGACGGCATGGTCGGCGACGACACGCTGCGCAAGCTCGACGCCCTGCGCAAGGCCGAATCGGGCCGCGAGGGCAAGAAGATCCCCGACCGCGACGAAGGCTTTGCCCACGAGACGAGCCTCGCCGGCACGGTCGTGGTCATCGACCCCGGCCACGGCGGCCAGGACGTCGGGGTGGTCTCGCCCTCGGGACGCAAAGAGAAGGACCTGACCCTGGCCGCCGGCCTGCGCCTGGCCGAGATGCTGCGGGCCGAGGGCAGCCGGGTGGTCATGACCCGCGAGTCCGACCAGACCGTGCCGCTCTACGTGCGCACCGACGCCGCCGAGGCGGCGGCCGCCGACTACGTCGTCTCGTTGCACTTCAACGGCCACGACAGCGCCGCGGCGGCCGGCGCCGTCGGCTACTTCTTCCAGCGCAGCCACTACTACTCCGAACACGGGGCGCGCCTTTCCGACTACATCGGCGCCGAGATCGGACCGCTGTCCGGCGCCGGGTTCATCGCCAGCGTGGGGCGCAACTTCGCCGTGCTGCGCGAGCCGACCGGCATAGCGGTCATGATCGAGCCGCTCTTTCTGTCGAACCCCGCCGACGACGCTCGCGCCGGCCGCGCCGACTACGTCGAGCGGCTGGCGCGAGCCGTGGTCGCCGGCTTTGCGCGCTATCTGGCTCGCGCCTAGGGCGTCGCGGGCCGTGATCCTCTTCAGCGCCACACAGCGGCAGCGCCTGCGCGAGCTGGGCGCCGCCGCGACGCTCGTCGACGAGTCTTTCGCCGACGCGGCGGCGCGCGACGCGGCCTACCGCCGTCTCGAGACGCAGCTCGCCGGCGCGGGCCGGGCAGCGCTGGAAGCGCTGCGCACGGGCCCGCGCCAGCCGGCGCTGCGCCTTCTGGAGGAGTCGCTGCGCGCCGCGCTCACCCGGGCCGGCCTGGTCGAGGTCGTGACGCCGACCATCGTCGGCGGCGACGCCCTGCGCAAGATGGGCGTCGAGCCGGGCAGCGAGATGGGCCAGCAGGTCTTTCGCCTCGACGGCGACCGCTGCCTGCGACCGATGCTCGCCCCCAACCTCTACACGCTCCTGCGCCGCCTCGCCCGTATCTGGAAGCAGCCGTTCGCGATCTACGAGATCGGCTCGTGCTTTCGGCGCGACACGAAAGGCGCCCGGCATCTGAACGAGTTCACCATGCTCAACCTGGTCGAGCTCGGCACGCCCCTCGAGCGCCGCGACGAGCGCCTGCGCGAGCTGGCCGTGGTCGTGCTCGAGGCCGCCGGCGTGACCGGCTACGAGCTCACCCGCAAGCACTCCGAGGTCTACGGCGACGAGCTCGACGTGGTCGTCGCCGGCCTCGAGGTCTGCTCGACCGCCCTCGGCCCGCACCCGCTCGACGACGCCTGGGCGATCACCGACCCGTGGGTCGGCCTGGGTTTTGGCCTGGAGCGCCTGCTCGTGGCGCGCGACGGACTGGCCGGCAT
>Ga0182027_10004510_pt1 | contig 21544 bp, 21 predicted proteins | sample 712E1DmetaG_FD_121300 | JGI IMG/M metagenome (GOLD analysis project Ga0182027, IMG submission 121300) | Permafrost microbial communities from Stordalen Mire, Sweden - 712E1D metaG (Illumina Assembly) | ecosystem: Environmental > Terrestrial > Soil > Wetlands > Permafrost | place: Sweden... | reverse complement strand
GGCAAAGGCAAAGGCAAAGGCACGGACACGGTCAAGGGTTCCGCCGGGAGCGCAACGAAGGGCCCGTACACGAGCCCGGCAGGAGCCGAACGGGCCGCGACGACTACATCCACGCCTCCGGCGGGCCGCGGCAACCCGCGCGTCTGAGGGATCGTCGCGCGGCCAATGGCCGCTTGGTGGTGGATTCTTCACCGTCCCCACGCTGGAACGTGAATCGCGGCAGGGCATGCTGACAGGCGTCGCCAGGGCTACCCGTGGCGTCTGCCTCGCGCGCGGTTCGTCTGCCGATCCGTGGCATTCCCTCCCCGTAACTCTTGTCGCCAGGATTCGGAAGCCCCAGATGACCGAAGCCAACCACTACGAACCGGTGCCGGAGCAGCGTCCCCCCTGGCAGGCCGGGTTCCAGCCCGACGGATCGACGCCCGAGCGGTGGTTCGAGCCGGCGCAGGCGACCACGCCCCCGCCGCAAGATCGCCCCGGCACGAGCAGGGGCTTGATCGTGGCGCTCCTGGCAACCTCCCTGGTCGGCGCCGTGTTGGGCGGTGGCGGGATTCTCCTGGCGCTCGATCAGACGGGAGCCTTCAACGCTCCGGTCGCGACGGCAAGCACGGGAATCAGTGTCTCGGTCCAGTCCGAGTCGAGCGCGATCGTCGCGGCCGTCGCGAAGGTCGGCCCGTCGGTGGTCACGATCGAGGCCCAGCAGGCAACCGGCGAGATCACCGGTTCCGGCATCATCTACGACGCCACCGGATGGATCCTGACCAACAAGCACGTCGTGGCCAGCGCAACCAGCATCGACGTTCTGATCAAGGACGGCCGCGACTTCAAGGGCAGTCTCTACGGCGTGGACACGCTGACGGATCTGGCGATCGTCAAGATCGACGGCGCCACCGGCCTCTCGCCGGCCCCGATGGGGACCTCATCCGCACTGCAGGTGGGCCAGCTGGCGATCGCGATCGGCAGCCCGCTCGGGGCCGGATACGCCAACAGCGTCACGTCCGGCATCGTCTCGGCACTCGGTCGCGACATCACCGTTACCAGCGACACGGGCGTCGCTGGCGGCACGCAACTCAACGGGCTGATCCAGACCGACGCCGCGATCAGCGCCGGCAACAGCGGCGGCCCGCTGGTGGACGATGCCGGGCGGGTGATTGGCGTCACCACGACCGTAGCCGACACGGCTCAGGGGATCGGCTTCGCCATCCCGATCGACATCGCCAAGCCGATCATGCAGCAGGCCCTGGCGGGCACGAAGCTCTCGCGGCCGTTCATCGGCATCAGCTACGTCGCCCTCGACCCGGGCGTCGCCGCGAAGTACAACCTGCCCCTGGACCACGGCGCCTGGGTCCACAAGGAGGACTCGAGCGGCAACTCCGTCGACGCCGTGGTGGCCGATGGGCCGGCCGACAAGGCGGGCATCAAGACCGGCGACATCATCACCGCGCTCGAGGGGCAAACGATTGACTCGACGCACGCGCTCGAGGACATGCTCGTGCAGTACGCCCCCGGCCGAACCATCAGCCTCGAGCTGTACCGCGGCGGCCAGTACCTGACGGTCCGCGTCACCCTCGGCACGCGCCCGGAGGCCACCAGCTAGAGCTGGAGCCATGCGCCGGCTCGCGGCGGGAACCACGGGGCGCGTCAGCGCTCGCGACGACGGGTGATTTCGATGGCCGCGTGGTCGAGGCGGCCGGGAAGCGGGGCTTCCGGTTTGCGGACGCGGACCACGACCTCGATGGCGCCGGCGGCCGCGGAACGCTCGAGCATGGCCGTCGCGATCGACTCGGCCAGTGTCTCGATGAGCTGGCGGCTCGGGCCCTCGACGACTGAACGGCAGATGTCGAATATCTCGCGGTAGTCTACGGTCCTGGACAGATCGTCGGCCAGGCCGGCCGGCCGGGTGTCCAGGTGGATCTCGACGTCGACTTCGAACGGCTGAGGATTGGCGCGCTCCGCTGGGCCGACACCGTGGCGACCCTGGAAGACCATGTTCGTCAGCACGATCCGGTCGGTCACAGAACCACTCCTCGGACGACGGCGTCGCTCATGCGGGCGGCCCGAACGTTGGCCAGGACGTCGTGGACACGGACGATGTCGACCCCGGCGGCGATGCCGATGGCGGTGGTGGCCAGGGTCGCCTCGAGGCGATCCTCGGGCGGAGCTCCCCCGAGGACGCGGCCCAGGGTGGACTTGCGCGAAGTGCCCAGGAGGACGGGGGAGCCCAGCTCGCGCAATTCGCGCAGGTGGCGCATGACCTCGAGATTGTGCTCGGGCGTCTTGCCGAACCCGAAGCCCGGGTCGACGATCAGGTTTCCGCGCGGGACGCCGATTCCCTGGGCCCGATCAAGGGCGGCTCGCAGGTCGGCGAGAAGCTCGGCCACGAAGTCGTCGTAGTGGGCCACGTCACGGTTGTGCATGACGATGAGCGGGACCTGCCGCTCCCCGGCGAGGCGGGCCATGGCGTCGTCGCGCCCCACGCCCCAGACGTCGTTGAGGAGCGCGGCGCCCGCGTCCAGAGCGACGGCGGCGACCTTCGCCTTGGTCGTGTCGACGCTGATCGGGACCTGAGGCAGCGCGGCGTGGATCGCGGCGATCACCGGAACGACGCGAGCGACCTCCTCTTCGGCGGAAACGGGCTCGTGGCCGGGCCGCGTGGACTCTCCGCCGAGGTCAAGAATATCGGCGCCCTCGTCGACCATGCGGCGGGCCTGGGCGACTGCGGCCTCGACGGCGGCGTCGCAGTGGCCGGCGGCCGCGGCCAGCAGGCCATCGCCCGAGAACGAATCGGGCGTGACGTTCACGATCCCCATGACGTACGTGCGGCCGCCCCACTCGAACGTGCGCGACCCGATGCGGGTCGGGGGAAGCCGCCCGGGCACGGCCGGCAGGCTCTTCGAGACGTTCATTGGCGCGCGGTCTCCAGTGCGGGGAGCGGAGGATCGGGCACGAGACGCGGGTCGTCCACGAGTATGGCCCGCGCCGCGCCAACCAGATAGAGGGAGCCGGCGACGATGGCGGGGCCGCTTCCCAAGCCACTCCCCAGGGCAGCGTCCAGAGCGGCGCGGGGATCGGCGAAGACCTCCGGTTGCGCGGGCACTCCCCGCTGAGCCGCCACGGCCGCCCAGCGCGCGGCAAGCTGCTCGGGCGGCAGGGCCCGGCCGCCCGCCGGGGCGGTGCATATGATCCGCGCCTCCCGCAGCAGCGCCGCCCCGGCGAGTGCGCCCAGGACTCCGTCCACGTCCTTGTCGGCCATGATGGCTAGGACCAGTGTCGGGCGGCCGGGCGCAAGGAACGGGGCCAGGTCATCGAGCGCTTGGGCGAGGGTCGCGGCCCCGGCCGGGTTGTGGGCGCCGTCCAGCAGCACCTCCCGTCCCCCGAAGTCGATCAGCTCCAGGCGCCCCGGCCAGCGAACGGCCGCGTATCCGGCCCGCCGGGCGTCGGCGCCGACACGGGCAATCCCCGCGGCTTCGAGCGCATCCAGCGTGGCGTCGGCGACCGCCGCGTTCGCCGCCTGGTGGCGACCTCGCAGGGCGACGCGGACCGATCCCAGCCGACCGAGCTCGACGTCGATTCCGTCGCGGTCCAGGCCGAGCAGCGTCGCCGGCGGCGTCACGGTCAGCGGCGCCGCCACGCGCCGGCTGCGGCGCTCGATCACGTCGAGCGCTGAACCCCAGGCTCCCGTCACCGCCAGATCGCCGCGCATGATGATCGCCGCCTTCTCGCGTGCGATCGCCTCGACAGTCGGACCCAGCCGGTCCATGTGGTCGAGCGAGACGTTCGTGACCACCGCCACGCCGCCGTCCCAGGCATGAGTGGCGTCGAGCCGCCCGCCGAGGCCGACCTCGACGACCGCCAGATCGACGCCAGCCTCGGCAAACCAGCGGAACATGATCGCCGTCAGCAGCTCGAACTCCGTCGGCTCGCCGTGGCGACGGGCGACGCGATCGGCCAGCCCCAGCACCTCTCCGGCGACGCGGGCGAAGGTCTTCGGATCAACCGGAATACCACCGATCTGGAGCCGCTCGCGGTACGTGACCAGGTGGGGTTTGGGAGTCTCGCCGGTCCGGTATCCCGCAGCCTGCAGGGCCGCGCCGACCAGCGCCAGGACGCTGCCCTTCCCATTCGTGCCCGCGATCAGAGCGCCGCGGAAGGAGCGCTCCGGGTGGCCGAGGGCCGCCAGCAGGGCGCGCGTTCGGGAAAGCCCCAGGTGAATTCCGAACCGGCCGCGCGACTCGAGCGCGGCAAGAGCCTCAGGGTAGCCGAGGGTCGCGCGCGAGCGGTCGGAGCGGAGCGGCGTCAATCCTTCGTCAGCTCGTCTTCGTAGAAGACGCACTGGTTGAATCGCGGCGTCAGGCAGACGTCGTTGACGTAGCCCTGCTCGAGGTGGACACCGCCGCGCAGCTGGCAGCGCGAGACGTTCTGCTCCTGGCGAATCAGGGCCTTGAGCAGGTGCGGGGCCTGGATCGGGATCGCCCCGCGGCTGCCGGTCATGTAGAAATGCGGGCAGACGTTGCGGCGCAGGCTCGGCAGCCCGAAGCCGGATCGGACGCCCGGCATCGACGCGTAACGGCTCGGCTGTCCGGTTTCCGCGTGGGCGATGATCGGGAGAGTGCGCGGCATGGGGCGGGTGGCGATCCGGCCCGAAACGGGGAACGACGTGGCGGATCGCGGGCCGGTGCGTACGGGCATGATCGGGGCCGAGCCGCCTCGCACCTGCACGACGCCCCCTCGCACGGCCGAAGCCTGGCGTCCGGCGGCGCCGGCGTCAGGGGTGCGGGGCCGATCGGGCTTGGGGTCTCGAGCCTCCACCAGTAAGCCTCGTACCGTTGCGGACATTCCTGCACGTCCGCTCTTTGCAGCAGAGTACATCCATCCACCCGCAACGCGCACGCTCGTCACGCGGAAGACGGGATGGTCGTACTTAAGGGTTGTCGGCCAGGGCGACCGCAGAAGCAAGCGAGAAACTGCCACCCCGGACTACACCCGACTGATGCGACAATGGAGCCATGCCGATGCGAAACGCCGAGGGGCCCACGTCCGACCCCTGCCGCCGTCGAGCGAGCGGCTCCGGTCGCATCAGATCAAGGCTTCCGCTCCGTCACGGGAGCTGGTCCGCCGGTACCGGCCGGTCCGGACCAACGAAGGGGTCCCGCCTCCCATCAGCGTCGGCGTCATCGGCGTGTTCCTAGTTCTGGGCATCGCGATGCTGATCGTAGGCGGCAACATCCTGGTCAGCGTGGTCGGCCAGGTCGCGCACGCGTTCGACAACGCCATGGCGCAGGTTGCGTCGATGCCGCCCGCCACCATGGCGCCCTCCGGCGTGGCCCTCGACACTCCGGTCCTCGACGCTCCGGCCAATGACGGCTACACGAACCAGGCCACGGTGTCGCTGTCGGGCAGCGTCCCGGCCGCGGTGGTCGGCCTTACCGGCTACAACGTCCGGGTCTACGTCCTCGCCTCGGACGGGACACGAAGCCAGGTCGCCGAGATGCAGGTCGGGGCGACGGCGCATTTCAGCACTCCAGCCATCGCCCTGGTCGAAGGGCCAAATACCTTCGTGGCAGCGCTGGTGACACCCAGTACCGAGGGCCAGGCGTCGCCGCCGGTCGTCTACACCCTGGATACTGTCCCGCCCAATCTGTCGGTCGCCTCGCCGGCGGACGGCAGCACGCAGTCGGGCAGCTCCGTCGTCGTTTCGGGCAAGACCGACCCGGGCTCGACCGTCACGATACGCAACAAGCAGGCGCCCGGAGGCGGGCTCAGCAGCAAGGTGGTCGGCTAGGATGGTCAGTTCGCCATCACGGTGGGCCTGGTCGCGGGATCGAACTCAATCGAGGTGACGGCCACCGACCAGGCCGGCAACGTGAGCACGGACCAGCTGACCGTCAAGCGGTCATACGGCCAGCTGTCGGCACACCTGTCGGCTTCGCCGGCCAAGTTCGCGGCCGCCGGTCCCACGACGATCAAGCTGACGGCCCACGCCACCTCCGCGAACGGCGGCCCGATGGCCGGGGCGCAGGTCGTCTTCACCGTGACCGTGGCCGGGCTCGGGCCGATCGTCTCGCCCGAGCTGACGACGGATCAGACCGGCACCGCTACCTGGAAGGTGACCGTCTCCGGGGCGACGCCGGGAGTCGGCGCGGCCACGGTAATGGTTTCAACGAGCGACGGCAGTCAGGTCCTGGCGACGACGACCCTGACGACGACCTGATCGGACCGGCGACACAGAGCGGGCGGAAGACTCAGGGCTACGCGGTAGCCGTTGGAGTCGGGCTCGGGGTCGGAGCGGGAGTCGGAGTCGGGCTCGGGGTCGGAGTGGGAGTCGGAGTCGGGCTCGGGGTCGGAGTGGGAGTCGGAGTCGGCGTGGGAGACGGCGTAGGTGTAGGAGTCGGCTCCGGCCCCTCCGAGACGACGTAGTCCACGGGCGAGCCCTTCAGGACGGTCAGACCCATCTTCGGGTTGCTGCTGATGATCTGCCCCTCGGGTATGGTTGGGTCGTAGGCCTCGGTCCGATCGCCTACCTGCAGGCCCGCCGATGTGAGAGCGTTGATGGCGTCGCTTTCGGTCAGATCCCGAATATCCGGGACCACGACCTGGGCCGTGCCGGTAACGACGGTCACGTAGATCGTGTCGCCCTTGCTCATCGCGCTCCCGGACGCCGGGCTCTGGGACACTATGGTGTTGTCGGTCTGGCTTCCGTTGTTGGTCGGCGTGGCGGACACCGAGAGCTGCAGCCCGTAGGACTGGGCCGTCTGCTGAGCGTCGCTGTAGGGGATGCCTACCAGGTTAGGGGCGTACACCGTGTTGGCCGATGACGACCCGCGGCTGACCAGAAGATAGATCGTCAGACCGATGAGGGTGACCAGGAAGAGTGCCAGGAAGCCCGCCACCCAGACCCAGGTGCTGGCCGGAGGCGCATCGTCCTCGAACTGCTCGGGCTCCGGCTCGACCGGATTGATCCGGCGGGTCACCCGGTTGGCCAGGCCGTCGGGAGAGTAGCCGCTTCGGCCGCGGTCGGCGGAGTCGACGTCGTCCTCGACCGCCGGGCTGTTCGCGTAGGCATCGGGAGCGTACGTGACGCGGGCGGTCGGGTTTGGACGACGGACCAGCGGCGCAGTCGGCGGGACCGGCGGTGCCGCCACGGGGCGCACCACAGGGGCGGGCGGGATCGGGGCAGCGGCTGGCACGACCGGAACCGGCGGCGCCACCGGCCTCGCGTATGGCTCGGGCTGGGACTCGGGTTCCGGCGCCACAACAGCGGCGTTCTGCGGCTCCTGCGCGCCCTCCGCCTCGTCTTCGGCCTGCATCGCGACCTGGGCATCGAGCCGCGTGATCGTGGTCTCGAGCGCGTCCGCGAGTACCCCGGCCGACTCGTATCGCCTGGTTGGATCGGCCGCCATCGCCTTGCGGTCGATGGCCTCGATCTCGGCCGGAACGCCAGCCTGGAAGTCGGACGGGGCCGGGTTTGGGTCCGCCAGCCTGGCCCTGGCCACGGCATCGGCCGTTGCGCCGCCCCACGGTCCGCGGCCGGTCAGCAGCTCGAACAGCAGCACGCCCAGGGCGTATATGTCCGACGCGTCGGTGGCGCGGCGACCCCTGGCCTGTTCGGGGCTCTGGTACCACGCTTCTTCGACAGAGAGCGCCGGGCGCTCGGAAGACTCAGCCAGGGCACGGGCAAGACCCAGGTCCGCGAGCTTGATCTGCCCGTCACGGGTAACGAGCACGCTGCCGGACCGAACGCCGCCGTGGACGATGCCGCGCTCGTGGGCCGCAGCCACTGCCGCCGCCACCACGCTGGCGACGCTGGCGGCGCGGCGCGGCGGAACGGGGCCGTTGCGCGCCAGGAGCAAGCCCAGTTCCTGGCCGTCGATGAACTCGGTGACGATGAACGCATCCGAGCCATCTACGCCGAAGTCGTAGATGGCCACGAGGTTGGGGTGGTCCAGGCCGGCTGCGGCTCGCATCGCCAGGCGGAGCTCGGCCACGAAGTCTGCGTCGGTGCCGAACTCGGGCCGCAGCACCCTGACGGCCACGACGCGGCCATTGTCGTTATCGCTGGCGCGGAAGACGGTCGAGACTGCGTCTTCGCCACGCAGCTCCATGAGCCGGTAGCGCCCTGCGATCACCTGTCCGATCTCGGCCACAGAAGTTCCTCAACATGCCGGCTCCGGTTGCGCCGGAGCTTCGTCAATTACCCCGGGCCGGCGCGGCCGGCCCGTTGGGGAGGCTAGCTCAGGTCGAGCCCCTGCAAGTATCGCCTGAACTCCCCGCCGATGTCCTGACGCTGCATTGCCAGCTCAACGGACGCCTTCAGCCAACCCACTGTTGTGCCGGCGTCGTAGCGTTTGCCCTCAATCGCGTACCCGTAAACGTCCTGCTCCTGCATCAAGGCCTCGATTGCGTCCGTCAGCTGGATCTCGCCGCCGGCGCCGCGCTGGGTCTGCTCCAGCTTGTCGAATATCTTGGGGGTCAGGACGTAGCGGCCGATGATGGCGAGATCCGACGGTGCATCGGCCGGGTCGGGCTTCTCGACCAGGCCCGAAACCTTGTAGAGGCGGGGATCCAAGCCGCCATCGACGAGATGACCGTCGATGATGCCGTAGCGGCAGGTTTCCTCGTGCGGAACCTCGGTCACAGCTACGACCGACGCGTGGGTCTCCAGATAGGCGTGGATGAGCTGGCCGATGCAGGGCCTCTCGCCCACCACCACGTCGTCCGAGAGGATGACCGCGAACGGTTCGTGGCCTACCAGCTCCTTGGCCACGAGAACCGCATGGCCCAGGCCGAGCTGCTCCTTCTGGCGAACGTAGGAGATCTGCGCCAGATCCGAGATTGCCCGAATCTGCCGCAGCATGTCGATGTCGCCGCGGGACTCAAGGAGCTGCTCGAGCTCCAGGTTCAGGTCGAAGTGGTCTTCGATCGCGCGCTTCTGGCTGCTGGTAACGATGATGACCTGCTCGATGCCGGCCGCGACCGCCTCCTCGACGGCGTACTGGATGACCGGCTTGTCAACGAGCGGAAGCATCTCCTTTGGCTGGGCTTTGGTGGCCGGAAGAAAGCGGGTTCCCCAACCCGCCGCCGGAAAGACCGCCTTGCGTACTCGCATTTGCCCTCAGCTTCGATCGGCCGCAACGGCGGCCGGGTCCACAAACTCGTGGTCGCCGCGATGAAGACCGTCGCACAACCCCAACCGGCGCGGCTCGACGGGCAGCCAGACCGGTCTCATGATCTCGCGGATCTGGGAGCGACGGCAGAAGAGCAGCCCGCGCGTCGACATCCAGGTCAGCACGTGGCTGGGCTCGCTGTGGAACTCAAACGGGCCAGGGTTGAGGCTGGCGGTCTCCGTCCAGGATACCGGCGACTCGGGCGCCACGACATCGAGGATGCTAATGCGCCAGGGCCTGTCCCGGATGATCTCGCCGCAGCCGGCACAGCGGGCGGCGACGTTGTCGGTGACGATCGTGGCGATGCGGACGCCGTAGAGTTCCATCTGTTCCGGATCGTAGCAGGTCGCAAGAACATGGTCCGGCGCCTGGAGCCAGATCGAGAGCCAGATCGAATGAACGAGGACGAGCTTCCCCCTACAGAGGCAGCCCGTGAGAAGCGACGTGATCGCGACGCAGAGGCTCGGTCGCGGGCCGGAATGCGCACCGGTCTGGCCAAGCAGTTCAAGCAAGTGCTCGACGTCCAGCGGCAGCGGGCCGAAGAAGTGGAGCGGCGCGAGGATGAGTCGGCGGCTGAGCCCGAGGCCCAGGGCGCGCGCAAGGGGCGGCGCCGCCGGCCGTAGGCGCCGGCCAGGAGCCCGCCCGGTCCGAGTGGACGCGGCCGGGCGCGGCCAGGGCCGTTCGCGCGGCCGGGGTCTTGCGCGTCCCCGGCCTCAGTTCATCGTGAAGTAGCCCGAGACGTCGACCACCGCGTCGGCGCGCGTTCGGGTGGCGCCGACGAACGTGACCCACACGCCGCAGGGGCACGCCAACGACGGCTGCCATGTTCTGGTCGCCGGCGCCAAGCCGCAATGGACCAATCGAACCAGCCGCGGCCCATCCCCCACTACGAATCTCGCGGATCGGCGCTCACACACGCCGGGAGCACAGCCAACCAGCCTACGCGATGCTCGCCGGCGTTCTGTGCCGGGGTTGTACCCGGCCGCTATTCAGGTCGTCCGGGCCCGTCTGCTCGGCGGGCTGACCTCACCCGTCTAGATGCTCGCTCCCGACGCAGCGGCGGATGGGGATGGGCTCGGGTGGCCGTTCCGCCCGCCGAAGCCGCCCCGACCGGGCCCGCCCGGGCCGACGTGGCCGCCAGACCCGCCGAAGCCGGGCTGGTCGTTAGGGCTCGCTTGGACCATCGCCGCCGCGAGCGAGCCATCGGCGTTGAGCGTGCCCTGGGCCACGATCCTGTCGCCGACGGCGACGTTCGCGAGAGTCGGAGCGGAGACGCCGCGCACCGAGTACTTCGTCGCCGATGAGACGTCGACCGTGACCGTCTTGCCGGCCGTGGTTGCCACCACGATCGTCGTGGCCGTCTTGCTGGCGACCGTTCCCTGGATGGAGGACGGCGAAATCGTCACGGCGGTGGCGGTGAAGTTACCGGCCGAGTCGACCGTGCCCTGAGCGGAGATCCGCACGCCGACGACGACCGCGCTCACGGTGACCTTGGCGCCGGCCTCGGTGTAGGTGGTGGATCCGGTCAGGGCCAGCGTCCTGGAAGTACCGTCGGATAGCTTGATCGTCACCGAGACGGGGCCGACGGCCGTGACCGTCCCCGAAGCCGTAGGCAACAGGACCTGGATCGTGGTGATCTTGTAGGTGCCATCGGACTGGCGAGCCTCACGGAAAGTGATCTGGTCACCGACCTTGAGATCAGCGAGAGCGATCGTCTGCCCGCCCTTTGTGATCGTGGCGCCCGTCGCGTCGATCGTCCGGGTCCAGCCGTCGGCGGTCTGCAGCGAGAGATTGCTGCCATCGATCTTCGTGATCGTGATCGCTACCTGGCCGGCCGTCCCCGTGAACCCGCCGGGAGCCGTCCAGCCGGGTCCGAGCTCGGGATGGCCGGGAATGGTCGTCGGTTGCGCCGCGAAGGCGGAGTTCGAACCTCCAGAGGAGACGCCCAGGGCAAACGCGACGGAGGCCACGCCCGCGAACATCAGCGCCCCGACAAGCGGGAGGAGGCGCCAGCGCGAAAGGGAAGCCTTCATTTGAAACACCTCTATTTGCCGCCCAACGTTCGGCGGGAGAGCAAGACCCAGCGAAGCAGGCGCTATGCCCGCATTGCGCCGGGCATTCATAGCACGGTGGGCTCGATAAGTCCTGAAATGGGCGCGGCCCAGAGGTACTGGGTCGGTCCTGCAACTGCGGCCGGGTCGGCCGGGGGAGCGGGACGCCCGTAATCAGCGCGCGGGAATGCGCACCCGGCCGAGTACGACGAGGAGGCCTACCATCGTCGACAACAGCCACCGATGCCGCCTGGATGGAACACCGGGAGTCTCCACGATTCCCAGGGCGGTTCGAACCGACAGGAGTAATCGGCCATGTCCCTGGTCCTCGACGGATCGTCGCTCACCATCGACCGCCTCGTCCGCATCGCCCGTCACGGCGAGGAGGTCACGCTCGATCCGGCGGCGCTGGATCGGATCCGTGTCTGCCGGAGCATGATCGAGGAGAAGCGCGCGGCCCGAGAGATCATGTACGGGACGAACACGGGAATCGGCGAGTTCTCCGAGATCGTGCTGTCCGACGAGCAGGTCCGCGAGTTCCAGCGGTACCTCATCTACAACCACGCGGCCGGGATCGGGGACCCGGCGCCGATCGAGTCGGTGCGCGGCGCGCTGGCGGGCCGGATCAACGTGCACGCCCGGGGGCACTCGGGGTGCCGGCCGGAGATCACGCTCACGCTCGTGGAGATGCTGAACCGCGGGGTCACACCGGTCGTCTGCCAGAAGGGTTCCGTGGGCGCCAGCGGCGACCTCGCTCCCATGGCACAGGCCGCGCTCTTGCTCATGGGCGAGGGTGAGGCGTTCTACCGCGGTGAGCGGCTGCCGGGACGTGAGGCAATGGACCGCGCCGGGATCCCAGTGCCGGGGCTGCAGGCGCGCGACGGCCTGGCGACCATCAACGGCTCCAACCTCCTCACGGCGATGAGCGCCATCCAGCTCTACGACATCTCGCGGTGGCTCAAGCAGGCCGAGATCGCCTGCGCCATGGCGCTCGAGGCGCTGGTCGCCAACCTCAAGCCCTACGACACGCGCCTCCACGAGCTCCGGGGGTTCCCGGGAGCGGTCCAGGCTGCGCGGGCGATCATGCGCTGCATCGAGGGCAGCGACCTCGCCACCGGAAAGATGAAGACGAAGGTTCAGGACGCCTACTCGATGCGCGCCTCGCCCCAGGTCATAGGGGCGGCGGTCGACGCGGTGGAGTGGGCGCGCCGGCAGGTCGAGATCGAGCTGAACGCTGTGGGTGACAACCCGATCTTCCTGCCCGAGGCCCGGCTCACTCTCACCGGCGCCAACTTCCAGGGAAGCCCCGTGTCGCTGCCGATGGACATGGTGGGCGCGGCGGTCACGATGGTGTGCGTCCTCTCCGAGCGGCGCCTGAACCGGATGACGAACCCGGCCCTCAGCGTTGACCTGCCGGCGTTCCTGACGAAGGGCGCGGGCATGTTCTCCGGCCTCATGCTCAGCCAGTACACGGCGGACCACCTCATCGTCGAGCAGCGCATCCTGTCGGCGCCGGCGTCGATCCAGTCCATCCCGGCTGCGGCCGACCAGGAGGACTTCGTGTCGATGGGCATGAACACGGCCATCAAGAACGGCCAGATCCTCGACAACGCGTACGGCGTGCTGGGAATCGAGTTCATGGCCGCGGCCCAGGCGCTCGACTTCCGCGACTTCGCCTTCGGCCGGGGAGTGTCCGTCGCGCGCGAGGTCGTGCGGCGGCACGTCGCGCACCTCGAGGAAGACCGGCCGCTATACCCCGACCACAACCGGATGAAGGAGCTCGTGAGGTCCGGCGAGATCCTGGAGGCCGTCGAGGCGGCGGTCGGACGCCTGTTATAAGGCCTCCGAACGATGACGACACCCACGCCCGCCGCCATGCGCGGACCGGGCGACCTCGACCCAAACGACCTCCCGACGGTGCGGAGGCTCCCGCGCTGGCTCAAGCCCGCCAACCGCGTCATCGAACTTCTGCAGAGACTCGGCCTGGCCTTCTTCACATTCCATCTGCTCTCGGTCCCAGGCCGAAAGACCGGGCGAATGCGCACAACTCCGGTGTCGCCCCTCTTCCTCGAGAATCGGTGCTACATCGTCTCGATCGGTCAGACCGAGTGGGTGAAGAACGCGCGTGTGTCGGGTTGGGGCATCCTGGCTCGCGGCCGCCGGCGCAAGAGGGTCCATCTGCTGGAGCTTGGGCTCGAAGAGCGGAAGCCGGTCCTTCGGCAGTTCCCTATCCTCCTTCCCCGTGGTGTCCCGTTTCTGGTGCGGGTGGGCGCCGTTCAGCCGCCCGGCGACGCCGATGCCTTCGAAGCGGCCGCTGCGCTGCTGGCCGTGTTCGAGGCCACGTCCGCCTGAGAGACCGTGCGACCTCCATGGCGAGGCCCCAGAATTGGGCAGAGGCACAGGCGGGGCGTCGCTCACCACGGGTGTCGACCGGTGCCCATGGATGTCCTGGGAGGGCCAGATGGCAAACAAGGGCGGGCGCCCCGAAGACGACGAAGGCGATAGCTGGCACCTTTCGGGCGTAGTCCCAAGCCCGAGCGAGGGGTCGGACGAAGAACGCGCCGCGAATGCCGCTACCGTCCTCGCCAAATCGTGTCCGCGGTGCCGCGAAGAGATGCAATCGATCGGAATCGTGGACTTCCGCACCGGCGGCAGTGAGGGCAAATGGCGTCTGCTCGCGGGCGAATGGGCCGACATGGACGAAGCACTGCTGCCGTTGGAGCTCCGGTACTGCCCCAGGTGCCGGGAGGTGGCGTTTCGGAAGCCCTGACGGCATCGGCGGGCGTGCCGACCACGGCTTGCTAACCTCTTGTCGCCAGACTTGATCTCGGCTCAACGGCATCGGGGGCCGGGCCGAGCGGAGGTATCGGGTCCATGGCCCAGCGGGACGTAGGGCAGTTCAACGCTCGTGCAGAGCGCTACGACGAGAGCTTTGTCGGACGCCGATTCCATCGGCCGATCCACCAGGCGGTGCTCCAGATCGCCGCCCGCCTGACGCCGGAGCCGCGCGCGATCCTCGACGTCGGCTGCGGCACCAGGTCCGTGCTGCGGCTGGCCGCGGCGCGGTTCCCGGCGGCTCGACTGTGCGGCGTCGACCCGGCCGAGCAGATGCTTGCGGTGGCGAAAGCAACCCTGGCCGGGGGCCCTCGCGTCCAGCTCGTCTGCGCAGCGGCCGAGCGCCTGCCCTTCGATGACGCCGCGTTCGACCTGGTAGTAAGCAGCAATTCGTTCCATCACTGGGCCGATCAGGCCGGAGGCGTGGCGGAGATCGGGCGGGTGCTCGCGCCGAACGGCTGCCTGGTCATGACCGATCCATTCGCGGTCGGCTGGCTGCGCCCGTGGGCCGTCCTGACCCGCAGACGGGAGCGCATGCGCAGCCGTTCCGAGGTCGAAGCAATGCTCCGAACGGCGGGGCTCGAATCCCCCGCCTGGGAGGCGGTCTTCGGCCTGGGCCCGATCACCACCTTCTTCGCGGTGACTGCGCGGAAGCGGTGAATGTCCGCCGCGGCCTCCCGGGCGGCGAGTCCCTGTCGGGCGCACCGGCGGGAAGAACCTCACTGTGAGCGACGGCCGCCCGCGATTACACTGACCAGCGATCGGCGCCTCCTGAAGTGGCAGTCGGGCCGCGAGCGGGCTCCGGGCTGGAGGGCATCGAGGTGGGTCGCGTATCGAGGATGGTCTCGAGGCTGGCGGTCCTGGCCGCGGTCTTCAGTGTCATCGGTTGCGCTGGTTCCGGAGCAACCCCCCTCACGACGGTACAGGGGACCGGCAGCGCGGCGCCGTCGGCCGCGATCGGGCCGACCGGCGGGAGTTCGGCCCCGTCTTCCTCTGCCTCGGTGACAACGACATCGAGCGCCTCGACGTCGCCGGCTCCGACCGCCACGCCGGCCCAACCCGCCCACTGGGTCGCGGCAGGCTCGATGTCGAAGCAGCGGGTCGAGTTCCAGCTGCTGCTGCTGCAGGACGGGCGGGCGCTCGCCATCGGCGCCGGATACAACGCCTGCGAGGGGGAATGCTCCGGGTTCCCCCCGGAGAGCACCAGCGCGCGGTATGCCGACCTGTTCGATCCGGCCACGAACAGTTGGAAGACTGCCAGCGGCCTGAACCTCAACCGCTCGGACTACGCGGCCGTTCTCCTGCCCGACGGTCACGTGGTGGTCGCCGGCGGCTATGCCGACGCTCCCGATGAATGCTTCTCGAGCACCAAGCTGTTCGATCCGGTGGCTGGAACATGGACCCAGGCCACGGGTCTCATGAACCTGGCTCGGTGCGACCCGGCCTATGCCCTGCTGCCGGACGGGCGAGTGCTGCTGGCCGGCGGAACTGACATCCACAACAAGGTCCTGGCCAGCGCCGAGGTCTTCGACCCGACCAGTCAGAAGTGGTCCGCGGTCGCCTCGATGCCGGCTGTCCGCGCCGGCGGCGAAGCGGTGGCGTTGAAGAGCGGCAAAGTCCTGGTCGTGGGGGGCTATGGTTCGAGCGGGGCCACTCTGAACTCCGCCCTCCTGTACGACCCCGCCAGCGGCAAGTGGTCCTCAGCCGGGACGCTCAGCGCGTCACCGAACGGCCCGATCGTCCTCCTGCCCGACGGGGGCACCCTCGTCATCGGGGAGGGGTCTTTAGACAACATCACGGACAAGTGGACGGCCCAGGCCAGTGAACGGTTCGACCCGAGCGCGCTCACCTGGACCAAGGTCGGCGCGATGGCAAAGTCGCGCCGCTCGCCCTTCGTGGCCAGTCTCGCCGACGGCAGGGTGCTGGTCGCCGGGGGCGCCGTGGCCCAGTCCTTCAACTCCAGCGGCCTGGTCACGACCCTCACGTCGAGCGCCGAGATCTTCGATCCAGCAACCAACAGCTGGTCGTCAACCGTGGCGATGCCGAGCGTGCGCGAGGCCGGCGACGCCGTCCTGTGACAGGACGGGTCCGTCCTGCTGGCCGGCGGCGACCTCGGGGCGCATGGCCCGATACCCACGCCCGGCTACCCTGCGGTAACCCTCCTGGCAACGGCGATCCGCTACGTGCCCTAGAGAAGCTTGAGGGCTAGATGCTGTACAGCTCGGCCGAGGACAGGCAGGCACCGCTGCTCGCCCCGCCGTAGCCGCCGGCAATGAGTACGCGGCCGTCTCGGAGAAGCGTCGCAGTATGGTCGAAGCAGCCCACGTTCATCGGCTGCGCGAGCTCGAACCGACCGGTTGCCGGGTTGTACAGGTCCGCCGAGCTGGAATCGGCGCTGCGGCATGAGTGGGCCCGGCACCACAGGAAGTCGCCGCCTCCGGCGACGAGGACACGCCCGTCAGGCAGCAGAGTCGTGGAGAGTCTGGCGCGAGCTTTCGTCATCGAGCCAGTCTGGCTGAACCTGCCCGTCGAAGGGTCGTACACATAGGCGGAGTTGAGGAGCCTGGGCGCGAACTCGGGCACCTGCGTGTAGCCACCGGCCAGGAGCACGCGCCCATCCTTGAGCAAGGTGAGCGACCCGACGGCGTCTGACGTCGCCCCGGCCATTTCGTAGGACCATCCGGCCGGCCACCTCCCGAACGTGCCGGTCCCAGGGTCGTACAGCTGGGCGGAGCCCTCGCAGCCGTCCACGACCAGGACGCGCCCGTCGTTGAGGAGAGTGGCAGGGCCACCGCACGCCTCGACGGACCCGGTCGGTGTGAACGTGCCCGTGGCCGGGTTGTACAGCTCCGCGGACATCAGGTCGTTGCAGGAAGTGACCTCGCTGCAGTCGTAGCCGCCGACGATCAACACTCGCCCGTCCTGCAGCAGGGTCGCGCTGTGGGAATCGCGAGCTGCGGTCATCGATCCGGTGAGGCTGAACTTGCCGGTAGTTGGGTCGTACAGCTCCGCGGACGCGAGCGGCAGGCCCATGTCCGGCGCCGTGCTCCCCGCATTGGTCCAGGGGCTTCCCAGGCCGCTTGAGTGGCCCCCGTGATGAGGACCCGGCCGTCCTTGGAGCAGGGTGGCCGTGTGGCCTGCGCGGGCGACGTGCATCGAGCCGGTGGAAGTGAACTTGCCTGTGGATGGGCCATACAGTTCCGCCGAGGCAAGACTGGGGCTGCCCCAGCTCTTCCCGCTACCGCCCGCTATCAGTACGCGCCCGTCCTGCAGCAACGTGGCGGTGTGGCGTGTGCGAGCGACCGTCATCGAGCCCGTGAGGGTGAAACGACCGTTCCCGGATGGCGCCACCGTTGGCTTCGCGGTGGGCGTGGGTGCCAGCGTCGCAGTCGCGGCGGGCGTGGCCGTCACTCTCAGCGAGGGCGTCGGCGTTAGCGTCGGAGTCGCGGCGGGCGTGGCCGTGGCGCTCAGCGAGGGCATCGGTGTAGGTGCGCAGAGGGCGACGTGGACGCGGTTGCCGTCGACGCGGGAGTGTGGGTCAGTGCTCCGCAACCGGCGATCACGAGCGCAAGGAAGCCACAGGCGAAGCCACGACCGATGACGCGGGGAATCGGGCTGCGATACCGCTTCGAGCGTCGACGAGAGGGCAACGACCCACGATCGATCCGGTGGCTCCCGCCCATGTGGCACCCCTTCCCCTGCGTCGATCTCGCTCGTTCGGGAGGTCGAACCACAGGAGACGCCCGTGGGCGCCCGAGTGTGTCACCCGGCCCGAGCCACGGGAACGTGGTGTCCCCAGGGGGGGTTGGGGACTCACCCACCAACGGATTCACCAGGGCTCGCGTTCTTGCGCGGAGGCGGATTGAACCCGGTCGCCCAAGCCGCGGCTGTGTGCTCGCTCCTCAAATGCGTGAGTAGGATCGAGCCGGCAATCGAGACGGACTCGGCTCCGAGGACGGAAGAGCAGATAGCGTAACCTACCCGTGACGAGGAGCCGCTCCCGTCACAGCTTTTCCAGCGGATGCGGGCGGCGACCTCCTCGGACGGAGGTGCCTCACGTGTCGCACAGCAACCCTCGCCTGTTGGCGGTAACCGCGCTTATCTTCGGCGCGACCCTCTCTGCCTGCGGAGGCTCGGGCGGCGGAGCGCCGTCGGCCGCAGCCACGCCTGCGGCGACCGCCCCATCGGCCACCGCGTCGGCCACCGCAGCGACGACCACATCGGCCACGACGGCCCCGCTCCCTAGCCTGACGGCGACTGCCGCAGCTGGCAGTTGCCCCACCGGCGCCACGGTCGGCGCCGCCCTGGGCATCACCCTTCCGAATCCAATCTCGGTCAAAGGTGGCGGAGGAACGTCGCTTCCGGCCGGTGCGACGGGCGTGGCGTGCGAGTACGCAGGCAAAGGCCTCAACGTGATCATCGAGCTGATCTCGAACATCAATCCTTCGTACATCTCGCAGTTCAGCAGCAAGTTCCCCGTGCCATACAAGAGCGTGTCCGGAGTGGGAGACCAGGCTCGTTCGTTCTTGGCGCCTCTGAACGGCGGCAAGGACAACGAGGGCGTGGTCGCGACGAAGGGATCGAATCTCGTGGACATCACGGCCACCGACACGCCGGCGTCGCTCGCCCAGCTCGAAGCCCTGGTCAACCAGCTCCTGTAGACACCGGGTAGAGCTCTGCCGGATCGCGGGCGAGCAGGTCGCCGCAAGCGACCGGACCGTGTGAGGCGAACCAGCACGTCCGAATCAGCAAAGGTCTCGAGGTACGCCGTCGCACTCGTGGTGGTGGGCGGAGCCATCCGCGTGTTCAGCGGAGTGCTCTACGGCGCCCAGGTCGCGTCCTGCTTTTCCTGCGCCTCGGTCGTGCTGCCCCCTGGCATTGACAGCACCTCGTAGCTCGGGGCTGGATCCTTGAGACCCCCGCAAGGAGCTTGAGAGCGGTTGGAGCCGACCCCTTGGAGGTTTCGTCGCGCCGAGATCATGTGCGCCTTCGGGCTTGAGGGCCCGCCGGCTGTTAACTGACGACATCCTGGCGTGGTACGCGGCATGAACGCCCCGCCCAGTGCTGGCTCCTCGGGAGGCCCAAAGCGAGTCGCCCGAGGCCGGTCAGCCGGTATGGGCGACGGCGCTCTTCGCCGGCCAGCGGCTCGATGAGACCTCGGGCCTCGAGTCGGGAGAGTGCCCCGTACGGCGCCGGGCCCCAGGCGCACTCCGGCGAAGCGAGAGATTTCCTCGATCGTGGCGCAGCCGTGTTTGGGCCCTTCGGCGAGACTCGTGAGGATGAACAGGACGGGCTCCGCGCGTTGACCCCTTTCGCTCGGATGGCGGGGCATCGTGCTGGCTCCTCGGGGCGATGTCCGTCTATGTCGCAGCGCGGCATAGCTAACGGGCCCGTGGCGTGGCTCAAGCCCGGAACGATGACCCCAGGACGACGATAGTCCCCTGTTCCATCCTCAAGTACTGCCCGGACGATCGGGGCCGGCTTGAGGTGCCTGAGTCCTATAGAAACACGGTTGCCAGGCAACGATGCTCTAAGTGAACGGATTCATGCGCGATGAGAAGGAGCGACCGGTGCTTCGAACAATGCCGAACGGGAACGGCGCGCTGTTCGGCGCGGTGGCCATTGCTCAACTCCTGGACCTTGCGACGTTCGTCCCCGCCGTCGCCCGCGTGGGCATTGGTGCTGAGACAAACCCATTGGTGCGGACGCTCTACGTGTCTGTGGGTCCGTTGGGACCGGCGGCTCTGAAGGCGGCCGCGATCGCCATGATGTTGCTGGTTCTGCTGCGAGTGGTGAAGCGCTTCCCGACCTATGTCCTTCCGTCCGCGGCGCTTATGGTAGGAATCGGACTGTTAGGGGCCGCCTCGAACCTCCTGTTCGGGCTGCTCCGCTAGTCCCGAGCGTCTGCCACCGAGAACCTTCGCGCGGTGGGCGGGCCGCATGAACTCGGGTCGCTTCGGCGACTGGCTCGTGGTCGCCCCACCGCTCACGATCACGGATGCGGGATGCGACGAGCTCCTCGATCGACTCGGCCGGGCGGTGGAAGACACAGCCAAAGTTCGGACAAGCTCGTGGCCTTCGCTCGGAACCGGCGGATCATGGCCAGCATGGCCGCGAACGTGAACGCGGCCAGTCCGGCGCAGCAGTCCGAGCTGGTGCAGATGCTGGTGGAGCGGGTCGTCGCCTCAGGCGGGAAGGTCTCGGAGCGGGAAATCACCTGGACGCCGCCGGCCCGGCCGTTCTTCGCGGAGTCCGGCGCCGAGCGTTGGTGGGAGTGCCCCCAAGGGGCCTTGGGGACCCGCCCGCTGTCCGACTATGACGAAGCCCTGGCGTGGTGGGTGGCATGAGGCGCACGACCGAGCGCTGGATCGCCGTGGGGCGGCACGTGGGGCGCGCACCGCGGGCTGAGTCCGCGCCTGCGGGATGGGTGTAGCCGAGATGGCATTCATCGCGGCCCGTGGAGGCGCACAGGCGTTACATCCAGACCGGCCAAGAACGGCCCTCCGTCGGGCGCGACGATCGGCGGAATCTGACACTATCCGACACGGCGTGGCCCCTTTTGGAGGGGTCTATATACAGCGCTAAGGCAAGGTCTCTCCGCCGCTGCCTGGCCGTTCGAAGGGACGGGCAACCGTGCCAGGGGTGGGCCCTGTGGGGCGTGCCCGGCCAGCGCTGCGCCAACCACACGGATGCGGGGCGTGGTCGCGTCTCTCCAGTTCGGGGGCGGCCGATCCCTTGCCAGTGTGCCGCTTATCGCTGGCCTCACCGGCCCGGCAGTGGCTGGTGTCACTGGCCTGATCCGCCGATCGTCCATGTCGCCATCCCGCCAGGAACGCACCGCCACTCCGCTGGCACACGCCGCGCCTGGTCGCGGTACCAACGCCGACTCTCGCTTGCGCTGAGCCAAGGGCGCCCCAACCCTCGGAACTGAGAGCCTGTGAATGAAATCGCTATGATCGGCGGCTGGGCAAGCCAACCAAGCAGGTGAGCGATCATGTCTCGGCCCGCGCTGCGCGATAAGTCACTCGATCAGCTACCGGCAGCGTTTGCCCGATACGTCGAGGCGGAGTCAACGAGATCCCCAAGCGACCCGCGCGATGTGATGACCAACCTGGTTCCGTTCAGCGACTGCGCGCGACGGCTGGGCTGCGATCCCGAGAAGGCGTTGCGGCCGACCGCACGGGCAAGGGCGATTGTTCAGGTCGCGATCCTCGTGGGGCTCCTTTTCGGAGTGGCGGCCTGCAAGGAGGCTTATGTTGGGCCGCCCTTCGCCTCGAACAGCACCGATCAGGCCGGCATCGTTCGGCTCGTTGGGACGAGCGGTCAAGTCGATTTTGTGATTCCGCCGCACAGTTCCGTGATGATCAACCCTCCGACAACGATTGGGGTGGTGACTGGCTACTGGCTCTTCTTCGACTATTGCTCGACGGGAGTCCATAGCTTCACCGGCCCCGAGCCCTGGCGGCGGGGCGCGAGCTTTGCGTTTCTCGAAAG
>Ga0182027_10004509_pt1 | contig 21548 bp, 20 predicted proteins | sample 712E1DmetaG_FD_121300 | JGI IMG/M metagenome (GOLD analysis project Ga0182027, IMG submission 121300) | Permafrost microbial communities from Stordalen Mire, Sweden - 712E1D metaG (Illumina Assembly) | ecosystem: Environmental > Terrestrial > Soil > Wetlands > Permafrost | place: Sweden... | reverse complement strand
TGTCAAGGACATTTTATGCTATATTTAGAATCATGGAAAAAATAAAAACAAAAGCGCAGTCATTTTGGGAACTTGTGCGTTTTGCCCTCATCGCTTTAATTATAGTTATCCCCATCCGCATCTTTGTCGCCGAGCCGTTTGTTGTTTCCGGCTTGTCTATGTTCCCCACCTTCAATAACGGAGATTATTTAATCGTGGATAAAATATCTTATGAATTAGGCAGTCCAAAAAGAGACGATGTGGTTGTCTTTCGATATCCGAACGACACAACAAAATTTTTCATCAAAAGAGTTATCGGTCTGCCAAATGAAACAGTAGATATAAAAGGCAATGATGTGACCATCACAAACGCAGCGCATTCGCAGGGCTTTCAGCTTGACCAACCATTTGTGCAAAATCCCGCAAACAACGATACGCATATTGTGTTAAAAAGCGATGAATATTTCGTAATGGGCGACAATAGAAGCGCCAGCTCCGATTCCAGATATTGGGGACCGGTGAAAAGAAGCCTTTTCCAAGGAAAAGTCTTACTGCGTTTACTGCCCATAAATAAAATAGATATCTTACCCGGCAATTATAAACAAGCTGAGTAAACACAATGAAAAACGCAAACAAAAATAAGACAACAAATGCATCCTCGCCGAAAGGAATGAGAGATTTGATGAGTGAAGAATATTATGGGTTTCAGGGATTTTTTGAAAAAGCGCAAGAAGTGGCCGTGTATTATGGTTTCAAGCCAATTGAGACCCCGATGCTGGAACATGAAGAAATTTTCACTTCAACCATAGGCGAAGGCACAGATATCATAGACAAAGAAATGTATACGCTTAAAACCAAAGGCGGAGATCATCTAGCGCTTCGACCCGAACATACCGCTCCTTTAATGCGCGCTTATATAGAACATGGAATGCAAACCATGCCTCAACCTGTGATGTTTTACCAATATGGTCCGGTCTTCAGACATGACAAACCTCAACGCGGGCGCTACAGGCAATTTTGGCAATTTGATTTGGATTGTTTGGGAAATGACAAAAGCATAATGGATGCGCTGGTTATTAAAACCGGTCTGAGCATCTTGGAAGAAGCCGGAGCGGGAAATCTGACGGTAGACATAAATTCAATCGGCGACAAAGAATGTCGGGGGGCATATATTAAAGAATTAACAAGTTATTACAGAAAGCACCTAAGCAACCTGCCGTCTGTTGACCGTGAACGCTTAAAAACAAATCCGCTTCGAATTCTTGATTCCAAGGAAGAGAAAACAAAAGAAATAAATGAGCAAGCTCCGGACGCGGTTTCATTTCTCTGCCTTTCTTGTAAAAAACACTTCAAGGAAGTATTGGAATATCTGGAAGAAATGGGTATCGCTTATAATATAAATAAAAATTTAGTCCGCGGACTTTCTTATTACACTCGCACGGTTTTTGAAGTATATACAGAGAGTGAAGAAGAGGGCGGACTGCCGGTGCAAGTTGCTTCCGGTGGACGCTATGACTATTTAGCCCGCCAACTGGGAGGAAAAAAGGATGTTCCGGCCGTGGGATTCTCTATGGGAGTAGATAGAATAGTGGAATCAAAATGGTATAAAAAACTCTGTCCGCGAATATTAAAGAAGCCAAAAATTTATTTCATTCAGTTGGGCTCCGAGGCTAAACTAAAAAGTTTGAATGTAATTGAGATACTGCGCAAGGCGCATATTCCCATCGCCCAATCGCTTTCTAAAGACAGCTTGGGTTCACAGCTTTCAATCGCGGAAAAACTCTCTATCCCCTACTCCATAATTTTTGGAGTGAAAGAAGCAATTGATAATTCTGTCATTGTGCGAGACATGTCAAACAGGTCTCAAGACACCGTAAAATTAAACAAACTTCTGGAATATTTAAAAGAAATTAAATAAAAACTATGGTTGTAAATATCCTACAAGCACAAAAAAACCCTGCCCGCAATGCTTCGCAAGGCGATGCAGGCGGGGATCGGGTTTTGCGGGAAAATACCAAAGAAATACCGATAAGAGAAATTACAACTCCTAAAATAAAAAAGGTGTTGCGGGAGATGTCCCTGGCCCTCAGAAGCCAGGGCGATGGCGTAGCCATCGCTGCGCCGCAAATAGGATATCCTTTATCAGTTTTTGTTGTCTCTGGAAAAATTTTCCATAAAGATTTTGTAAAGGGTCTGGGAGAATTTGAAAAGATTCCAAAAAAGGAATTGCCGAAAGATTTGGTTTTCATCAATCCGAAAATTTCCAAACTTTCCCGTGAAAAAGAGTGGGTGCCGGAAGGCTGTCTTTCCGTCCGGTGGCTTTATGGTAAAACTTTCAGATCTACCAAGGCAACCCTCACCGCTTACGACGAGAACGGTAAAAAATTTACAAGAGGCGCCTCCGGGCTTTTAGCGCAAATTTTCCAGCACGAAACCGACCACTTAAAAGGCATACTTTTCATTGACCAAGCGAAGGATATAAAAGAAGAACTGCCTCAGGTAAAATAACTTATAAATATACAAATATTATGAGCAATAAATTAAATTTTGTATTTTGGGGCACACCGGAGGTGGCCTCGGAGACATTGGAGATTTTAAAAGAAAATGGTTATCTCCCGTCGCTTATTATAACTTCTCCAGATAAGCCCCAAGGACGCAAAATGCTCGTAACTCCTCCTCCGGTAAAAGTTTGGGCCATAGAAAACAATATTACGTATATTCAACCTGAAAATCCAGAAGAATTCCCACAAGTCAGACATGTGGGAAATTCCCACATGTCTGACTTGTGGGAAAACCTGGACTTATTCATTGTTGTCGCCTACGGTAAAATAATTCCGGAAAATATTTTAAATATGCCAAAGCTTGGTTCCTTAAACATTCACTATTCTCTGCTTCCCAAATATCGCGGCGCCTCTCCTGTTGAATCCGCCATATTAAACGGCGATACGGAAACAGGCGTGACCATCCAAAAGATGAAATATAAAATTGATTCGGGTCCAATTATTGCTCAGGAAAAAATTCCGATATCTCCGGACGAAAAAACACCCGATTTACGCAAACACCTGATAAAAATCGGAGGAGAACTTTTAGTAAAAATTCTGCCGGATTTTGTAGATGGAAAAATTAAAGAAATTGCGCAAAACGAAAACAAAGCAACATTTTGTAAAAAAATAAAAAAAGAAAACGGACTAATTGACCTAAAAGATGATGCTATAAAAAATTACAACAAATTCCGCGCCTATGCTGCGTGGCCTAGAACTTTCTTTTTTCAAAACAATAAAAGAATCATAATTAATGATGCCAAGTTAGAAAATGAAGAATTTGTAATAAAAAAAGTACTGCCTGAGGGCAAAAAAGAAATAAAGTGGGCTAATACTTTGAAGTAAAAGGATTTCTTTTGGAAAGGCCTTTCAGCATTTTTTTGACGCTCTTTGCTCCTCTTTTGAATAAAGTTTGTTTACGGTCTTTGTTTTTTTGAATATCGTTGAAAAGAGTTTCTTTGACCTCATCTATAGCGCTGTATAAATCTTCGTGGTCGGATTCTCCGTAAAACTCATTTCCGCCTATTTTAATCATGCAACTAGCATGAAAAATTTCACCTGATTTGTGGTGATTGGTGGTCTTCACAACTTCAAAATTAACTCTCGCTTCCCCCTTTTTTGTTTCAATATTAGCAAGCAATTTCTCTAAATTAGTCACTCGTTTTGAAACATAATCTTTAATTACCTCTGTTAATTCTATGTTTTTGCCTTGTAAATTTATTTGCATACCCCTATTATACCATAATTAGTATTTTTGTTCCGTAAATATTCTTTTAAGCCAGAATTGATGATCTAAAATAAAAAAGCGTAACCATTCAATGGAATGAATCATAAATTGTAAATTATTTTTCTTCCGTCGGAACCGGTTGACTTAATATCTCGCGTAAGAGCTCGCAAAAGAATATCTAATTCAATGGTCGCAACCCCAACAACCGTATCCGCTCCACCATAATATATATAAAGCAAATCCTTCCCGCCAGGACGGGAGGGTTTTACAACCATCCCGCACGGGAAAACAACATTATTAACTATACCAATTTTCTCATATGGTTCCTTCGGCTCAAATATCGGGTCAGAGATACGCGAAAGCACAATGGCCGGATCTTTGAGATCTAACAAAACTGCTCCAATCCTATAAGTATGATGACTTTTTGAAATACCGTGATAAAGAAGTAGCCAGCCGTATTTTGTTTTTAAGGGAGGCGCGGAGATACCAACTTTTGCGTTATCCCACTTATTTATCCTGGGTCCGATGATTCTAATGCATTTCTTGATGGTTTCCGTTTTAAAATTAAGCGATTTTAAATAGTCCCCGCAGATTTCATCCCCGACTCTATGTAAAATAAAATATTTGCCCTTCGTTTTTTCGGGAAAAATACAAGTGTCTTTATCGTCAAAACCTGCCGGAGTGATTAAAACAGGTTTTTCCCATTGCCAATTTTTAAGCAGAAAATTCTTTTCCGTTATGGAAGTAACGGCTACTCGCGGCGGACCAATGCCATCAAAGGCCGTATAGCACATATATATAGTTTTCCCTATCTTTGTTAACCGAGGATCTTCGCAACCTGAGTTCCCGCCGGCAATTTTTTTTAATTCAAAATTTTCTCTTGGAACATACACTGGCTCCATACATCTTTCGTCAATAGAAACACCATCTTTGGTTGACGCATAACCTATAGAGGAGGTATTGTCCATCGAAAGCGCCCGATACAAGATGTGCGTTATGTTTTTTATGCGTAAAGCGGCCGGATTAAATGTCGCTTTGGCTTCGAAGGGATGTGTTTTATCCGGAATAATAATGGGATTCTTGGCGAATCGCTCAAAGTGCCACCGATCAGCTGTTTTGGGGTACATAGTTGAAGTAAGGTCCACTACATTTACATGAGCTAGGCAGGTCGTTGTGTCCGCGGCTCCATAGTATATAAAAAGCGTATCCTTTTCTAAAATTGCGCCACTCGGAAAGACTATGTCAGGAACATGCCCCAGAAGTTCATACGACTCTCTCGGTACCAATATGGGGCCACGTGTTCGCCCGACAATTTTAAACGGATTATTTAGATCAAGAAGGATTGCTTCAACCCCAAATATGCGATCCAGATTGTCTCCTCCGGGAAAATAATTTTGAATATGTGAATACAAGATAAGCCAGCCGTGGGAAGTTTTAACGGGAGGGGCTCCGACTTCAACATGGTCAAGGGGCACTCTTTTTAAATCTATAGTGTGTTCGTCTATCTTGGCATACCACTTTTCCCAAAACTCGGGATTCCATAATTCTTCTATTTTGTCTACTTGCGCTACTGCAATTTTTGCCGGAGGCGTATCTGTATTCGCGGTTAAAAGCACCGTGATTTTGCCATTAATCCGCTTGGGAAAAAGCGTCATCGCTTTGGCATTAAAGGGCGTCACTAAATGCCTTTCACTGGCCTTTTTTAAATCTTTTGAAATAGCCACCGCCACCTTGATCCCGCTGGCTTCAAACGGAAATTTAGAAAGCGCGGTATAAAATATATAATAGTTGCCTTCAAAATAAGTAATGCGGGGATCTTCACAGCCGTATTTTTCCCATTCTTCTTCCGGAGAGATAAATGGCGCGCGCTCTTCGAAGTTTCTGCCGTCTTTGCTTTTTCCTATGCCGATGGTGGAAATTTCTTTCGGGGTGAATAATTTATCTTCCGAAGAAATAGCGCGGTACACACCATAGAAGGTTTTTCCTTTTTTAACAACACTCATGTTAAAGGTTGCCGAAGCTTCCCAGTAATTATCTCGGTTGGGGGTAAGAATTGGATTGTGGTGAGATCTTTTTACAACATACATGAATTATTTTTTATTCCCTCCTACGGCGGGCAGGTTTTAATTTAGATGCCCCGGAGCGCATTAGTTCTTTTAAGAATTTATCCAGGTTGGTGGTAGCTACGCAGGAAACCTTGTCCGCGCCGCCATAATATACAAAGAGCTCTCCGTCCTTTATAACCGCTCCGCAGGAATATACCACGCCGGACTTGTATCCTTCATTTTCATACCATACATCTGGTTCAAGAATCGGCTGATTGGAATCATATAAAATCTTGGTCGGGTCTTTAGCGTCCAATATCATCGCCCATAGTTTATATCGGTTTGTATCGTGCTTTTCCATTTTGTGATATAAAACCAGCCAGCCGTATTTTGTTTTTATAGGAGAAGGCCCGACACCTCGGATTAATTTGTCTCTAGTTCCCCACAGAGCGCTACTTTGGTGTACGCTGTATATGAAGTTTTTTCCATCCAGTTCGTCCAAACTATCGAAATAATCTATCATTATCTTGGGAGAGATGGCATGCAAAATCGCATATTTGCCTTTAATTTTTTCCGGGAAGAGCACCCAATTTTTATGTATCTGCCCGGGTGGAGAAATAAGGACGGGTTCTTTCCAATTCCAGCGTCTCGATATAAAATCGTCCAAGCTGATAGAAGTCAAAGCCATGCGCAGAGACCCCCAGCCGTCAAAAGCGGTGTAAATCATATAAACTCTGTTGCCTAGGAGAGTCAGCCGCGGATCTTCGCACCCACCGCCCCAGCCCCCACCCGAACAATAGGAAATTTGGGGCAGTGTTTTTTTGACAGCCATTTTTCCTTTATGGTAATAAGCCATTTCTTTTAAATTTTTATCGAAGAAATATCCGTTGTCGCTTTTCGCGTATCCTAATACGGAAATATCACTATCCCCGATAGCTCGATAAATAACATGTATTTTACCGTCGTGATTTATAGCGCTCGGATTGAAGGCGGCTTTTGACTCCCAATATTTGTGATTTTCCGGCTCAATGATTGGATTATGTACAGACCTTTTTAAATCAAGAGCTGAAACTTTCTTAATAATTTTTTTTACCGCCTTCCTTTTTATTGCTGTCTTTTTTTTGACAACTTTTACTTTTCTTGATATTTTCAGCCGGGACTTTTTTATAACTTTTTTAATTTTTGTTTTAAGCGCGGCCATATTTATCTTTTATCCTGATAATATCTTCTTCGTCAAAGTTTCCAAAAGCTATTTCTAAAACCTGAACATTATCATTGGGTGCCTCTAGGCGGTGTGGCTGCAATTTTTCTATTATAAACTCATCATCGGGATTTGCGCTCTTGGTAATTTCTCCGATAGTTACGAGAGGATGGCCGGAAATAATCCTCCAAAATTCTGTCCGGTGTTCGTGGTTCTGTAAACTCAACTCCCCACCCTTATCAACCGAAAGAATTTTAACGGTGCTTATCTCGTTGTGGGTAAATTGGTCAAATTGCCCCCAGGGCTTTTTTACGGTAAGTGTCTTCATGGTTATTTAATGATCATAATATCATTATATAACTAAATATTTTTTTAGCTAGTTTAGTTAATCCACTTTTTGATGATTAGTTCGGTTTCTTCCGGACTTTTGACCGCAATTGTGTCAAAACCTGCCTCAAAAACCGAATAATCATTGCCTCCAGGGAAAAGTGCGTCTCCGACAAAAATCACGTCAGATTTATTAAAACCGGCCTTTTTAAGAAACCGCAGAAGGCCTACCGCCTTATTAAATCCTTTCGGAAGGATATCAATACTGGAAGTCCCGTTGATTAAAATACTGACTTCCGGCAACAGGGGTTCAAGCATTGCTTTGATTTTTTCTCTTTTTTTCCGGTCGGGATCAAAAGCCAGCTTCACCTTCAAGGGAGCTTGTTGCCCGTTCGGAGTAAAAGTAATTTGCGTATCTCTGTCCTCTATGATACTGCCTGTCGGGTTTAGAGGTATTTCATAAATGGGATTGTCAATTACTTCTTGCAGTAATTTTATGGCTTTTTCCTTTACACCGCTAGCCAAGGGTTCTTTGTCTGTGAGCGTCCATTCTTTTTTTGTTTCATCATATTCATATCTCTGACTTCCGCTGGTCGGCAGAAATGTAAAATTGTGAATAAAAGGTGTCATTGAATCATCATTGGAAAACGGCGGGAGAAATTGAGTTTCCATTTGCTTGAAAGATCCTCCGGCAATCGCCACAACCATTTTTTGCTTAATGAGCGCTTTTATAAGATTCGCCATGCTCTCGGTTATCCGAGTTTTGCTCGCGGTAAGCGTTCCATCAATATCAAAAGCGATAATTTTTTTATCCGGCAACATATTATTATTTATGTTTTTCTTTAATTTTTGCTAAAACGCTTTTTTCTACAAGTTCGGACGAGCTTTGAATCTTACCGCCATGGCCGATATTAAAAACCATTTCAATTCCTAAATTTTTACATGTTTCTATATCGTAATATAGAGAAGACTCGGGATTTTGGGAATCTTTTTCATTTCTATCCCCGCCATTTGCAAAAATATGGGGTTTAATTTTCATTAGCTCTTTACTCACACTCATACCCTTCGGACCTTTGGGATTTTTAGGATGTCCTGTAATGATTACTCTATCTACACAAGCAAAGGCTTCAATAATCTCTTTGCGTTCATGGTCAGGCATAAAAACATGCTTTCTTTTTTGTCTTTTCCAATTATCATTATTTATTACTACCACTAGTTTATCCCCTAATTTTTTCGCTTCCTTAAATAGCCGTACATGCCCGATGTGCACCGGATCAAATCCCCCGCTGACCATGACTATTTTCCTCGCCCGACGAAGTTTTAACGAAGGCGGGTTTGATTTTTTATTCATTATGTAATAAGTATACCCCTTTTTTGCAAAAAATTAAATTCCCCCATTCATCCTCGCCTTCGTCAGTTTCCCCACCAGACCATCTGCCACCAACCCATTCGCTTTCTGCCACTTCTTGATAACCGCAATAGTCTTCGGACCCAGCTTGCCGTCAATGATTAAATGAAGGTTCAGTCCCACGCCAAGGCGGGGCAAGTTGTTGTTCAAGAATCTCTGCAGTTCTTTCACCGCTTCGCCTTTACTGCCGTTTCGGAGAGTGGTAGGGCCGAAGTTGTAAGTGACTGAGGTTAGAGTATTGGTTGGATTGTTAATAATTGGAATGATTGGCGTGACATAATTTGGTACCAAGCGTCCTCCGCCATGACTGCAGCCACCAGTAGATTGAGATGTGGAAATTGAACTAGTTTCCGTTCCGTCTCCGTTTCGGTATATAACTGAATAGGTGTAGGAAGTTCCGCAAGACAATCCGGTATCTTGCCAGGAATTAGTTTGGATCCAGCCGGAATTGCCTCCTTGAGAACGAGAGAAATAATATCCGGATTGCCCGCTTGTGTCATTTGGGAAACTATCTACTGTTAAAGAAACATTGTTTGAACTTGAAGAGGCAGAGAGATTGGTGGGAGTATCCACTAAGGTATATTTGCTTGCTTGGGTACCGTAACTTGAAACATTAGTTGCATTATCACTAAATTGAACGTCGTAAGTATATTGAGTATTTTCTAAAAGAGCAGAATCCGTAATTGAAGTCGTTGAAATATTATTAAATCCCAACTCTGTTGTACTATTTTTTCTAACTTGCCATTGATATAGACCAGAACCAGTTTCGGTGACGGTGGCTGGTTTAACCACAACAATTGATGTAGAAGTTATTGTTCCAAAACTTGGTGCACCAACTGCAGAAGGAGCAAGAGTATCTACGACCCAAGTATAGCTCGGGGGCGTTGGTTCAGTGTGACTTAGGGTATCGGTCGCTTTCACCATAAAGGTATGACTGCCTTCAGTAAGAGATGTGTAGGCTTGAGGAGAAGTACAGGCGGTGTAGGAACCACTATCTAGTTTGCATTGAAAAGTACTTCCTGTTTTATTCGCAGAAAATACAAAAGTGGCAGAGGTAGAATTAGTTGTTGTAGTAGGATTGGAAGTAATATCCGTTACGGGATAGGTGGTGTCAATCACATATGTTTCTGTTTTTGGAGTTTCTGGGTTACCGGCTAAATCAGTAGAAAAGAATTTCAAAGTTGTGTTGGTTGAAATGGTAACAGGAACAGAATATATTGTAGACCCAGTAGTAGGAGTAGTGCCGTCAGTTGTGTAGTAGGTATGGTTACAACCAGAAGAATCGTCAACGCAGGACAAAGTGACATCTCGTGATGCGCCGTAGGTACCTCCGGCTGGAGTGGCAGTGGCTACGGGCGGAGTATTATCTCCTGCCACAATATCAAATGTGTGAGGAGAATATCCTCCATCATATCTGAAATATATTTTTCCGTCATTGTCTGATTTACAAACTCTGTTTATCCCAATGGTGTTGCAGGTGGTCCCATTGATTCCGACAATGTGCACTTTAGCATCAACATCAGACACAGTAATATTGTAATTTTTATTGGTATCTAAATCTCCAACCGTATGATCAGTAACCATATTGGAAGTTTGGGCGTTTGATTCCGTCCAAGTTTTGTGAGAATTAGTCCAGTTGGTAATATTTGTAACATCGAGCCAAAAAGATTTATCATTTGCGTTGAATAATCCAACACCACCTTGAGGCGTAATTGATAGGGTGACAGTACTTGAATTCGTTGTTCCCAAATCTCTAAATTTTCCATCCGCATAAATTCTGGCCCCTGCACCAATATCAACTTTGTCTGTTGCTACTGTATGGTGAGAATAATAAAGATATTCAGCAAGCCTGGCAATAAGAAGGTGTCCGGCATCATTGGGGTGAACATTACCACCGGCTAAATCTGAATAATAATCTGTCTTCCAACTGGTATCCAACATCATCTGACTAAGAATTGAACCACAACTTATGTTATAGGTAGCACATGTCGCTAAGACCTGATTATTAAAATCAATTGGAACTGTATTGTCCGGAGGGTTTCCAATTTTACTTTCCACACCTAGCCATATTGGGGTGATACCAGCATCTATTAGTTTATCAAATATAACTTTTACACCCAGAACCTTATCTGCATTATCTACTAATGTAGGAGTACCGGCTAAATCATTTATCCCAATAGAAATAAATACAGTTTTGGGAGTAGCTTCAAAAATAGTTCTGTCTATCAAAAATTCGGCTCCTTCTATTGATTGTCCAGAAATTGCTGCTAGATCGTTAGCGCCACTTCCGTTATTAACGGTAGACAATCCAGAGATAACACCGAACTGTCCCCATTCTGTGTGAGTATTATCAGAAGCGGCTACACCAGCCATAATTGAATCTCCGGCAAATGCGACCTTATTATTTATTAATGTTGGGTATGAATTGGGGCTTATGGTAGGATTAATATAGGCGCCTACAGAATTGTCATTAACCGGCCAAGCTGTTCCTGTATAATCTCCTCCAGATGGCAAACTAGAGTTCAAACCTCTTCCCGTGGCATAATTTGTGGAAATATTTTGAAGGGTTAAATTTGCATCAGTATATCCGGTTCCGTATGCAGTAAAACTAGGATTAATAAATTTATTTGATTTATCAATATTATTAGAATAACTACCAAAAATAATATTTGAGTAGTCTGCGTAACTAGTTATGCTCTCACGCCACAGGATATTATTTTTGAAGGTCCAAGACGGGATTGTTAAGCCTGCAGCAATAGTAAATAGATTATTTATCGTTCCATTTGTCTTCAAAACAAATATATTATTTTGAAGATTAATAGTCATTCCGGATCCAGAACTAAGGCTATGCATTACGCCAGCACTTCTTACTACTGTATTATTTACTTCATTTAAGGTTGCCCCACTTCCACTTATATAAAGTATTTTATTTATAGTGTCCATCTGGTTTGCCGTTAGGTTAATAGTAAAAGCTCCACTTCCATTTCCATCATATATAAGAATTCCTGCGGTATTATGAATTAAGTTTCTGGATAGTGTTAATGTGCCACCTGCGTATCCCTGATCAAGATGAATAAATCCATCTGAAACGCGCGCAGCGGAATCAGTTATGACAGATCTCGTTATAGTTATGTTTCCTGATGGTATATAAAAAAAGGGCGCTGTATTCACTAAACTATTTTGAAAAATTAATGTTCTGTTGGGTCCACCATCAAAAGTTATCTTAGTAGTGCTTGAATTTAGAAACCACAGATAACCAGAATACGCAGCGGGATCTATTATCACTGTTTCATTATTATAGGGAGTGAAAGTAAGTCCTCCTCCTGTTCCGATTAACACACTAATACCTGTTTTTGCTTCAGCATATGTACCTGCTCTAACATAAATAATATCTCCTTGGCTAACACCACTAGTAAGAGCCGTACCAATTGTCTTAAAGGCTCCAGGGCCACCTGAGCCACCACAAGTCCTAGCTGCAATAATGTAAGTTCCATAGCCACCACCACAGAAAGGGTTAGCTATATTACCATCTACATAATATGTCGTCGCACTAGCTTTTGTGGTCATTCCAAAAAACAAAAAAACCGCACAAAAAATTAGTGTGAGGTATTTCATATTGATATTAAAAAATCTATAAAGACCCCCCCCCAACTTTTTCTTTTTGCGCTAAATTTTTCGGCATTTTAATTTTTTAATCTTTTTTTACTATCTAATACTTTAAAATTATTCTTTGAAACGATGGACCGACCCAATCTTTTTTCCAATTTTTTCCTGGCTCCGCCGGCGATATTACCTCCGGCTTTGGCGTCCGCTTTTAATTTTAGCACGCCTTGCGAGTTTTCAGTACGATGAATTTCTGTGGTTGACCTTTCTCCGAGCATAGTAAAAATCAATTCAAAATCATCCATATGGTCACGCAAATTCTGGCGTTTTAATCCTTTCAATTTTTTATATTCGCTTGGCGTTACGCCAAAAGTCGCTTTGGAAATTTCCGCGGTTAAAATCTCGTAATCTTTTTCTTCTTTGGCTCCCCTGTTTTTCCATTCGTCCGTTAATTCTTCTCGAATAGCGATTCCCCGCATTCTTTTTTCTATCCAATCGTCAGGATAACCTTTTAGTTTATACAGTATTCTAGTTCTTTTTGTAGCCAGTTCCGGATTTTCAATTTCCTGTACACGCTCATAACCAACCTTTGCCAGCCAGCGTTTGAATGGTTCGGCTTTAGGAGACGGAACGGATTGGATAATACGAAAAATACCTTCGGTATCAGCACAGTCTGTCTCGCGCATTTTGCCATCCTCTGCCAGTAATTTCAACTGTCTACAAATTGTAGATGGTTCAAATCCGTCCTCATTTTTTATACGAACCTTCATGGCAGTCCAATAGGCGCTCGGTCTGTCAGTATCAACAAGTGCCTCAACCACATCCACAACCGAAAACCACCATTCATTTTGATAGATGATTTTCCTAATTTTCTTTCCTTTAAATATTGCTATTTTAAGTTCTTTTTCCATAAATTTATTCTTTTATATCTATATCCATTCATATTTTTTTATAAACCACATTTTTAGAAATTGCGTGATTAAGAAATACAAGATTAAACCTATAAATAATAACACGAAATAAAGCGGTGGCAAAGGCAGGAATTTAAAGGCCCCGGCAAATGGCGAAAATGGCAGATATAACCCGAACGCAATTACGCACAAAGTAGAAGTGATAAGCGGCCAGCTTGCGGAGCTTTGGAAAAATGGAATTTTGCTGGTTCTGATGATATGCACGATAAGGGTCTGCGTAAGCAAGGATTCCACAAACCAGCCGGTATGGAAAAGCGCCGGGTTGGTCCAAGCGTGGAAGACATAAAGCATCACGAAAAAGGTGGCATAATCAAACAACGAACTGATAGGACCGAAGAATAAAATGAATCTCTTGATGTTTTTGAAATTCCATTTTTTTGGTTTTAACAAGTGATCCTCATCAACCTTGTCGGTGGGTATGGTCATTTGAGAGAAATCATAAAGCATGTTGTTGGTCAGTATTTGGATCGGCAACATCGGCAGAAACGGCAAGAAAATACTTCCGCCCACCACGCTAAACATGTTGCCAAAATTTGAACTGGAGGCCATCTTTATATATTTAATGATGTTATCAAATATCCTTCTCCCCTCTTTTATTCCTTCCTTCAGAACGAGTAAGCTTTTCTCCAGCAAGATTAAATCCGAGGATTCCTTGGCAATGTCCGCCGCCGTGTCAACGGATATGCCGACATCCGCCGCAATCAAAGAAAGGGAGTCATTGATGCCATCACCCAGGAACCCCACGATATGATTTTTCGAACGCAAGCTTTTTATTATTCTTTCCTTGTCATACGGAGACAGTTTGGCGAAGACCGAAATTCCCTCCACTTCCTTGTCTAATTCTTCGTCGCTTAATTTTTCAATCTCGCCACCCAGTAATATCCTGGAAACGGAAATACCGACGTCTTCGCATATTTTTCTGGTAATTATTTCATTGTCTCCGGTCAGAATCTTCACCCCCACCCCTAGTTTTTCCAAATCTTTAATGGTTTGTTTTACGGTCGTCTTTGGAGGATCAAAGAATGCCAAAAAGCCGACGAGGGTCAACTCTTCTTCGTCACCTACCCCAAAAACTTTTTTCTCCGGATCGGTTTCTTTATAAGCTACCGCCACTACCCGGAAACCCTCTTCATTTAATTCTTTTTCTATCAGCAATTTTTTTTCATCGCTAAAATCCTTTAAAGAAACAACCTTTCCGTCAGCCAAGACATTGGTACAGGAAGCAATAATTTCTTCTACTGCACCGGTGCAAATTAACATTGATTTTCCACCATTCTCCTTCACAATTACCGACAATTTTCTTCTGTCATAGTCAAAAGGGATTTCATCTATTTTGCTATAATCCTTGATTGAAAATCTTTCTTTTCCGACGCTTCCGGTCGGAACTCCGACTTCTTTGAACGTCGGGGCGTGTTTTAAAATAGTTTCGTTCAGCACATTACTCACCCCTGTCTGGAAATAACTGTTGAGAAACGCATAGTGCAAAGATTCCTCGCTATCCTTGCCGTAAATATCCAGATGTTTTTCTAAAACTATCCTCCCTTCGGTAAGCGTTCCGGTTTTGTCAGTACACAAAATATCCATGACTCCCAGATTTTCTATGGCATCCAGATGCTTCACGATTACTTTATTCTTGGCTAAAATCATTGCCCCTTTAGACAAATTGACAGACACAATCATCGGAATCATCTCCGGAGCAATTCCAACTGCGACCGCAATAGCGAATAAAAACGCTTCAAACCAATTTCCTTTAAAAATTCCATTCAATAAAAAAACAGCCGGCACCATAACCATCATGAATTTCAAAATCAAGGAAACAAATTGCTTCAGTTCTTTATTAAAATCGGAAACATGGTCGTTTTTATTCAGGTCTATTGCGATGCTCCCCAAATAAGTATTTTTGCCGGTGTTGAGCACTAGCGCCGTCGCCACTCCGGACTCAACGCTGGTGCCGAGAAAGCATAAATTGCAAAATTCCAGCGCGCCCTTCTCGTCTAAACTGGAATCTATCACATGCTTCTCTACGGGCAGAGATTCGCCGGTCAGCATCGCCTGGTTGATAAATAAATCTTTGGAGGAAATCAACCGCACATCGCCAGGAATGATGGTGCCGGAATATAAATAAACAATGTCGCCCGGGACAACATTTTTTAAAAGAATTTCTTTTTTGACATTATTTCTGATTACCGCGGTTTTGGTGTGGATTATCGCTTTCAACTTATCGGTGGCGATAGCCGCTTTTGTTTCTTGGTAAAAATTTAGAACCACCGAGAGCAACACCATTAAAATTATAACGCCAAAAGCCGGCTTGTCGCCGACAAACAGAGATACAAAAGCCAAAGCGATAAGCAATAGATTTAAGGGAGTTCTTAAAATGCCAAGCAGTTTTAAAAAATGGTTGGTCTTTTTCTCTTCCGCCAGATCATTAACTCCGTAAATTTTTAATCTTTTTCTCGCTTCTGCTTCATTCAACCCTTCGGTCCTGGAGTTTAATTCTTTGAGCGCGAAAGCGGGCTCGTTTTTGGCAAATTTAGATAATTTTTCAAAAAGATCTCTTTGGAGAGAATTTATGGCCCCGCTACCCTTTTTGCTTTTTATAAAAATGTGTTTAATCCAATTCATCCCGTTAGAGGTAGGAAGTGCTTTGCATTTCCGAAGTTATGTTGCTTTTAATAAAAAATATCACAATAAATTATTTTTTCTATATATTTCTAATAATAAACTATGCGACCTCTAACGGGATTCATATCCTTATAATGTATTTATTAATTGCTTAACTTAAAACCAACATAAATGCCGGCAATACCGCCGACCGCTGTTAAAACAACAGACCACATTCCAAAGAAACTGTCACCCCAGAGCATTGGAATAAATCCGCCGATGGCGGAGCCAATAAACAAAAAAATCCAAATCAGAGACTTTGAGTTCATGGATTCATTATAACAGAAAAATCCCCCGATCTCACATCGGGGGATTTTTCTGTGTGTTTAATAATCAAACAACTTTTTTACTGTCCGCTGAGTTCGGAGCTGGAATTGGCGGAATCGGAAACACCAGCTGGCGCTTTGCAGGCCTTCGCTGATGTTCTGAAGGCAGACCAGGCAGCATTACGGCTCGTTCTCCAGGCAGCGGTGGCGGATTTTACGGACTTATTGAAATCAGCCCAAGCGGTCTTGACTCCAACCTTTAGTGTTTTGGTAGTGGTGTTTGCATACGCGCCAGCTAATTCATTCGCGCGAGTAGCGTATGCCGTCTTTAGAGCATCTGCATGAGTTGCCACAGCCACGCCGAGAGCTGCTTCACGAGTGGCCACCGCCGCTCCGACGCAAGCTATCTTTGCTCCTACGGTAGCAGTCGCAGTGGTAGTCTGAGCCAAAACAGGAACCGACACTAATAATAACAGCAAAACAAAACCGGAAAACATTGAAATTTTTTTAAGCATATGATTTTGCAAATCACGTCGCGCAAGTTCAATTAAAGCGCGACGCTAATTTATTGATTAAATAAAACTAATAATTAAAACAATATTATACTAATAATTTCGACTCTTAATTTAACAGGAATCTTAACGTGGAAACCACGCGAATCTTTTTGAATTCAGGAGAGCCGGGATCTTTATCGGTAATATCAAAGACGCCTTGATTCCCCCGCGCCACACTGCCCAGCCTGGAACCGGATTCTTTGGCAAACTGCGAGGCCGAATCCTTTGCGTTTTTAATCGCTTCCGAGAGCATTCCTGGCTTGACGCTGTTGATATCGGAAAATTCAAAGACGATGGAATTCTGGCTCATGGTAATCCCCTGTTTAACCAAGGATAAAGTATCTTTAGAGCTGGATTTAACCAAATCAACCTTCGGGGTATAGACAGACAACTGAGTGCTGGCGTTGTATCTGAACAAAGAATCTTTATAAGTGTCCTGATAAATGTTGACTGGGGCGATGTTTATTTCTGAGTCATCAAAGCCCTTCGTTTTTAGAAAAGTTTGAATAGCAAGAGTGTCTTTTTCAATGCTGGAATACAGCGAATCAATGTCGTTTGATTTATTGTCAAAAGTTATAGACCAGATGGCGGTATCGGCTTTGACTATTTTCTCCGAGAGGCCCTTGACCTCCACATATTTCCCCTGGTCCGAAAAAGCTCTCGCGGAGAAGAAAAAAATTAAAGAAAAAACCAATAACACAACGCTAATAATCAAAACACTGTAATTTTTTATGTTTTCCATAATACTATTATATCATGTTTTAAAACTATTAACCTATGGGTTTATATTCTATCAAAAGAGCCAACATATCTTCAAGTTTTTCAATAATAATCTTTCGTTTTAAAAAATAGGGTATGTTTACGTTGCCAAGCTTGCGTCCTGAATTGTTATATATAAATGTTGATTGGCTCTTAATTATAGCTTCTTGGTCTTTTATTTCTTCTTCAATTCTTCTGATTTCACCTGAGAGGCTTGTTTTCGCGACGTCTTCTAAATTTATAGTGATTCCGCTTAAAAATCCCAAATCTTGAATTTGGTCAAGCGAATGCCTTATCAATTCCGTTTCATTCAACCCTTCTTTTAAGAACATTTTGCGATTCCATAAATCTTGAAAATCTTTTTCTTGTGCGTATTTCTGAAAAATTTCAAATACATCAACGTTAGTTCGTAATTCTGCGGGAATGGCATAGAAAAACCATGATTTTATGTCGTGTCTTTTTTCTCTTTCCTTAATTTTGTCTTTTCTTTCCCCTGGTTCTGGTTTTAACGAAGTTGTTTTTCTTCTTCCGTGTCTTTTTTCATATTCTGTAATTGATAGTCCTTCTTCTTGAGCTGCTTGTTCTTCAAAATCTGTGGCATCCGAAATCCCAGCCAGTACTTCAGTTATATCTCTGGGCGTTGGTTTTGGTGTTTTTGAGAATCTTTCTGTTTTCATAAAAATTCTATTTAAACTTCCTGCGGGAAGCCTTTTTCGCTAGCATTGCTCTTTTAACCGCCAGCCGTTTTGCGGTCTTGTGCGAGCGTCTTGATTTCTTCTTTGGACTAAGTGTGGTTCCTCTTTTTGCCATATAATTTTTCTTTTCATTATTAATAATCTATCTACACTATACTTCAAATCAATAAATATTTCAATTTATCCAACATTAGCTATGTCTTAAATTTTCCAGTCGCTTTCTAAGATCACCTACTAACACTGCTTGATTTGTATTTTTATCATTTAAATATTGATGGATTTCAAAATGTAAATGGTTACCATGACCCTTTCGTGATGCATTTCCTGTATGTCCGACTGTTCCTAGACTTTCACCTTCCATTATAAGTTCTCCCGGACTTACCATAACTTTACTTAAGTGAGCATATCTATAAAATTCTTTTTTTAAATAATTAAAAATAATCACTGTATTTCCTCCTTTAATTGAACTCGAAGATAACTCGTCATTGGGGTGCCAGCCATTCTCGGCAACTAGTACGAAACCGCTATCAGTTGAATATACGAGTGATGATTCATCCGTAAATAAATCTATTGCATTGTTGTGATTTTCTCCTTGACCAAAAGTAAATTTCTTAAGCGGTAGGATTTCACTAGTTGATATTTTTCTATTTTCTAAACATTCTTCGTTTTTTGTTTGTTCTTCTAGTGAAAAAATCGCCTGCGCCCGAAATTCCGGCGTAATAAGATGCGCCACCGACCCGATAATTTTTTCGGAAACATGGTGCCTGTTTCTCGGCTCGGAAACCTGATCAAGGAATGACTGCAAATAATAAAGACAATAAACAAGATAGGGATTGGCTAAAATATCTTGGTATGCTTTCCGGGCAATAATTTCTTTTATTTTATTTACTTGATCGGTAATAAATTGTTCGTATTTTGGATTGTTCCCTGATTCCTTGTGGGGAATTCTTTTGGCTAAAGACGGAGACGCCAAAGCAACCGCTCCTTTTAAAAAATCCCTGCGAGAAAGATCATTTTGCTCTTGTTTCATTTTCATTCCATTAGTATATTATGGATTCCTTTTTTATAAAAACTCGGAAAGATTTTTATTAAATTCTGAAATGATTCGTTCTGTATCTTCTAAGGTAAAAGCGGGAGATTCCTGGAATTTTTCCAGGTTAAAAATAAATTCTCGCAGGAGAATTGATAATTTTTCTAATACTTTATATTCATTCGTGTTTTTATGTTCCAACTCCAGAAGGGCGAGCACGCTTTGGACCTTTTCTGAAAGTTTTGAAAACATTTCAGCAATATCTATAATAAGATTAAGCTTTATTTTATCAATGTTTTTTGCTTCCAGGGCTAATTTTTTTCTAGAATGTTTTTCTTTTAACAGACCGTGTCGCAATCTTTCCAAAACTGAACCGTCTATTCGTTCACCTTCAAATACTTCCAGTAATACTTGCGCCCCGATTAATTCCATAAAAAATTCTCTGACTTTGCTCTTTAAGTTTTCTGGCATTACTAAAACCTTCGGTGCTGCCCCATCGACACTAAAGCCCAAACGCCTTTTTATTTCTAGCCATTCTTGTTCACTCTTTCTAATGACATTGGGTTCTCCTTTTTCCATATAGTTTTACTAACATAAATAATTCTTAAAGGAAACTAGAAAGCCAATTCTATTTTTCTTCTTGATTTTGCGGATTACTTTCCATATCTCTTCTATTGTACTAAATATGATTAAAACTTACCAGCTCCGAACTTGGGAGAATATTCAAGGGGCGATTTTACAAGAAAACACCCAAAAAGTCACTACTTATATTTTGTAGCTATTTAATCATTGATAAATAAACTATGCAAGGGAATAAAAAGAATAGCCAGCAATCCTATGGTGACTGATATATAGACAAGAGCAGAAGATTCTTTATTTTTTATTATGGCTATCGTCCCTAAAATAAAGGCAGTGATAGTCGTAAGGGCTAAAATTGGAACAGTTACATCCCACCAATGGTCATCATAAGAAAGTACGCCGAGCACACTAACCAAATTAACAGAGATGATAATTACTATCACAAAAAAGGCATTCAGCCATACAGACCATTTACCCAAACGAGTTTTTGGCATAAAATTATTTTCCATATCAAAATTATATCACGATAGTTTGTAATCTCTAAAAATGCTCCCCGTTTGGGACGCAGTGGAAGTGGCTTTAATGGAAGAAAAATTTAGTTTTTTAACCATTCTTCTTGGTTTATCCCAGACTGAAGGATAATGCCTTTCAGAGTTCTTGGTTTAATAGATTGACTGCCATGAAAAGGGACACAAACATTTCTTAAAATTCCTTTATAATTACCGACGTAATAAAAGTGGCTTGCGTTAGTATAATTAAGCCTAAAACCTCTTTCTTTCAAGAAATTTTCTACGTCTTTGAACGTCCAGTTGAAAAATCTTTTTGGCATTAAACTGTAGAAACCCCATACATATTTACCAAGTATGGAGATTTAATTGGTTTCGGAGAGTGAAGAATAGACCAAAGGTTTTCATATTCTTGATCCGCGTGTTGATTAAGTGATTGGAAACGTGAACCCTTTATTTTCTTCGCGGATTCAATATACCCATCTACTGCTTGAAGCAAGTTAAAAAACGCCAATTTTGGATCATCGCTTGATTCAATAATATTAAACTCAAGAGCCACAGCATACCAAGTGTCGCCATCCTTAAAAACAATATGCCTGAACTTCCCCTTTGTTGGTGTATTCATACAAAATAAGCATAACATTATATTGTGAAATTTCCAAGTATTTGTATTTTTACCAAAAAGCACTATAAAAACCTTTATAAAATAAGGTTAAAAATTAAAGTACAAAACATTGCTCCGGGGGTAGGGATCGAACCTACGACCAATCGCTTAACAGGCGACCGCTCTACCGCTGAGCTACCCCGGAGCAATATTTTTTACTGTTTTTATTTTTACAATGAACTTCTACCATACTAACAGAAATAGGATAAAAAACAATATTAAAATTTGCATTATCGGGAAAATAATATAGAATATCTTTGTGTTAAAGGGCCCGTAGCTTATCTGTAGCGTCTCGTGAAAAGCAACGAATAAGTTAGTGGTTCATTAAATGGATATGTGTTGGGCCCGTAGCTCATCTGGTAGAGCACCTCATTTGCAATGAGGGGGTAAGGAGTTCGAGTCTCCTCGGGTCCACAACTTTAAATGGGCTCATAGTAAAGTGGTATTACGCGGCATTCGCATTGCCGAGGCTCGGGTCCGATTCCCGATGAGTCCACATTCAGGAAAGTTCCCAGAAAAAATGGTCGCGCGC
>Ga0182027_10004508_pt1 | contig 21556 bp, 19 predicted proteins | sample 712E1DmetaG_FD_121300 | JGI IMG/M metagenome (GOLD analysis project Ga0182027, IMG submission 121300) | Permafrost microbial communities from Stordalen Mire, Sweden - 712E1D metaG (Illumina Assembly) | ecosystem: Environmental > Terrestrial > Soil > Wetlands > Permafrost | place: Sweden... | reverse complement strand
GGAACCTCCTTATGACCCGACAATAACCTAGCTCAGCACTACCACCTCCACTTCCACTCACGCGAAGCGTCCGCCGCGCTAGCGGCTTCGTTCAAACGGGGTTCTGGGAAGTTGCCAGGGCACATCAAGCCCAAACATCTCAAGTTAGCGCTTATGGGCCATCAGCCTGGGTCCGAGAATTCTTCCCAGCTACTGCCGACCAGGGCTGTCCCGCAGGGCGGGATCGGCCCTTCGGGCCTTTTCCTGGCGCACTTAATGTGCTCGGAAACACGCTCCAGACGGCGAAATTGCCAAAGCCTCACCTCTGCGTTGCATACCCAGTCACAGATGGCGCAACCCGCATGCCTTGGCTATGCCCTACGGCCTCAACCGGTAGAGCATACGTGGAAAGGGGATGGTCTCGCGCACGTGATCGAGGCCGCAGATCCAGGCGACCACGCGTTCGATGCCCATGCCGAAGCCCGAATGGGGCACGCTGCCATAGCGCCGCAAATCGAGATACCACTCGAACGCCTGTCGAGGCAGGTTGGCCTCCTTGATGCGTTTCAGGAGCAGGTCGTAATCGGCGAGGCGCTCGCCACCGCCGATGATTTCCCCGTAGCCCTCCGGCGCGAGCATATCCACGCAAAGCGCCACTTCCGGGCGTTGCGGGTCAGGCGCCATATAGAAGGCCTTCACCTGGCTTGGATAGCGGTGGACGAGCACGGGCCGGTCGAAGTTCTCGGAGATCATGGTCTCGTCGGCGCCGCCGAAATCGCCGCCCCACTGAATCTCGCTACCCTTCTGCTGGAGCAATTGCACGGCGTCGTCGTAGGTCAAACGTGGGAAAGGCAGCTTGATCTTCTCCAGGTTGCCCACGTTGCGCTCAAGCGTTTTCAGCTCCGGACGGCGGTGCTCGAGAACGCACTCGACCACGAAGGCCACCAGTTCTTCCCCCAGCGCCATGGTGTCGTCGAGGTGGGCGAAGGCAACTTCCGGCTCGACCATCCAAAACTCCGTCAGGTGGCGGCGAGTCTTGGACTTTTCCGCCCGGAAGGTGGGCCCAAAGCAGTAAGTCTTGCCCACCGCCATGGCCGCGGCCTCGTTGTAAAGCTGGCCGGACTGCGTGAGGTAAGCTTTATCGTCGAAGTAGTTCACCTCGAAGAGCGTGGTGGTGCCCTCGCAGGCCGAGGGCGTAAAGATGGGCGTGTCCACCAAGGTGAAGCCGCGCCCGTCGAAGAAGTCGCGCACCGCTTTGATGATCTCGTGCCGGACGCCCAGGATGGCGCGCTGGCGCATGGAACGCAGCCAGAGATGACGATGGTCCATCAGGAATTCCGTGCCATGCTCTTTGAGGGTAATGGGGTAAGGGTTCTCGAGCGGGACCAATTGCTCGATCTCGATGTTGGTCACATCCAGCTCGAAGCCGCCCGGAGCACGTTTATCCGCGCGCACCTTGCCGCTGACCCGCAGCGAAGATTCCTGGGTCAGGCTGCGTACCCGCTCAAAGACCTCGGGCGGAACCGCACTTTTCACCACCACACCCTGAATCAGGCCCGTGCCGTCGCGGAAAAGAGGAAACAACAGCTTACCGCTCTCCCGCAGGTTATAAAGCCACCCCTGCACAACAACTTCCTGGCCAACGTAATCGGAAACTTTTCGAACTTCAACCGTGGGAATCAAGGGTATCTACCTCTGGGACGTCCTCGAACCGATCCCTCACCTCAGGGAGCCGCGCCAGGACGTCGGGTTCATTGCGTTCGCTACTCAACTCGAAAAAGATGGGAAACTGTCCGCCCGCCGAACGGATGTCGCGGATGGTCTGCGCCCAATCGATATCCCCCTCAAACGGCAGAAGGTGCTCATCCTTTTCGCCATGGTTGTCGTGAACGTGGATGGCGGCGATCCGCTCATGAAGCGTGCGGAAGGCGGATTGAACGCCACCCGCCATATGCGCGTGGCCCGTATCAAAACAGACTTTCAAATCCAGGCGCGTGTAGTGCAAGAACGACTGAAGGTGCTCGGGGGTGCTTAACTCACCGGGAATATTCTCCAGCAAAATCTGGATGCCCCGCTCTTTGGCGAAGATGTTCAGGTGTTCGATGGAGGTGAAAGCGGCATCGAACTTGCTGAGGTCGTACTCTTCATTGGGAAGACCCAGGTGAAGAACGAGGTAACGAAATGGGAGGAACTCGGCTACTGCGATAGCGCGCTTGATCTCATCCATGGAGGCGATTCGCGCTCGGCGCTCCAGGTAGGCAACGGAAACGAGCAACCCTCCCGACCGCCCCCAATTCCAGTCGCTAAAAATGGGAGCGTGAAGCGAATGAAGAGTAACGGCATGGTCGTTGAACCACTGCGCCACATCTCGCAACTGGTTCGGATCGTGATAGTCCAGATGCTGGCGGGCGGCCATGATTTCGAAATCGCGCAGGCCTGCGGCCAGTATCTTGTCCAGGATATGGGAATTGAGCCTTTCCCCCGCAAACAGGGAGGTTGAGAGACCGTAGTTCATCAGTATCCGACCGCCTTTCCGTGAGCGCGCGGGTCAGCCGCGCCGAACTTCCATCCCGAGAGAGGATCGACTTCGATCGCCTCGCAGTCACCCATCCTATCGCGAAAATCAATTTGATACCCGGCTTCTCGCAATTTCCGGATGGTGTCCTCCGAAAACCCGACCCGTTCGAGGATCAGCCGGTCAGGCATCCACTGGTGATGGAAACGCGGGAAAGAGACAGCCTGAAGGACGTCCATCTTAAAGACCAGAACGTTCAAGAGCACCTGGAGGACGGTGTTGATGATCGTGCCCCCGCCCGGGGAGCCGAGAACGAGCCAGAGCTTGCCGTCCCGAAGGACGAGGGTTGGGGTCATACTCGAGAGTGGCCGCTTGTTTGGAGCGATGGCGTTGGCATCGCCTTGCACGAGGCCGAACATGTTGGGCGCTCCCGGTTTGGAGGCAAAGTCGTCCATCTCATCGTTCAAAAGGAAACCCGCGCCCTCCACCGTGACTCCGCTCCCATAGCCATTATTCAGGGTGTAGGTGTTCGCCACCGCGTTCCCCTCAGCGTCCACAACGGAGTAGTGAGTGGTCTGGGCGCCTTCAAACATCTGCGGATTGCCGGCTTGGATGGGCGCCTCCGGCTTGGAATGCAGAATCTCCTCGCGCAGCTTGGCTGCATAGGCTTGACTGGTGAGGCGGGCAACAGGCACCGGGGCGAAGTCGGCATCCCCCAGGTAAGCGGCTCGGTCGGCGTAAGCGTGACGCATGGCCTCAGCGATGAAATGCATGGACTCGAAGGAATCAGGCAGCCCCAGGTCCAGGGGCTCGAGGATATTCAGCATTTCAAGCAAGGTCACGCCCCCGGAACTCGGCGGCGGAACGCCCAGAACTTCATAGCCTCGAAAATGGCCATGCAGCGGCTGGCGCAGGACCGGCTGGTAATGGGCGAGGTCTTGTTTGGTGATGAGGCCATGGTACTTTTCCATGCTGGCGACGATTGCCTGCGCCACGCTGCCCGTATAAAAACCCTTCGCCCCACGGCGCGCCACAGCCTGGAGCGTGCGAGCAAGTTCCGGCTGCTTGAAAACCTCGCCCGGCTCGTATAGGCGTCCATCCCGGAGGAAGATTCGGCGTGAAGCATCGGACTTGGAAAGAAACTCACGGTCCAGGCGGAGCGATTCGCTGAGTTCGTAGCTGGCCGCGAAGCCATGCTTGGCCAGACGAATCGCGGGCGCCATGACGCGGGCCAGCCCCAGTCTCCCATATTTCTGCTCGGCCAGGGCAAGACCGGCCACCGTGCCCGGAACCCCGGCCGACAATGCTCCAGCCGTGCTGGCGTCCGGAACGGCTTCCCCATTGGAATTGACATACATGTTTCTGGAAGCCGCAGCCGGGGCCGCCTCGCGGTAGTCCACCACCACGGCTTTGCCATTCGCCAAGCGGATCAGCATGAAGCCGCCGCCACCGATATTCCCCGCCACCGGATGAGTGACCGCGAGGGCAAACCCAACCGCCACCGCGGCGTCCACGGCATTACCACCCGCGCGCAGGATTTGGACCCCCACCTCGGATGCTAAAGGTTCACTCGACGCCACCATCCCATGCCACGCCACCACCGGACTGAAAGAAAATACCGAGAGCGTGAAAATCAGAACAGCAAGGGGCAGGAAGAGCTTCGTTTGGGTTCGATACTCCATGGCCTTTGGCAACACGTCCGGGGGAACCGCCTCAAGCACCTTAACTCTATGGGAAACCACCGAGAGGCGTCAAGGCGGACAAAAGTCATTCCTTCGGCTCGATGCGATTCTTCGTCTCCTTGCGGATCAGGTCAGGATTATCAAGGGGTTCGCCGGGCTTGGCCTCGAGACCCGGTTCCTTTACTTTCGCTGGATCGAAAATCCGCGTGTCGGAAGGCAACGCGGAATAAGGCGCGAAGTCCGGAGTGCCCGTGAACATGTCGGAGAGGTCCGAAGCTGTGGCGTCGTATTGATTGATGAAAGGCATGCCCAGAATCAAGTCGATGGTCTTGAGAATGCTCGCCATGCTGGTATGGAGGTGTGAGACACCTGGCTTCGCATAAGGGCTGATCGCCAGCAACACGCTGCGGTGAGCGTCCACGTGGTCCTGGCCGTCCTGCGCATCGTCTTCCGTCACGAAGATGGCCATGTCTTTCCAGAAAGGGCTGTGAGAGAACAACTCCACCAGGTTGCCCAGCGCCAAGTCGTTATCCGCTACGTAGGAGGCGCGATACGGGAATCCATCCGCAGGGCGCGGGTCGGCAGTGTGATCGTTGGGAAGCCAGATGTAGATGAAATTTGGCAGAGGCTTCTTCCCGCTTACGAATTCATCGAATTCCTTCTTGAACCGGGCAAAGCGATAGTGGTCGGAGATGTTGGTATTAAACGTGGGGTAGTCCCGCGAGGTGTTATCGAACAGGACTTTTGGCATGGGCACATTCACGGATTGCCGCGCGCCGGCGGGAAACTCTCCCGGGCCCTCGTCGTTGCCCGGCAACTCCAGTCCCTCGCCGTAATTGCGGAAGGTAATATGAGCGCGGGCCAAGTTTTCCCACAGCGAGCCATTTTCAAGGTAAGTCTCGGGAATAGTGGATGAGGCCCCGAGGTCCAGCCGTCCGGGGGCGTCTTGGTCCGGCACAAAGTCAAGCTTGCCACCGTAGGCAGCGGGCCAAGCCGTTTCCAAGAGTTCGTTTGGGTAATTGCCCACCAGCCAGTGATGGCCGTCCACCGAGACGTCCGAATCCACGTAGAAGTTGTCGCCGAAGGCAAAGCGCGTAGCCAGGGCATGTTCGTTCGGCGTCACCTGCACGTGCTCCAGAGCAGGTTCGCCCTCCCCTTTGACGGTAGCGTCAATCCCCCAGCGGGCCAACGTGGGGTCGCGCTCCGCGTCGGCGCCCGCCAAGTCGCCCAAGACCTCGTCAAAGGTCCGGTTCTCTTTGGTGATGAAAACCACATGGTGGATCTTCGAGCTGGGTGAGCCTGGGAGGGGAACCGGGAAGTCCGGGGGGCGCTTGGATGCCGGTGGTTTTCCCTGCGCCAGAAAACCTGGAACAAATCCGTTGTTCCTCATCACCTGGAGCGTAAGAGGGCGCAACATGTAGTCTTTCGGGATGGTCACGATCGAGACCGTCCCCTTGGTGATGTCTCCGACGTAAGCTCCCTCCGGGCCGAGCTGAAAATCTTTTCCCCCGTTAGGGCCGGCGCCAAACCCTTTGGCATTGGCTACGAACAGCGTCTTGCCGTCAGCACTCACGGCCACGCGCGCCGGGAACCAACCGCTGGGAATGAAACCCAGGAATTGCATGGGGTCGGTTTCAACCACGGCGACAGCATTGATGCCTGCGCATGCGATGTACAAGCGCTTTTCATTGGGACTGAGCGCCATGCCGAAGGGCAGGACGCCCCGCAACTTATTGAGGGCGCCTGCCGGAGCAATCAGGGCATTCTCCTCCACCTTCCCGCTGTGGGCGTCAATCACACTGATGCTATCCTGGGTTGCGTTCGAGACAAAGATCTGCTTCTTGCCCGCGACCACGGCTCCCGGGCTGCTTCCACCTACGATCGGGCCGCCAATAGGAAGCCCGGTTCGAATCCTGTCGACCACCTGAGGTCTCGAAGGATCTCTCACATCGATCACGTAAAGCGAATTTGACTCGGGAACGTTGGGGTCGCCCAAACCGGAAATCTGCTTGCCTTCTACGGCGGCGCCTTCTTCGGCCTCCTTGGAAGGGTATCCAAACGCCGGGAATGCGATGCCTGTATCTCGCGCCTGCTTGGCATCGTAACCCGGAACCAGCTTGTAGCTGAACGTTCCGACATTGGATACGTAAACCCTTTTTCCATCGCGCGATAGCGCCAGCCCAAAGGGCATCCGGCCCACGGCAATGCTGGCGACGACCTGTTTGCTGTTCGTATCAAAAACCACCAAGCGAAAGTGCGCAAGGTCCAGGGCATAGAGGATTTTACCGTCCTGCGAGAGCAAGAGCTCTCCGCTGAGACTGTGCTGGTAGGTTTTGCTCTCGAACTCACCATTCAGGCTAAGGGAGCCCAGCCGCTGGTGAGTTACCAAGTCGAAGATCCCGACTTTTCCGTTATTGCCCTCGGACAGGTAGAGCGTGCGATCGTCGCGCCCGATGCCGACGCCCAGAAAAACGCTCTCCGGATCAGCGTCTGAGGATTTGAAGCCAGGGGGAATCTGGGCCACGTGGGGAGCAAGCCCGAAAATGTCCGTCACGATGCTTGCCGAAAAAGGATGCGTGCCGCTGTTAACGGTGACAAGGGTTTTGCCGTCCGGGCTGAGTCCGAGGCCATAAGGATGGGGCGCCACCTTCACCTGCTTGCCGTAAGGCGTAATGAGGCGCCCGTTGGGGAGAACGGTCGTTCCTCTGGGATTAATCTTCACTGGTAAGCGGCCGGCAGGAGCTTGCAGCAGCTTCGGTTTGAACGCCTGGGCATCTTCTGCTGGAAGGCCCGCTCGAACTGGCGCGAGCACAATGGAAGCCAGAAACAAAGGAATGAGAAAGCGCTGCGGCATGGGCGGCATCCCTTGGCGTATATTTTGTGACATTAGCTCAATGTATCATGCGGGCCGGATATCTCCACATTTCATTCCCTTAAATACCTCAATATCTTGCTTTCCGCTCACACTTACCATGGCCCGGTACTGCATGCTCCAATTATTCCGAGGTGACCCCCTCATCCGGTCGCGTCGGCTGACGGGCTGGTGAAAGCGCGGTTTCGGTCCACCTTCTCCCCCAAGCGGGAGAGGGTAGTAAAATCAAATTACCTCCTCCCTCTCCCCCTTGGGGGAGAGGGCTAGGGGTGAGGGGGTCGAATTGGGATCGGTCAGCATAAGTAAAATGTATTGGGTCCAACTTTGGCGAGTCGGTAGTGCAGCTCGGTGGGAGCGTCCACTGAGCGTTTTAGTAATTAGACTGGACAGCCTGAAATACCTTATCGGCCCCACCCTGGCTAGACCAATCAGACGGCTTGCTCGCGCTTGACATTTTCTCCCCTTTTCTCTAGAGTGGGTAAATTCGTCACGAAAGGAGGTGTAGGTAGGTTAGGCGTACTCGGCCAAGCTAGGATGGATACTACTCGGAGGATGAATGAAGAAACTTGTCATGGGCTTTGCAGTAGTAGGGCTTATTGCCCTTTCGCCCAAGTCCGAAGCAAGGTTATCCGCTTTCGTCGAAACACCCTTCTTTTGTGGAATACCGGAAGAAGGCCACCAAATTGGAGTAGCAAGCTGGTATGGTCATGAACTCCAGGGAAATACAACCGCGAACGGAGAGGCTTACAACTTAAACGGACTTACAGCAGCACACCCTACGCTCCCCTTTGGGACGACCATTCGAGTCACCAACCTCGAGAATAGTAAGAACATCTTGTTGCGGGTCAATGATCGTGGACCACACATCGGACGGCGTCTGATTGACGTTTCATGGGCCGCCGCGAAGCGCCTGGGATTTGTCCATTCCGGCACGGCGCGGGTTCGTGTCGAGGTCGTAACCTACCCAAAGTCGTTTGTTTCACCATTATTGGCCAAGACCAGCTATTGATCTGCCGGCCGCACACCTCCAAACAGGTTTCGCACGACCGATCTGATTAACGCAAAGCCTCCCCCCTTGCGGTCGTGCCCCTGCCGGGATTTCGGCGGGGCTGAACAGGCTTCAAAAACACAAGTCAGGGCAGGCGCTGAGCGCCGCGACAGCCTGTGCGGGCACAGCCCCGCTTTGGAGTGCGGCAGCTTGCTGCCGCTTTGGATTGAGCCAGCTTGCTGGCGGGCAATGATGCTCACGGTTGCAATCCCCGTGAGCAAGCTCGCGGGGAGGAAAGCGGCAGCCCGCCGCGGCGGGCCGCACTCCAAAACTTCGTTCAGAATGACGGCAGGGACGGGTTTTTCCGCAGCCTGTATAGCCCCGCCCTCCCAGACCTGAGGTGAGAAATACGGACTAGGAGGCCGGTCGCCAGCCCGGAGTTATTGGGGACCAGCAGTGCCAACCACCTCAAATAGGTATGGAACATTTCATGTGGCTGTCGCGTACCTGAGACTAGACGCCCGGCGTAGCGCCTGGGCCTGAGGAAAAGCGATGGCTAATAACAATCACAAGAAGCGGCGGCGTTGGATCGTGGTAGGAGTCATCCTAGTTGTCCTGGTTGGGTGCGGGTTTGGCATTGCGGCAGCATTACGGCCGAATCGGCAAATTGACCCCTCCAAATTGGCCACGGTCGAACGGGGTGACTTGGCCCGTTCGGTGGTCGCCACAGGCAAGATTGAGCCTCTGGCGAAAGTGGAAGTCAAATCGAAGGCCAGCGGGATCGTCGAGAAGATCTTCGCCGATTACGGCGACCATGTGAAGCAGGGTCGGGTGTTGGTGGAGCTGGACAAAGAGCAGTTGCGAGCCTTGGGGGCAGAAGCCCGCGCCAACCTGCAGGCCGCACAGGCCACCGTCCAATCGGCGCAGGCGACTTTCGAGCGCAACGTGGTGGACGCCCAAGGTCCTGACCTGCCTTTCCTGAAAACCGCCGCCGAGCGCGACCGGAAGCTGGCAGCCGAAGGACTGATTTCCGCCTCTTCGCTGGATGACGCTGAAAAAGCCTATCAGATGGCGCTAAACAAGCAGTTGTCAGCCCAGCGCAATGTGGCGGTCAGCCGCGCTGAGGTGGCGCGCGCCAAGGCCCAGGTGGCCCAAATGCAGGCTGCCCTTGATAATGCCGAAGAGGACCTCCGCAATTCCACCATTGTTAGCCCCATGGATGGATTGGTGCTCTCCAGAGACGTGGAAGTGGGCGACGCCATCAGTTCAATTCTGATCCTGGGGTCGCAGGCGACTAACATCATGACGCTGGGAGATGTGAGCGAAGTTTACGTCAAAGGCAAAGTGGACGAAGCCGACATCAGCAAGGTTTACCTGGGTCAGCCCGCCCGCATCTCGGTCGAGTCGCTCAAGGAGAGGAAGTTCATGGGTAAAGTAACCAAGATCTCCCCGCTCGGCGTCGAAAAGGACAACGTGACAACCTTCGAGGTCCGCGTCTCAATTCAGAACCCCACCGGGGAGCTGAAAGCCAACATGAGCGCCAATGCTGAGATCATCCTCGAGGAGAAGGAGAAAGTATTGATGGTGCCCGAGGCGGCGGTGATCTACGACAAGGACCGCCACACCTTCTTGGAGACTCCCGATCCTGGATCCAAGACCGGCCGGCGTAAGCTTTCGGCGAAACTGGGCATCTCCAATGGCGTAAAGACGGAACTGGTTGAAGGCCTGAAAGAAGGGCAGCAGGTGATCTTGCAGTGACATCGTCCGTGGTCAGTTGTCCGTAGTCCGTGCACGCAGACCGGGCAACCGAAGAAAGGCAACTGACAACGGACCACTGACTACGGACATCGGACTCAACCGCATCATTCCTGACCTGAAGGTAGCCTGCCAATGGTCCTCCGCGATCTCATCCTCGACACGTTGCGCAACCTGTGGTCTCACAAGCTGCGGACCTTCCTCACCATGTTCGGCATTGCCTGGGGGATCATCTCGATCACCTTGATGATTGCCGCCGGAGAAGGATTGCGCGTCGGCCAAATGAGACAGCAGGAGACCTTCGCCAAGGATTTGATGATCATCTTCAATGGCCGGACCAGCATGCAAGCGGGCGGGCTGCGGGCAGGCCGCCAGACAACCTGGCAGGCCTCGGACGCGCCCGCCGTGGCGGAGGAGGCTACTGCCTGCCGGTACGTCTTGCCGGAGCTGGCGCGGGAAAACTTATCCACGCGCAGCCTTTACAACAATGCCTCGCCGTTGGTCGCGGGTTCGCTACCCCCGTTCGCTGAGATTCGGTCGATCCGCGTCGCTGAAGGCCGGTTCTATGGCTGGGGAGACAACGCCCAGGGGCGCCGCGTGGCTTTCCTTGGCAGCAATATCAAGAAGCAGCTCTTCTCCACCCGTCCCGCTGTGGGTGAGAGCATTTACCTCAACAATCTGCCTTACACCGTTATTGGAATCATGCAAAGTAAAGATCAGAACAGTAGTTACGACGGCTGGGACGTGGATAAGATCTTCATCCCCTTCAGCGCCATGCTGCGTGATTTTCCCAGCAAACCTCCCCTGCTTTCCACCAGCGTCGATCACCTGTTGGTAGCCCCGAAGTCGCTCGAAGCGCACGAAACCTGCAAGTGGCAAGTGCGGCGCGCGCTCGGACGCATCCACAACTTCGACCCTCGCGACAAGGAAGCCGCTCCCATCTGGGACACAGTCGAGCAGGCCAAGGGTTTTCAGAAAATCATGGACAGCATGAAACTCTTTTTGGGAGCGGTGGGCATCACGACGCTGCTGCTGGGGGGAATCGGCGTGATGAACGTCATGCTGGTGGCCGTGCGCGAACGCACCCGTGAAATCGGCGTGCGCAAGGCGGTGGGGGCCAGCGCGCGGGCCATCTTGACTCAATTCTTTGTCGAGGCGCTCATCGTGGTTCTGTTGAGCGGTGGTCTGGGCATGGGCATCGCCTACGGTCTTTGCGCGCTCGTCAACCTTGCCCCCATGCCAGCCTTCTTTGCGGGCCTATTGCCTACTTGGAAATCCGCCGTGATGTCATTCGCGCTCTTGGGAACCATCGCCGTGTTCTCAGCCCTTTACCCGGCGCGCCGCGCCGCCATGGTGGACCCCATCGACGCCCTGCGGTACGAGCCGGGGGGGTAGCACTCAGTTGTCAGTCGTCAGTTCTCAGTTTTCAGTTTCAGTTGCAAGATGAAGCACCATTCTGCGAGTTTCGGCAGGCGGCGGCAGATTTCAGCGCGGTAGGGAATTTCGCAGGGTTGTTCGTACTGATAACTGAGAACTGGCAACTGAGAACTGACAAGGAGGGACCAGTTGCAGGATTTCAAGAAGCTTACGGTGTGGGAAAAAGGGCATCGACTGACGCTGGCTGTATATAAAGCGACGGCGCCGTTTCCCAAGGATGAATTGTACGGGCTAACAAGCCAGATCCGACGAGCATCTGCGTCCATCCCAGCCAACATTGCGGAGGGATGCGGGAGAACCGGGAAGGCGGAGTTGGGCCGCTTTCTCCAAATCGCGATGGGCTCAGCAAGCGAGCTCGAATACCATCTTGTTCTGGCTCACGACCTCGCCCTATTGGGTGAACCGGAGTACAGGTCACTGGAAGGCCAGGTTGTAGAGGTCAAACGCATGCTGAGCGCATTTATCAGTAAGCTGAAGGCTATGGCACTTACTGATAACTGAGAACTGATAACTGAGAACTGAGAACTGATGACTGAGAACTGAAAATGCTTCGAGAAATTCTCATCCAAGCCTGGTCCGCACTCCGCCGTCAACCGCTGCGGAGTTTCCTCACCATGTTGGGGATTACGTGGGGTATAGCCGCCGTCGCACTCCTGATCGCTTACGGCCGAGGGCTTCGGTCCGTGGTGGTCGCGTCCTTCGACGCCTTCGGCAAGGGAGCGGTGATCTGCTGGCCCGCTCAGACCACCGAGCAGGCGGGAGGCCAGCGCGCCGGCAAGCACGTAGTCTTCGAAAAAGCGGACCTGGACCTGGTTCGGGAAAACGCCACCCTGGTCAAGAGCGCCTGCCTGGAAACGGTGCGTTTTCTTCCCATCTCTTACGGTGACCGCCTGGCCAATACCGCGATTCGCGGGGTTTGCCCCGAGTATGGCCAAATGCGCAACGAAGTGCCCAGCGCCGGCCGTTGGATCAGCCCCGAGGACGTGCTCGAGCGCCGGCGCGTGGTGTTCCTCGGAGCCCGGCTCCGGGAAAAGCTCTTCAGTGGCCAGCCTGCCGTAGGCGAAACGGTTCGCATCAGCGGCACCCGCTTCACCGTGGTCGGGACCATGGACCGGAAGATTCAGGACAGCAACTATTTCACCAGCGACGACGAGTCCGTCTGGATCCCATATTCCAGCGCTGGGGATATCTGGAACACTCGCTACGCCTCCGTGCTGGTGTTTGAGCCCCTCGCGCCCCAGTTCGAAAAGGAGGCCATGCGGCAGGTACGCGCGGAGGTGGCCAAGCACCAGCGCTTTTCACCCACGGATGAGCGCGCCATCATGATGTTCGGCCGAGAGCAGTTCCGGCCCATCATCGATGGCATCACCATTGGCTTCGAGGCCCTGTTCGCGTTCGTTGGAGCGCTCACGCTTGGCATTGGCGGCGTGGGGCTGATGAACATCATGTTGGTGGCCGTGGAAGAACGCATCCGGGAGATTGGTCTGCGTCGCGCTCTGGGCGCCCGGCGGTGGCAGATCCAGTTGCAGTTCCTGGCTGAGGCGCTGGTCATCACCGTGATTGGCGGCGCCATTGGCATTGGCCTCGCCTATGCCGCCTCCGCCGCCATCGGACCGCTTCCGCTTTACGGCCCTATCTTCGAAGACACATCCGGCAAAGGCGACATCCATCTTTATATATCGCTTGGCACAGTCGGCGTTTCTACGGCCATCCTGATCTTCGTGGGACTCCTCAGCGGTCTGGCGCCGGCCATCCGCGCCTCCCACCTCAATCCCGTTGAAGCGCTTCGTTACGAGTGAGGGCTGGAGCCTCTCTGCCAGTGCCGCGGCTTGGGCAGTTCGCAGTCTCAATGGTCGCCGCGCTGCTGCTGAACGTATTTGCCAATCCTTTCGACGGTATCAACCCAGACCCCGTTGGCGGGGTCTTGCATGTATCTGCACAGTGCCGCCAGCGCCGTGGCGTCCGTGACTTGAAAGGCCTTCTCTCCGATTTCGTGCCCCGCAAAGATGATCCAGTCGCCTTGCTTGGCGGCTTGAGTGATCAGCTTCACCATCTGGATATAATCCATATCATCGAATACCGTGCCGCCGGCCTGGGCCAGGTCGCAGAACGCGGGGTCGTTGAAATATTCATCGTAAAAACCGCGTCCTACAAGGAACTTCTCCGCCACGAGCGGCACGTAGCTTTTCATTTGACGGCCCCTCCCGACAAATTTCTGGCCGCAGGGGTAAGCGAAAGTAACCATGCGTACGCCGAGAAGCTGCTGGATCTCCGCATTCGCTTCATCGAGCTGCTGGGACATTTGCTCGAGGGTGTAATTCTCCAGCGCGTTATGGAAGGACCAGGGGAAATTACCTGTGCAGGGATGATTCATGCTGTGGCTGGCGATTTCATGCCCGCTGGCCACAGCACGCTTCCAACCCTCCAGCCGCTGCTTCACATTCTCCGGAACAACGAAGAAAGTGGCCTTGACGCCGGTGGGGTTCAACACATCCAAGCCCCTGTCGATCTGGCTGAGGCGCGCATCGTCAAATGAGAGGCTAACCGCCACCCGCTTGGACGCAGGCCAGTGAAACGTTTGCTTGCTTTCTTCCGGGGTGGGCGCAGAGAGCGACGGGTTCCATACGACCGTCAATATAATGGCGGCTGAGGCCAGAGCGATGACTGCATGTCTAGTGCTTCGGGACATCTTGGGTTGTACCTCCCTGATTAAGTGATTTCCGTTGACTCCTGAATCCCGACTCCTGGTTCTTCCCAACCCTACGTAGCATACTATGTTTTCTCACATATCAAGAGACACGGGAGTCCGCGGGTGCGCGCTATCAATATGCTCTGGACGTGAGTCCTGCCCAGGCGGGGACGGAGATCGCGGTTGTCCGGCATGCCATGCCCGGCAAGTGGACATGGTCGCTGGAGGCGCCGCTTCAACTCGCGGTGAAGGCCAGGGAATCCGACTGGCGCCCGGCGGATCTTCTGCCGCTGCCGAAAGAGCCTGTCAAGGGAGGGCGGTCCGTGCAGGTGCTTCCGGCGCCGTATGGATGCACCAAGTTCCGGGTCAGCATGTTTCCGGTAAGCGAGGCGGCATGGGAAAGCAGCCGGTGAGCCTGCCCCTGTCTTCAGTCGGCGGTTGCGCTTGGGGACCTACTTCCAGCGGGCGCCGTGTTCCTCCAGTGCAATCCGCACGAGCTGGCTGCGCGTTCTCACACCTGTTTTCTGGAACAGTTGTTGAAGTGCAGCTTTCACCGAACTCTCCGAGATGTTGAGACGCGCACCAATTTCCTTATTGCTGAGTCCCTCAAACACCCCGTGCAACACCTGGGTCTCCCGATCCGTAAACGGTTTGGTCTGGTCCGCCCCTTCCGGGTGTTTTGACACCCTGACCAAGGACTGAATGGCATTTTCATCCAGCCAGGTTTCTCCCGCCATGACCTTGCGGATGGCCTGCTTTAGGAGCGCCGGCGAACTGTGCTTGGGAAAAATTCCTCCCACGCCCAGGCTGAGCGCTTCTACGGATTCCGCATCACTCATTCCCGCGGTGACCATGAGGAATCGTCCCTCGAAGCCCCACTGCCGGGCTTGGGTAATGAACTCAAAGCCGCTCTCTTTCCCGAGGTCATAATCCAGCAAGACAAGATCAATGGGCTTCCGGCGCAACACATCGGTGGCTTCACCGACCGATGCGCAAAGAGCTGCCATCACCAAATCAGGCTCGCCCGCCAACAGCCGGCTGAGGCCCTCTCGAAAGAGAGAGTGATCGTCCAGTAAGAGAATCCTGATTTTATCCATTCATTTCTTGTGTACTGTCCTCGTCCCGCCAGTCTTTGAAAGGCACGAGGTCCAAAGCGAAGCAGCACCCGGGGGGGCCTGGTTCGTACCGGAGGTCACCGTTAAATGTCCTCACAAAAGCCCGCGAGAGGTACAGCCTCAGCCCGGTGGCTTCCGCCCCTTCCTGAAACGGTTGAAACAGACGTTCAGGGTTGGGAACGCCGTGACCGGTATCGCGGACTCGCACCACGACCCGCTCACCTTCCACGCACGCGCTGATTCTGAACTCCTTCCGCTCCTGGTCCTCCATGGCACGCTGGCTGTTCTTGGTGAGGTTCAGGAGCACCTGCAAGAGATTATGGCGCTCCGCCCACACCCGGGGCAAGACTTTGGGGACGTCCCAGCGAACCAGCACACCCGACTCTCGCAACGAAGGCTCGGTCACAATGCGCAATTCGTCAAGTACCGAGCCAAGCTCCACAGCAGCCGGCTCCTCGCTTCCCGCGCTTTGCCGAAGCTCGAGCGTGGCGATTTTTCCCAGACCTTCCACTAGGTTCCCCAGGGCGCGGAAGTCCTCGCTTCGTGCCAGCTCGGGATCGCGCGAGAGGTTTTCGTAAACCACGGAGATGGCGCCACATACGTTGCGGATTTCGTGCGATACGGCTCCGACGGCCAAGCGCGACGCGACCATGAGGTGATGAAGGCCGGATTCCTCCTTGTCGCGAAGATCTTCGGAGCTATCCACGAGCATGGCCGCCAACCTTGGGCCGGCGCTTGTCTTGTAAGTGGAAAACCAAACGTCCGCGAGAAACACATCCCCGTCTCGACGCCGGCCACTGCACTGCATCGCGGTACGGAAGCTGGGCGTGGATTCGTCGGCCGGTCGCACTCGGGCCAAGGGCGGGAGGAAATCCTTGATCGACTCACCCGGCAAGGTCTCGGGCTCGAAACCCAGCAAGCCGCGGGGCTGCTTTCGATGAGTGCTTTCAATTGCTGTTCAGCGTCGCGCCGCAACAGAGCCTCTTGCTCAACCTCTCGAACGTGCTGCGCCGTAAGTCGCTGGTTTTTGGCGGATTCATGGGCGAAGAGCGCGGTGCCAAAGTAAGCAGCGAACATGAAGATGTCGCGGGGAACCCCTGCTGCCAGATCCCACGTAAAGGGGGAAAAGAGTTCGGCCAGAAAGGTACACAATCCTCCCAGTAATGCGAGTTGCCAGCCCGGCAGGCAACTGCCGACGATCGCCATGGGGAAAAGATATAGAAACCCGAAAGAGACGTTTCGTTCGACACGCCAATCAATCAGGGCCACGATCAAGATCATCGTCGCGGCGACGAAGAGAAGTTTGGCGCGACTTAACCGTAGGAAGAAGGCAAACATTTCGCTCCCGCCCGCATAATGCCCGGCGACGCTTTCCTGCGAACCGCACCGACCACCGCCCCCAATTGTACCAAACCACCCGCCGACCGCTGCACCGATGCCCAAAAGATAGGCTCATCTTGGCCGAAAGATAGTGTCCATAAGGGAGGCCGGCGTGCGCCGAAGATAACTGGAGAGTAATAAAGCAGATTCCTGAACGTGTCCGTGCGCGCCATCAATTTTTCTCGCCCACCCGTCCGCCGCTAGCCCGCGAAGCGGGCGAAAGATCGTAGCCCACGGCGCAAGCCGTGGGAAAATCGGCCCCCCACCCCGCCCGAGCCCCGCAAGGGGCGAAAGAAATCACGACCAAATGTAACGGTCATCGTAGGCGATGCCATTCTTCTTTAGAAAGGCGATGAATTCCTCCTGGAAGGTCACGCGCCGGTGATGCTTCTCCTGGTCGCGAATATATCGCACCACGGCAGGGGCGAGGGATTGGCTGACGCTGAACGCTCCATAGCCGGTTTGCCAGTCGAAGCCGGCAATCCGTCGGTCGCGGTGCACCCAACGTGAGGAATTGGTCTTTACCACCCGCAGGGCATCAGCCGTCGCCACGGTGGGCGGCAACGAGCAGAGCAGGTGAACGTGGTCGGGCCGCGCGTTGGCAGCTCTGAGGGCGCCGCCAAGCTCGCGCACGATGCCGCCCAGGTAGGCGAGAAGATCGTCGTGAAGCGTAGCGGTGATAAGAGCGACATGTTCTTTCGCCCCTCCGGGGCTTGGGGGGAATTTTACTCGATTCCTTTACCCACCGCTTGCGCAGTGGGCTACGACCTTTCGCCCGCTACGCGGGCTGTGATGCTGAGCGGGTAACGCGGAAAGGGCTGGCGATTAGGAGTTGGGGGTCGGGATTCGGGGCTCAGGCGTGGGGATTCGGGGATCATGAAACAGAGTCAGCTATCACCTTTCGACTTGCCACCCGATTTTACTGACAACTGAGAACTGATAACTGAAGACTTATTTTCAGCGTCGTGCCCCATCCAGATTGAAGACGAGCGGTTGCCGCTGGGGCATCGCGCATGAGATAAGTCCACCCGCCCTTGACTCGCCGTACATACAAGTGTGTGCTCTACAAATGCAGATCGTCTGGGACCGCGCGAAGGCAAGGCACATGGATGAAAACCTACGACTTCCGTAAAGGAAAGCGCGGACCGGTACTGCCCGTGCCACCCGGCAAGGAACGCATCACGATCCGCTTGGACGCCGATATTCTGGAATATTTCCGGAACGCGGTGGAGCGCGCCGGGGGCGGCAACTATCAAACCTTGATCAACAACGCGCTGCGCGCCTATATCGAGGGTGCGCAGAAGCCTACGATCGAGGAGACGCTGCGGCGTGTGATCCGCGAGGAGTTGCGAACGGTGCCGTGAAGGGGCGGGATCGGGGATTCGGAATCCGGGGCTCGGGCCTGGGATTCGGAATTCGCCATTCGCGATTCGGACTCACCTGTCGGCGGTCAGCTATCGGCTGTCGGCTGTTAGCTTATTTCCCGTTGCTCCTGACAACTGAAAACTGATAACTGAAGACTTATTCTCAGCGTCGTGCCCCATCCAGATTGACGGCGTGCGATTGCCACTGGGATATTGGGCATGAGAAAAGCCCACGGAAAGGAAAGCTCTGTCCGTGGCCCGCTCCTTAAAACAACCTAAAGATGCTTGTGTTCAACGGCACGCATTATGATACACTGTCGCTTGGATACTAGAGGAAGAGGCCTGAGCTGTGCAGAGCTGTGCGCCGTTCCTGAGATGGGCCGGAAGCAAGCGTCGTATTGTTCCTATTCTTCGGTCCTACTGGACCAAAGACCACCAGCGATTCCTTGAACCCTTCGCGGGATCAGCTTGCCTGTTTTTTTCTTTAAAGCCCCCTCGGGCAATATTGGGCGACCTCAATCCGGAGTTGATCGCCACGTATCTTGAGGTCAAGTATCGCGTCGAGGGCGTGATCGAGCATCTTGCCAACCTTCGCCAAAGCAAGAGACAATACCTTGCCCTCCGATCGACCAACCCGCACCATCTCAGTCCTCCGGCTCGCGCAGGCAGGTTTATATACCTCAACCGCTTCTGCTTCAATGGCCTCTATCGCACGAACCTGGAGGGTAAATTTAATGTTCCGTACAGCGGCGAGCGATGCGGCGATCTGCCAGATGGCGAGCTTCTCCGGGAATGCTCGCGTCACATCCGGCATGCCCGCCTTATGAATGCCGATTTCGAGTGCGTTTTGGAACAAGCCCGGAAGGGTGACTTCGTTTATATGGACCCTCCTTTTGCTGTTCGTGCCCGCAGGGTCTTCCGTGAATACGACCCGAGGACTTTCACGCCTGAGGACACCACGAGGCTGCGGTCGTGGATGGAGAAGCTGGCAGTCGCGCGCATATCCTTTGTCGTTAGCTATGCTGAATCCGATGAGGCGGACATTCTTCGTAAGGGTTTCGCATGCCAGACGGTTTCGGTACGCAGGAATATTGCAGGCTTCGCCGCGAACCGAACATTACACAACGAAGTCCTGATTTCAAATATCTAACATGCCAACTATGCGTGGTCTCAAACCGACCCAGCCCGAGATTCCACAAATCATCCCTGCTGGCACACTGCGCCATCTAAGCCCCGACGAAATCAAGCCCAGCACCAACAATCCGCGGATGCTGTTCGACCCCGACCAGCTCGACGAGCTCAAGAAAAACATCGGTGAGCACGGTGTCCTGGTCCCCATCACTGTCTATCAGCCAAAAGGGCAGGTGAAATTTTCGATCCTGGATGGCGAACGCCGATACCGGTGTGTCGTCGACCTCACAAAGGAAGGCCACTACGGCAAAGACCATAAGCCACTGAAACTGCCAGCTAACGTCGTAGAGCCGCCCAGCAAGATTGCCGGGTTGCTCTACATGTTCTCCATCCACAATTTCCGCGAGGGATGGGAACTCATGCCCACGGCCCTCAGCCTAAGAATAGTGATGGAGGATTTGGGCGAGCAGGACAACAAAGCCCTGACCAAGCTTACAGGCCTGAGTGAACCTCAAATCGAGCGCTGCAAGAAGCTTCTGACATTCCCCGAGCGTTTTCAGGAGATGTCGCTCGATCCAAACCCGGCGACGCGCATACCGTCGAACTTTTGGATCGAGGCCTCCCCTGTCCTCGATCTGGCGATCACGCACGTCCCGACCATCAACAAGCTCGGGCGCGACCGGGCTACGGATAAGCTCGTCGAGAAATACCGTGCGCGGAAAATCAAGAGCGTCATCCATTTTCGCCGGATCATGGAGAGCTACGAACTCAATGAAGATCAACCCAATACGCGCGCATCGGTTCTGCGCAGGGTCGAAGAGTTTTTCCTGAAGCCCACGCTTGAGACGCGCCAAGCCTTCGATGAATTCGTCATCGAGAAGAAGCGTGTGCAGTCGGCGCTTAATGTATGTGAGGATTTCCTCAAAGAGCTCGGCAAACTCAAGCTCACTTACACAGCCGACGACGATGAGCGCCGGTATCTGCGCGAGGCCCTGCATAGAGTGCATGAATACTGCAAGAGTCTTGAGCAAGCCTTGCGAGGAAGTGATGACCCCGAGGTCCCACACGACTGACTATGCGGTCCCTCTTCCACATTCTCAAGGCCGTATCGCGGTTTCATGACTATGGTCCCCAACCTGTCACTTTCTCCAGGACTATCAGATGGATAAAGCAATTCCAAAAGCAGGATCGCAAAATCGCTGGCCATCTGCTGGATAAGATCATCTACCTCTCCGAAAAAGATACAAGGAAAATTCTGCTCCATCAGAACAAGGTCTTGATGGAAAACCTCGCCAAGGAAGGCCTGCCTGCTAAAAAGCTGGTCTATCTCCAGACCGACGAAGCCGGCAGCAGCAGCCCCGTCATGCTAAGCATGATCCGCAACGAAGCCGGCCTGCAGCAGCGCGGTTGCAAGCTGCTCGATTCTCGCGATGCACTCAGCATCAACAAAATCACCAATAAGCTGGAGGAGGGTGCGCTGATCTACATCGACGACTTCGTCGGCAGCGGCGACCAGTTTTGCTCAGCCCGCGAAGCTGTCCAGAAAAGCGTGGTGGGCACATTTTCTGAATTCCTACTGGTTCCCAGCATATGTGAAGAAGGCTACCAAAGGCTTATTGACCTCGGCATCGCCGTCTATGCAGGCCATATCCATTCCCGCGCCGAGAGACCGCTTCACGCAAATTCGCACCTCATGCAGGCCGCCGACAGGATACGCCTAGTTGAAATGTGCAAACAGATAAGGCCCAAGACGAGTCTCGGCTACAACGACCTCGCCACCATGGTTGTTCTGTATCGCAATGCCCCAAATTCTATCCCCGCCGTTCTACGTGGCAGCGACAAGCAAACGCCCTTCTATGGTATCTTTCCCAGGTACAAGGATTTGCCAATAAATCGGGGGTAGCCAGCGTGGCCATCAGGCGCACTATCCTGCGGATTGACGACATCCACCCCTGTTTTGCGCTGGCCATTGACAGCACGCCTGTGTTGAGATACATTGTATCTCAGTGAGGTCCCAATCTTATGGCGACGACGATGGTACACATTCGGGTAGACGAGAAGGTGAAGGCGAGGGCGGCAAAAGCCCTGTCGACCATGGGTATGTCAGTGTCTGACGCGGTCCGCATATTGCTTGTTCGGGTGGCCGCGGAGAAGGCACTGCCCTTCGAGGTGAAGGTCCCCAATCGAACTACGGTGAAGGCGATGGAGGCAGCGGATCGAGGCAAGGGGAAGCGCTTCAAGTCTGCCGGCGCCCTGTTTGAGGACTTAGGAGTTTGACCGCGCGAAACCCTAAGAGCAGTGACAAGTGACGAGCGAGCGGTCCATTCACCCGATCACCCGATCACCGGATCAGCCGATTCCCCTGGTAAGAGCAGTGACGAGTGACGAGTGACAAGGGCGGACCACCCCCTGGCCCCCTCCTGAACCAGGAGGGGAATAGACCCCCGAGGCCGAACGGTCGCCACGGCGACCCCTATATCGGCCCCCGAATCCGGAGTTCCTAACCCCGAATCCCGAGCCCCCGACCCCTAGTACTACTACGTTACGTTAAGGTGGACGGTTTCGTTTGCGAATTACGCTGCCACAATACGCGCACTCTCCGGTCCAGGTAAACAACAGGCGTTGGATCTCACGACGCGTCTGTGGCAG
>Ga0182027_10004507_pt1 | contig 21558 bp, 22 predicted proteins | sample 712E1DmetaG_FD_121300 | JGI IMG/M metagenome (GOLD analysis project Ga0182027, IMG submission 121300) | Permafrost microbial communities from Stordalen Mire, Sweden - 712E1D metaG (Illumina Assembly) | ecosystem: Environmental > Terrestrial > Soil > Wetlands > Permafrost | place: Sweden... | reverse complement strand
GAGGAACGCCTTGTCGGCAGCATTTTCAAAGGAAAAGTTCGCAACCTTGAAGATGGTCTCAAGGCCGCGTTCGTGGACATCGGCTTCGAGAAAAATGCGTTTCTGCATTACTGGGATATTGTGCCCAACCAATTCGACAGCGGCGTGGAAATTGTCGAACGCGACGGTCGCAAACGCGACAAGCCAAAAATCACGCAAAGGGACATCCCGCGTTTGTATCCGCCCGGCAGCGAAATCTTTGTGCAGGTCACCAAAGGCCCGATCGGCACGAAAGGCCCGCGTATCACGACCAACCTCGTCCTGCCGGGACGTTACCTCGTGCTGTTGCCGAATTCGGATCAATCCGGCATTTCGCGAAAAATCGAAAATCAGGAGGAACGCAGACGGCTCAAAAAAATCCTGCGCGAATTGTCCATCCCGGACGGCATGGGCGTCATCATGCGCACCGCCGGCGAAGGCCAGCAAAAGCGCTACTTCGTGCGCGACCTCGCGTTGCTGCTCGAAGAATGGCGCGGTGTGCAGGAACGCATGAAATCACAGCCGATGGCAACATGCATTTTTCAGGAGCCGGATTTGATTGAGCGCACCGTGCGTGATTTTCTCACCGAAGACGTCGAACGCATCGTCGTGGACAATCAAAAGGCCTGCGACCGGATGCGCGACATGATTTCAAAAATCTCCAGGCGCTCGGCGGACAAGGTGAAACTATACGCCGACGCGCAGCCGGTTTTTGATCGATTCAACATCTCCAAGCAACTGGCGAATACGTTCTCGCGCCAGGCGCATCTGAAGAGCGGCGGCTACATTGTCGTCGATGAGACCGAGGCGCTGGTGGCGATTGACGTGAACACCGGCCGGCACAAAGGCAATCGCGACCAGGAAGCCACGATCCGGAAGGTGAACCTCGAGGCCGCCGAGGAAATTTGCCGGCAGCTTCGCCTCCGCAACATGGGCGGGCTGATCGTGCTCGATTTCATTGACATGAAATCCCGCCGCGACCAGCAGCAGGTTTATCAGCGCATGAAGGAAGGGCTGCGTCGCGACAAAGCCAAAACGCATATCCTGCCGATTTCGCAACTCGGCCTCATGGAAATGACGCGTCAGCGCCACACCGAAAGCGTGCACGCGGCGGTTTATGACGACTGCCCGTATTGCAAAGGCCGCGGCAAGGTGAAAAGCGTCCTGACGATGAGCGTGGAAATCCAGCGCAAACTTCAGGAAATCCTGAAAAAGCGCACGCGCGATGAATCGGATTTTCAACTGCGCATTGTCGTGCATCCGACCGTGCTGGAACGCCTTCGCACCGAGGACGAAAAACATCTTATCGAGATGGAAAAGCGTTACTTCGGCAAGCTGTCGTTCCGCGCCGACCCGGCCATGCACGCCGAGCAGTTCAAAATTGTGAACGTCGAGAATGGCCAGGAAGTGGAGAATACCGATTCCTGAAAAATCGGTGGGGCGAGGCTACTGACGAGCCGACAAACAACGGCTCGCGAGGACGCTCGCCCCACCAAAATCAAAACCGCCCCGCGATAAACTGCGGGGCGGTTTTAATTGAAAGAGAGGTTATTCCTTTACTTGAACCTGTGCAGGCTCCAGCGCGGCGTTAGGCCACTCGAAATCAGGCTCACACTCTGGTCTGAAAATAATAAGCTATAACTGCTGCTGTGATGTGGACGATGGTCAAAATGATAACGCACCTAAACAATCGGCGATGCACCCATCCGCTGGCCGCAATCCATCCATACAAAGGCATCTGGAGATTTGTGATCATTATCACCAAAAGACCAATCAGACCAACCCCAAAACTCACATTAGTCATTTCCACGGATGGTCGGAAAAAAATAAACCAATAAGGAAGGACAAATAAAAATTTAGTGGGCAGCCGGTAAGTGCTTTCAACAAAAAGCCCGACTCTCGCGACCTCGGAAAAGAAAATGGCGCACTGAAGGAGAACTCCGGAACTAATGCAAAGTCCATATTTTTTGGTGGTGCTCATAGTGGCCTAACCTGTCATTCGACCGCACCGGGCGGTGTGATTTTCCCCGTGTTCAATCTGTGCTTCATCCCGCCTTCTCCCGCACTGCGGGATTCGGCGCGGCAAGCTGTGGCTAAAATTTCCTTCGTAGCCTTCGCGCGACAATTTCAAAGTTTCCCCTTGGTGCTCGGCAGCTTGCCAGCGATGCGCGGATCATGCCGGCAAGCCGCGTCCACGGCGCGCGCGAACGCCTTGAACAGCGCCTCAACAATGTGATGCGGCTCGTCGCCGTAGAGCAGTTCCAAGTGCAGATTGCAGCGGGCTTCGTTGGCGAAGGATTGGAAGAACTCGCGCGCAAGGCCGAAACGAAATGCGCTCGACATGTCCTGAATTTTTTCGGATTTGGCGACACGCTTCTGGAAAAAGGCGTCCAGCCCGCGCCAGACGAGATGCGGCCGTCCGCCAAAATCAATGACGCAACGGGCGAGACATTCGTCCATCGGCACATAGGCTTCCCCAGCGGATGGATTTTTCGGATGAAAACCCGCGCCATAGCGGCGGATGCCGCGTTTGTCGCCAAGCGCGGACGCAAAGGCCCGGCCCAGTGCGATGCCGCAATCCTCGATCGTGTGGTGCGCGTCCACTTCCAAATCGCCGCGACAGCGCAGGCGCAAATCCACAACCGCGTGTTTGGCAAACAGCGCGAGCATGTGATCGAAAAAGGGAATGCCGGTTTTGACCGAAGATTTTCCCTTGCCGTCAAGATTAAGGCTGACGGCGATGCGGGTTTCCTTGGTGTTCCGCACGATTTTTGCCTGTCGGGGTTTCATTACGGCCATTAAACCAAAGCAGCCTGCAAAAAACAAAGCTCAATCGTGCGTTTGATCAGGTAGGGACGCCTCGCCGAGGCGTCCGGACAGCGCGGCGCGCTGTCCCTACCATTTAATAATGGGCCGCCGGAGCGTTCGAAGCCGGAGGCTGCTCCGCGAGTTTCTGCCGGGCTTCATCAATCCGCTTTTGAATGGCGTCCGGGTCGGGCGACACTTGTTTGGCCATTTCAAAATACTCTATGGCCTGCGGCCAATTCCCGGCGTTTTCCTCCAAATAGGCAAGGTTCACCAACATTGCATCGTAAAGCCGCTTGTTTTCCACGCTCTTTTTGGCGTCATCACTCTGTGCCCGCCAGTATCGCAGAGCCGCCACCCAGACGTTCCGGGCACGATTGGCATCGTGGTAGTCTTCGTTGTAAAGCCGGCCCAACTCGAACAGGATTTCGCAATTGTCCGGATTGTTGCGCAGACCCTCCCGCAAAAAAGCTTCGGCTTCCTTTGGATTGTGAAGGCTGGTCCGCAGCCAAAAGGCGGCCACGGTGTAGGTCTGAACCATTTGCGGATCCATGTCTGCCGCGAGCTGCAACCACGGTAAAATCTCCCTCTGGTCGCCGCTGGACAAATGCGTGTGCTGGTCGAGGCGGAATTTCCAGCCAAAGGCATCAATCCAATCCTTGGGCGCGCCAAAAAAATCAACGTTCGTCGTGTCTTCGTCATCGTCACTTTCTCCACGAACAGCGCCCAGGACATCCGACTGGCTCTCCTGCTTGTCAAAGATGGACGGATAATAGCCGCTGTGAAAATACACGTCGGCCATCACATAAAATTCATGCGCGAACAGCCGCCGGCCTTCTCCCATAAACAACTTGAAAACATTGTTGGATTGGCCGGGATTGTTCCTCTTCGCCACCCGCAACTGGAGCGCGGTCGCCAGTGTGAAACAAACCGCCAGCAACAAAATCAAAATCCAGCAGGGCGAAGCTTTCAATCGCGTTTTCACAAACTTTTGCGCCGGAAACCCAGCCAGGTCAGCAGCAAAAACAGTCCGGCATACGCCGCTGCGTAAAGCGTGGCCAGCAGACAATCCATCCAAAGCGCCAACGGCCAGTTGTAGGTCAGCCGGTCGCGCACGTCGAACCATTCCAGGTGCGGAATCAAAAAGTAAATCGTGTAAATAACGCTGCGCAACGGCTCGGAATGATGCAGCGCGACGGTGTTTAAATGCTGTCCCAACAACAAAATGCCGACGATGACAATAAAACAAATCGTCACATTGGATGATGGTGCGGAGAAGACGACGGAACCAAGCAAAACCATCGCCGTCACCACGCCCAGCAATACCCATTGCAGCCAGAAGGATTGCAGGTAATTCAGCACCGGCCAGCTTTGCTCATGCGTGCCGATGACGACGGCGAAGAAGAAGTAAAAAAACAGCAGCGCGATGCCGGAGGCCAGCCAGCATCCGAAAAATTTTCCGAGAATCACCTGCGCGCGTGTGACCGGCTTGGCCAGCAACGGAAAAATCGTCCGGCTTTCGCGTTCGGCGGGAAGTTGTCGCGCCGCCATTACGATGGCGATGATCAGCGCCGAAATTGAAATCAGCAACACGCAAATGGCTTTCAAGTAATTCACTATTTTGGGGTCATCAAAAAAATGAACCATGCCTGCGGCAATGGTGATCACCGCCGTGAGAACAAACAGCACATAAAAATCCTTGCGACGGTAAAGCTCCTTGATGACAACGCCCGCTATGGCAAAAATTTTAGACACGAATTTCACGGATTTTCACGAATGTAAAAATAATCTTTAGACACGGATTTCACGGATTGACACAGATTACAAAATAACACGCTTCCATTCCAGCGAATCGCTGCCGAAATTGACCAGCAACCCCAAACGCAATTTGGAAGCCGCCAGATAGTTCAGCACTTGTTTGACATGAGCATCGGTCAATTGCTCAATCGCTTTGCCCTCAAACAGTATTCTTTTCCAAACAATAAAATCAGCGCGATAAAAATGCGGAAGGATGACGCCTTTGTAGTTGATTTCATATTTTGTCTCGCGTGCGAATGGAATGCTCGCGCGGCTCAATTCAACAACCAGTGCATCCTTGTAAACAACTTCATCATGGCCTTTGCCCAACTCCCGATGAATTTCCATGCAAAGCCCAATCAAACGGCGCGTTTCTTCGCGATAAAGCAGTTCGGACATAAAATCCGTGCAATTCGTGTCTCAATAATCTCTCAATTCGTGTCAATCGGTGCAATCCGTGTCTTAATAATTTCTCAATTCGTGTCAATCGGTGCAATTCGTGTCTGTTGATAACCAATGATGTCCAAAAAAACCTTTTCCAGATTTGTCCCGTGCTGCGTCACCAAATCACTGACGCGCCCGACGGCTTTCAACCCTCCTTGATCGATGATGGCCACGCGGTCGCAAACCGTCTCGACTTCGCCCAATTCGTGCGACGAAAAGAAAACAGTCCTGCCCTCGCTCTTCAACCGCTGAATGATTTCACGCACTTTCATGCGCCCCAGCGGATCAAGGCCGCTGGTGGGTTCGTCCAGAATCAGCAGGTCGGGATTGTTGATGAGGGCCTGTGCGAGGCCGATGCGCTGTTGCATTCCCTTGGAATAGGTTTTGATGAGATGTTTGCGCGCCGGTTCCAATTCGACCAGCTTCAGCACTTCATCTATCCGTTTGTCCGCTTCCAATCGTGGCAGGCCGAAAATTTTTGCGTAAAAGCGCAGCAGTTCCTCGGCGGTGAGAAATTTGTAGTAATACGTCATCTCCGGCAGATAACCAATGCGCTGGCGCGCAATGGGCTGGCGCACATCAATGCCAAAAAGATATGCCGTGCCGCTCGTTGGCGGAGTGAAACCGAGCAACACGTTGATGGCCGTGGTCTTGCCGGCGCCATTGGGACCGAGGAAACCGAAGACTTCGCCGGCACGAATGGACAGATTCAACTCCTTCAGGGCAGGCGTGATTTCCAGCCTTAAACCGCGTGTGCGGTATTCAACACAAAGGTTTTCCGTCCGCAGAATTGCATCCATCTGTCCTCCAAATACCAAAATTGGTCCGACAGGCCAGAAAAATAATCATTCAAAGTTTCAACCGCCGGGTGCATAAAATCAATAATGCCCGAAACCGTGGAGGCTTCGAGCTTTCTGAATTTACACTATCAACCCAACACGCTTAGTTTGACAACGTGTGAAGATAGTTGGGATCAGTACCCAGCTTGCACGCGGGGGCTGTGCTTACATTATTTATGTTATAGCTGGCGTCAAACATTCCCTGTGACCCATCCGGTGATCCATCCAACGGACAACTGGGCAATACACCAGCACCACGCCCTATGTAAGGTAAAATGTCATTATCACCCGGCGTATCGGCTCCTGTCTTGCCATTTTCCAGCGCCCATCGTTGCTTGGCGGAATCAATCTGGCGCAGGTTGTTAATGCAGGTGTTCATTTGGGATTGCGAACGTGCGTGGATGAAGTTGGGAATCGCGATTGCAGCCAACAGCCCGATGATGGCCACCACAATCATGATTTCCACCAGTGTGAAACCCGCCGCGCGAGGGTTTTTAATTGGCTTCATATTTTTATTGATTAAAGAAAGAAGCCCGAATTGCTTCGGGCTTCAGTCCGTTAAACTTACAGTCCGAACTAGCCAAGCTTAGTTAAGCACGGCATAATGCGTACCGCCCACTGCGGTAGCATTGGGGCACGTCGGATTGGTCCCGATGGCACCGATTGTATAAGCCGCAGCACCAACCGGACACGTTGGGAATACGCTTGTAGCACTATGGCCGAGATAGGGCTGTAAGGTAATAGCCGTAGCTGTAGCGTCGCCGTTAGCCAAGCCTTTTTCCAAGGCATATTGATTTTTGGCCGCATCAATGATGCGGAGGTTATTCAAACAGGCATTGGTTTGGGCAGTTTGACGAGCCCTGACGAAGTTGGGAATCGCGATTGCAGCCAAGAGGCCGATAATGGCCACCACAATCATGATTTCCACCAGTGTGAAACCCGCTTTGCGGGAGGTTTTTATTTTCATAACTTTATCTTTCTTTGTTTCGCGGCGTGAACTGCGCAACAGGCGGGTTATTTATGATTTCAGTCCTGTTCACTTATTGCCTGCTGCAACCGCACTGTTAAAGGGTAGCAACCCCAATGCCAGAAAGCAAAACAGAAGCGCCAGCTTCTTTTTTTGAGTTGCGGTTGGTAATTTTACGGCTTTTCCCCGTGTTTATTGGCAATGGCAGCCAGTATGTCCGGCTTTGGCGTATGATGTAACATTCCTGGACACTGCCAAAATCAGTACAAGACGGCACATTAAAATACGCGTCAGCGTCTTGGACTGCGGCGGCCCTCCGCCGCTTTTCCCAAGGGCATATCAAACTGTGCCCATGCTAACTGGAACCGATATACCCATAAAAAAAGGCGCGTTGTCCCCCACTCCATTCACTCGACTTTGCCCGTAGATTTGTTACGTTTGAGTCGTGAGTTTTGTCGCTGAATTCAATTCACTGCTCGTGCAAACTCTCTTGCGGCGGTCGCTCGACGCCTCTGCCGATTCCGTCCGTGAAAGTCTGGCAAAATCTAAATTGTCACTGACGGATTTAGCACACTTGCTTTCCCCGGCGGCTTTGGAATTTCCCGAAATACTTTCGCAGCGGTCGCATCAATTGACGCAGCAGCGTTTCGGCAGGGTCATTCGCCTCTTCGCGCCGCTGTATCTTTCCAACGAGTGCGTCAATAACTGCCAATACTGCGGCTTTTCCCGCGACAATCCGATTTTGCGCGTGACGCTGTCGCTCGACGAAGTGAAACAAGAGGCGGACGCGCTGCGCAAACAGGGCTTTCGCAACATCCTGCTCGTCGCGGGCGAACATCCGAAATTTGTTTCCAACAATTATCTGCGCGACTGCATCGCCGCGCTCCATCCCGACTGGCCGGGCATTTCGCTAGAAGTCGGACCGCTGGAAACAGCGGATTATCGTCCGCTCGTGACGGCGGGCGCGGACGGTCTGGTCGTTTATCAGGAAACTTATGACCGAAAAATTTACGCGGATATGCACACCGCCGGCCCGAAACGGAATTTTGACTGGCGGCTTGAAGCACCCGAACGCGCCTATGCCGCCGGCTTTCGGCGGCTCGGCATCAGCCCGCTTTACGGCCTGGCCGATTGGCGGTTCGAGGCGATCTGCGCCGCGGCGCACGCGGATTATCTGCTGCGGAATTGCTGGAAGGCGCAATTGACGATTTCATTGCCGCGGTTGCGTCCGTGTGCCGGCGAATTTCAGCCGCTCACGCGCATGAGCGACCGCGACCTGGCGCAACTGGTCTGCGCGTTTCGTCTGATGTTTCCCGATGTCGGGCTGGTGCTTTCGACGCGCGAACCGGCGAAGCTGCGCGACGGACTGATTCCGCTCGGCGTGACGATGATGAGCGCGGGCAGCCACACCGAACCGGGCGGCTACACCGGCGCGGGCAGGGAAAAATTGCATCAAACCGTGCGCGGACGAATTGTGGAACTTGACGCGCCTGTGTCGCCGAAGCTGCAAATTGACAGCGAAGGCGCAAGCGAATGGGCGACACCAATCCCGGTGGGGCGAGCGTCCTCGTCCCTCAATGCGGGATCAGTAGCCTCGCCCCACCAAAATCACGCGACGAATGCGACCGGGCAATTTGACGTCGCGGATGAGCGCCCGCCGCAGGAAGTAGCGGATTTGATCCGCCGCCTCGGTTACGAGCCAGTGTGGAAGGATTGGGATGCGGCGTTGACAGCCTGATGAAATTTATGTTTGTCATCGCCAACGGAAAATAAATTGAAGCACTTGCTGTTTCCGGCCCGGTAGCTTAATTTTGAAGCATGACTGCGGCAGCTAAAGAATTAGTTGAACTCATCGGCGCATTGCCCAAAGAAAAAGCGCATGAAGTCGTGGATTTCGCCCGCTTCCTACGCCAGCAGGCAGACGACGCGGCGTGGGAACGCGTCATCGGTGACACGCATCCGCGTCCAAAGCTGGATGCGTTCGTAGCGGATGCGTTGCACGAAGGAAAGGCCGAACCGCTCGACACGAATAAATTGTGATTTCCAAAGTCCGGCCTTCCTTCTGGCGCGCTTACGACCGACTTGCGCCAGTGGTTAAAATTCGAGCGAAAGTCGCGTGGAAACTTTTCGAGCGCGACCCGAGTCATTCTTCGTTGCATTTCAAAAAACTTCAGGCGCGAAATGATCTTTGGTCAGTCCGCATCAACGAACAATACCGCGCCGTCGGCGTGCGGAGCGGCGACACAATCGAATGGATTTGGATTGGCACGCATAACGAATTCGACAATCTGTTTTCGTGAACACAAATTCTGTCACCGCCAACGGAAAGCAAACTGAGGCGAAGCTGCCGTGCTCGATTGAAGAGTTTTTGGTCGCGCAAAAGCTTTTGCCACGCAGTGTCGTTGTGGAACACAACGGCGAGGCGGTCGCGCCGTCGGAATTTTCCAAACGTCAGTTGAACACGGGCGATAAACTGGAAATCGTGAAAATCGTCGCCGGCGGATGATGGGGTGGTACGGCGACACGTCGTCCCTTCCAAATTCGAGTCTTTGCGCTTTCGCTTTCAGCGCGCAGGTTTAAGCTGTGGCCGTTATGGACTGGCTGATTCATCTGATCTGGCACGACGGCGAATTGTTTGGCGTGGCGTGGAGCGTCTGGAAAGTCGTCGGCTGGCTGGGCAACGCGGTCTTCTTCACGCGCTTTTTTGTTCAATGGTATGCCACCGAAAAGAAAAAGCGTGTCGTCGTGCCAACGGCATTTTGGTGGCTGAGCCTGACGGGTTCCCTCTTGTTGCTAACCTATTCACTGCATCAGCAGGATTCCGTGTTTATCTTTGCCTACATCTTCACATGGATTCCTTATATCCGAAATCTCATCATTCACCGGCGGCACAAGGAAGCGCACACGGATTGTTCCGGCTGCGGAAAAAGTTGCCCGCCGCAATCGAATTTCTGCCCGAATTGCGGCGCGAAATTGCCAACAGCTACTTCTTAGCTGCCGGATTGAGGGGAACGGAATTGGTCAACGGGATTCCGTATTTTTTCAGAATGGGCTGGAAGTCCGAATGCGTCTGCCTGTAAGCAACGAGTTGCGTGACAAGTTTTTCCATGACGGAACTTCTTTGTTTGCACATTTGCACAATTTGCATCGCCTGCGGCCGGACGACATCATCAATTTCCTTTCCGGTGATGCGGGATTGATACCACAAATAAACCGCGAGCGTGCCGCTGACGACGATGAGCGCCAGCAGCAGCGTGACCATTTGGCGGCGCAATGCCGTGATTTGATCCGTCAGTTCGGCCGATGGAGTGGAATCCATTTCAGGTTCGTTCATGGCAATCAATGGATGGCGGGTTTTGTCTCAAAGGGTTGAAGGATGCGATTGATGTCCGGATGCGTCCTGCCATAGTCGAGGCAATCGTTGAAAAAGGCCTGTTCCCGTATAAGCATCGTGTTTGCAGCCACGGCCTGACTCGTAAGCGAACGCAGTTCGCGTGTGTGATTAATCGTTTTTAGAGCGAAAATCACGCCCAAGAGCACGAGCGCGCCCAGAATAAAAGTCAAAGCCGTATTTGTTGTTTCGTATTTCATAACGAGTCCGTCGAGTCTAACGAATCAGTCGTTGATGTCCAATGTGTTTTCGCAGCGGGAAAAACTGATTTGGCCGGGTTCAAATGACGACGGCATTCGTGACGCGCGGGATTTGCTAAATCGGCTTGTTCGCTTCCAATTCAACAATTTAAAAAATCCGTGTTCATCCCGCCTTCGTTTAACTTCGTCGTGGCAAGCCGTGTCCATCCGTGGTTAAATTCGCCCCATGCGAATCCAGTTCCTCGGCGCGACGCGCACGACCACCGGCTCTATGTATCTGTTCGAGATCAACGGCAAACGGCTGTTGCTCGAATGCGGCCTCTTCCAAGGGCACCGTGAGGAATCCATCCAGCGCAACTGCTGTTTTCCGTTCGACCCGAAGCAGATTGATACGGTTGTGTTGAGCCACGCGCACATGGATCACGCGGGCAATTTGCCGAACCTCGTCAAGCAAGGCTACACCGGCAACATCCATTGCACTTTTGCCACGCGCGACCTTTGCAGCATCATGCTCGTGGATTCCGCGCACATCCAGATGGACGATGCCGTGTTTGTCTCCAAAAAACGCGCGAAACAAAAACTTCCGCCTGTCGAACCGCTATACACCATCGCCGACGCGGAGAAAACGCTGCATCAATTCGTCGGCTTCAGCTACGAACGTCCGTTCCAGGTCGTGGATGGCGTGACTGTCACGTTCCGCGATGCCGGGCACATTCTCGGTTCGGCGCAGGTCGTGCTGGACGTGCGTGAAAACGGGCGGCAATTCCGTTATTTGTTCAGTGGCGACGTGGGCCGCGGCAACGATGAAATTTTGCGCGACCCGGAGCCGGTGGAAAACGTGGATTATTTGCAGATCGAATCCACTTACGGAGGACGCGAACATTCCCTCCGCACGGACGCCGACGAAACGGTTGGCCGGCTCGTGCTTGAGACCTTGAAACAAAACGGCAAGGTCATCATCCCGGCGTTTTCAGTCGGGCGCACGCAGGATATCGTCTACGTGCTTCACCAGCTCACGCTCGCGGGGAAATTGCCGCGCGTGCCGATTTTTGTGGACAGCCCGTTGAGCGTGAACGCCACGGAGATTTACCGTCTGCACCCGGAATGTTTCAACGACGCGGTCAATAAATTTCTGCACGAAAAGGCGAATCCGTTCGGCATGGAAAACCTGACCTACATCCGCGAGGTCGCGAATTCGATGAAGCTGAATGATTTGAAGGAACCCGCCATCATCATCAGCGCATCGGGCATGTGCGAAGCCGGGCGCATCCGCCATCATCTCAAGAACCACATCAGCGACCCGAACAACCTGATTTTGTTCATAGGCTATTGCGCGGAACATACGCTCGGCGCTCAAATCGTGGCGGGACAAAATCCGGTCAACATTTTCGGTGAACCGCAGGCGGTGCGCGCCAAAATCGTCTCGCTGGACGCCTACTCCGGTCACGCGGACAAAAATGAATTGAAGCGTTACGTCGAAAGAATCTCCGGCGACATCAAAAAAATCTACTGCATTCACGGCGAGGAATCGCAATGCCTCGCCCACGCCGAAACGCTCCGCAAAATGAAACCGAAAGCCGAAGTCATCGTGCCCGAATACAAACAAGCCGTTTCAATCTGATTAACGAACCCTCTATTGCTGCCTGGCGAATTAACACCATGAGCATCAAACGACAATTCGCGTGGAGCATGATGCCGTTACTGGTCATCTCGGCGGTGAATCTGGTTTCCGTGCGACTGTTCTATCGCTACCTCGGCCCGGAAATGTATGCGCTCTTGTTTTATGTAACAACATTGGGTGGATTCTTTGGTTTCACGGACATGGGATTGGGAACGGCGGTGGGACGCTACATCGGCGTCGCACTGGGAAAAGACGATCACGAAGCCGTGCGCCAATACTGGAGCACGGGAAATCTCATGGCCATTCCGGTATTACTGGTGATGACGGCGGTTTTCATTGGGATTGGCGTTGTTTTCGGCCCAAAGTGGTTTCACGTGAGTCCAGACAATGTTCGTCTGTTGCAATGGGCTTTTGTGGGTGGCGGTTGCGGTTTGTTCCTGTCTTATTACACGAATTTTTGGCTGATCCTTTCGCAGGCGCATTTCGATTTTAAATTCATCGGTTTGTTGCGCTCCGCAGTCAGTTTGGTTCAGGTGTTGGTGGCCATCTGGCTGGCATATCTCACGGGCAATCCGGTGGTGTTGATTTTTGCCGGTCTTTTGTTCGGTCTTTTTCAGCTCGGCCTGTTTATCTGGCACGCACGCAAAAATTACCAGCTTGGCTTCAACTTGCGCGATGCCTCGGTCGCCCGCGCCAGGGAGATGTTCGCCATCAGTAGTAAAGTGTTTGGCGCCATCCTGGTGGGCGCATTGGGAGGCTCTGCGGACCGCCTGCTTTTGGGAAAGATTGCGCCGGCGGTTGCGTTTACCCATTACAACATTTGTTACAGCTTCGGGGCGCGGATCCAAAGTTTGGCTGCATCAATCATGGGGCCTGTGTTTCAGCAAACCAGCCGGGCGGTGGGCAAAGACAGCCGGGCTTCGGTGGCGGCGATTTACAACGAAACATTTGATTTTACCTTCGGCTGGTATGCGCTTGCGGCGATTGGGACTGTTTTTTGGCACCCGGTTTTCCTGCGATTATGGCTGGGGCAGGAACTCGCCCTGCAAGTTGCCCCGGCGTTCACACCGTTGGTCATCGCATTTTGTTTGAGCGGCGTGGCCACAATCTCCACGGCCCAACTCGTGCCGCTGAACCGGGCTGGTGTCGAGCTTGGCTTCGGCATTCTCAACGCGATATGTCTGGGGTTGTTTGCAATCACAGGATGGTTTTGGGACGGGCTTGGCGGCGTTGCCTGGGGTGTTTTGGCGAGCCGGATTGTGGTGGTTGCCCAGGATTTATATGTGATCCGGCTGGTGGGTGGCGGCGGTTGGCTGGCGATGCGCACGTGGCGGCACTTGCTGGCGCAGTGCGCCGTTGGCGCCGCGTTCTTTGCGGCAAGCTGGCTCTTGCTGCCCCAGTCCTCTGACTGGAAAATCGTGCCGGCGGCTTTACACGGAACATTGGTCGCCGGTTGGTTGTTGCGCCATCAATTGCGTAAATTCATTGTCTCAGTTGACCAAATTTAAATTCTTCCGCTCTGCCAGATGCACATCAAATCTTTGTTCGGAAAATTAATCCAACTCAAGAGTTCACCCCCATCGCTGTGGCCTTCGTTCATGTCGGGCTGGCTCTATCGCCGGCAAAACGGATTTGTCCCCTGTGCCATTGAAGGTTGCCACAAGCTTCTCAATATCCCGTTAAGAGATTTTTACGAAGCCTATGAATACTTCTGCGAGACCCCTCGAGGGCATGCGGAACTGGTCTATTTTCTGGACAGACTTGAACCGCATGAAATTTTCTATGATGTCGGAGCATTTCGAGGCGCATATTCCGTTATTTCAAAATTAAAACTACGGGAGAACATCTCGGTACATGCCTTTGAACCGATTGCGAAAAATGCTGAAGCCATCCGGCGAATTTGTGTTCTCAACCATTTTGAGGATTGTAAAATTGTCGCACTGGCGGTGGGGAATGGAAATGTACTAACTGGCAGATTGAGCGGGCAGGATGTTGCCATGTTTCGGTTGGGTGACGATCAGGCATTGCCCGCTGAAATGGAATTCCCGGCTATATCACTCGATGAATACATCGCACAAGGCGCGCCGCCGCCAACACTTATAAAAATTGACGTGGAAGGTTTTGAATTGGAAGTTTTGCGCGGCGCGCGCGTATGTCTTGCCAAACACCACCCCCGGCTTTGGCTGGAGATCCACCCCAAATTTCTCGAAGCGCAGAATAATTCCCCGGATGAAGTGCTGAATTTACTTCGCGAAACTGGTTACACTATTTCATTTTTTTATGATTACAACCTGCCAAACTCACAAGACGCCTATCACGTTTGGTGTGCATAAATCACAGCCGCTCTTGACGCACATCAGGTTGGACATTCTATTATTGCGTGTGCTTTCATGAATCCAGAAAAAATCGCCACTGACTTATGCCTGCCCTGACTTTAGTTGTTTGTGTTCACAACCAGCGAGATTTGTTGGAGCGGCTGCTGCAAAAAGCCGAAGGCTGCTACGATGATTTGGTTGTGGTCCACGATGGGCCAGACGAGACCGGAATCGGAGTGGCGGTCAAGGCCGCCGGTGGACGTTTTTTTGAAAGACCGCGCGCCTTCCAGCAGGAGCCGCACCTGCCGTTTGCTTTCGGGCAGACCCGACATGACTGGATTCTGCATTTTGATGCGGATGAATTTCCCAGCGAGGAGATGAAAAAATGGCTGCAAGAATTTCGACGCGCGCCAGAACCGCCTGCCGAAATTTCCGGTTTCACTTGCATCTGGCCATTATGGGATGGACAACGAACCGTTTCAAAAAAATGGCCGGCTGGCCGCAATTTTCTTTTCGACCGAAGAAAGGTAAGGCTCTTTGGAATGGCGGAACAAGCTGTGGTTCCTGATGGCCAATTCAGGCCGGTGGACCTGGTTTTGCATCATCAGCCGAAGCGTAAATCCTACGGTTTGTGCAACATCCTGGTGCGGAAACAAGCCTATCATTGGCGTCGAGTTATTGTGCAATCCCTGTTGGGCAAACCAACCGACCTTCCATGCTGGCGCTGGGAAAGCGAAAACTGGCCGGTGGAATGGGAACGAATCCGGCAGCATCCCCTTCAAACTGCTTTGCGAAGGCTGGTAATGGAAACTCTTCGGGATCTGCGCAGCCAATGGCGAACCGAAAGAAAATTGAATCTGGAGGCGGCCGTCAATGCGCCAATACATCACGCATTGATTTGTTTTGAATTCCGACGTTTGCATTCAAAAATGGCCGGGAGAAAGCGCGGAAAAAATTAATTTATGCTGAACTTTGTGCGCTTCTGGATATTGCTCTCCGCTTTTTTATCCGGAACGGGATGGATTCTGTCCGCACTTCATGAACTAAACTTTGCCGGCTATCTCACAACTTTTGCCATTGCGGGCTTCATTTTGACCTGGCGAATGGGAAAATCTAAATACTTCGACAATACCCATCGCACTGCGCGCAAATTTTTACGCCGGTTCAAACGGCTTGCGCCATTGCTTTTTCTGTTACTGGCAATAATGACCCTTGCTGCCGGAACATTGTATGTTCCAAATAACATCGACTCAAATGCGTATCGAATTCCGCGCGTGCTTCATTGGCTGGCTGCGGGAAAATGGCATTGGATTCACACCGGCGACGCCCGGATGAACAGCGCAGGCTGCGGGTTTGAATGGTTATCCGCGCCACTGGTTTTGTTCACGCGTACTGACCGTTTTCTATTCTTAATCAATTGGTTGTCTTATCTGATGTTGCCGGGTTTGATTTTCAGTGTCCTGACACGATTGGGGGTGCGGGCGCGCGTTGCCTGGTGGTGGATGTGGGTGCTGGCGTCCGGGTGGTGTTTTGTGTTACAGGCTGGTTCCACAGGCAACGACAGTTTTGGAGCAATTTACGCGCTTGCGGCGGTTACTTTGGCGTTGCGTGCACAAGAGAAAGAAAATTCGGGTGATCTTTGGCTTTCCATGCTGGCGGCGGCGTTGTTAACCAACGCAAAACAAACCAATATTCCCCTGGTTCTGCTTTGGCTCATCGCCGTTTTGCCAGGCGCACGATTGTTTCTAAAACGACCTCTGGTGACGGTTGCCATGATCGCGATCAGTTTGCTGGTCTCTGCCGTGCCAATCACCCTTTTCAACCTCAAATATTCTGGAAATTGGATTGGTATTTCTCACAGCGCCGTCAATCACCTGCAAAATCCCATTTGGGCGCATTCAACACCCGACTCGTTTTTGTGGGGAGTTATCGGAAATGTTTTTTGTGTTCCAGCTCAAAACCTAGTGCTGCCTTATTTCCCGTGGGCGGAGAAATGGAATGCAGCGATGGAAAAATTTTTACAAACACCGCTAGGCGCCCATTTTATTTCATTTGAACATTTCGGTTTGTTAAGTCGTTATGCAGATGAATATGCCGCAGGTCTCGGCGTGGCGATTTGTCTTTTCACTTTAATTTCGATTTATCTGGCACGCCGTTACCAGCAAACCTCCGCGCCAGAATCCGCCGTAAAAGACCGCTTTTTATGGTTGTTGCGCGTGACTCCCTGGATGTTGCTGCTGTTATTCATGGCCAAAGTTGGCACGATGGGTTCCGCCCGGTTGCTGGCACCATATTATCCGTTTTTATTCCCCATGCTGCTGGTTGCTCCGGGACACGCGCATCTCGTGCGTCGTGTCTGGTGGCAGTATCTTGGTCTGCTGACCATGTTTTTTGCCGCGCTACTGCTCATTTCTTTGCAAGACCGTCCCTTATTTCCCGCTCAAACCATTCTTGTTCAACTCCGAGAAAAGTATCCGCATTCAAAATTCGTCTCAAAAGTATCGCATTTCTATGCTGCCGGAACTTTGGTCTTCGACAATGGAAATCCTTTTGCAAAGGATTTGCCGTCGGATCAACACATCATTGGTTATGCGACCGCCGGTGGGATGTCTGAACCTCTGTTGTGGCTGCCATTCGGCCAATGGCGGGTTGAACGCGTTTTGGAGGACGACACCTCAAAACAATTGTACGAGCTGGGCATACGATATGTTGTGGTGGAAGATTTGGCACTGGAGGCCACACACCAGACCATTGAACAATGGATGGATCGGCATAATGCTGTTTTGGTTGCACAAACAACCTACCGACAGCAAGCCAGCCAGGGATCCTTTCATCTCTACCTTGTTCGACTACTTTCCGAGAAAGTAGTGTTGTATGACGGAACCAAGTGAAAAAACCTTCATCCCAAACAAACGAACCATCCACTGCAAGACAGCGTAACGCCAGTGTGGCGGTTTGCTGTGCGTGAACAGCCACGCGTTGTAAGCCAGTATCCGCCGCGAATATCCACGGGCATGCCGCAGCAATACCCGCGATGGAATCGGATTTTTCTGCAAATGCTTTGTGCGCTCAAAGGAAATCTGAATCCCCTTTTGCCGCCGGAGCAGGGCAAGGTTTCGTTTGCGTTGCGCATTCTCCAGCGCCCAACGCCAGCCCTTCCGATCCACGCGGGTGGAGCCGCGGTCATGGCCATGCGAACGGACCATTGCAACTTCTGTGGCCGTCTGCACCGCACCGCTACGCAGGGCGAGTCTGAACCACAAGTCCCAGTCACCTGTGTAATAGGAATTGGGCCGGACTCCGCCGATGGACCGGGCAGCTTCAATGCGAAATAAATTCCCCGGAAAAAACATGGTAAAGTCCAAGTCGCCCATTTCGATCAGATCCATGTCCTGCCAGTCCTTCTTCCACGACATGCGCGGGGGCGGGGTGATTTTTCCGTTTTCATGCAGGATGGCCGATTGGCCGCGATATAACGCCCGACCGGGAGCGGTTTTGGCCAAACCCAGCATCGTCTCGACAAAATGGGGATGCAACAGATCGTCGTCGTGCAGAATGGAGAGCCACGGTGTGCGGCAGTACTCCATGCAGGCATTCCAATTATCGAACAGGCCGCGATTGCGCGGGTTGCGGAAGTATTCGATGCGATTACCGAATTCCCCGACAATCAAATTGCGAATGGATGAATCCGGCCCGCAATCCTCCACAACAATGACTTTTACAGGCACGGTTTGGTTCAGCGCACTGCGAATGGCGTCCAGCACAAAGTCACGCCGGTTGTAAACGGTAACGGCAATCGTGATATGTTCAGGTTTTAATTCCATGCAGGGATCGTCTGACAAATATTGTGAATTTTTTCACTCCATGAGTAGCTGTGCAAGCGTGTATTTCGTCAGTCAGCCAAAATAGATGTTGGAATTTGACGGTATGAAAGTAGCCTTGATTCCAATCGGTTATTCAAATGCTATGTATGACAATTCAGTGACAGTCCCTGATATCATCGAAGGTCAGTTGAACGCGAGAGAGCGGGCTTTTATCACCAAGGCCATTCTTGATGCTCCGGTAAAACCGCGCATGGCGTTGGAGGTTGGCACCTGGTTTGGCGGCGGCAGCACACTGCATATCCTCCGGGCGCTGGAGCAGAACGGGATCGGCCATTTGTATGGCATCGAAGCGGATTCCTCCATTTACGCGCGGATGATTGAAAATATTCAAAGGGCTGCGCCTGCTGCGTCGAAACGATTCACCCCGATTTTTGGATTTTCGGACAAGGCGATTCCCGCGTTGTTTGCAGAACAACCGCCGGATTTTACCGTTGATTTTGTGTTTCTTGATGGCGGAAATAATCCCATGGAACAGATAATCGAATTCCGCTTGTTGGACAAATACATCCCCGTCGGTGGCCAGCTTTTGGCGCATGATGCGTGGATGCGCAAAGGCAAGTTTCTTGCGCCTTACGTCAAGCTGCTCGATAACTGGGAAACGCAGGTGCATGACTTGAGCGAGTGCGGATTGCTTTACGCCCGAAAACTCCGGCCAACCCCATCACAAGCGAGTTTAAAAGCGGCGCGGCAAAAATTGGTTAAACTCCGGCTGGAACCAAAAGAATTGGTTTCCGCCGTTTTACCAAGCTGGCTGTGTTTGATCATATGCAAACTTTTACCGCAGCGGCTTGTCCGCTCCATCACCGTTGAACCTTGAAATCAACTTGAAACCCCGAATCATGACAAAACGGTTCCCATGAACGCTTCATTTGAGAGCAACGGGAAACTACCCATCGTGCTTACCGCGACAATTATCCCCAACGTTGTCGGTGCCGTGTCCGTCAATCCCGAAACACGTTTGGCCGAGTACATTGAGGCGCTGAAGTTTTATCTCCAATATGCGCCGGTCATCTTTCTTGAAAATTCGGGCTACCCACTTGAAAACCATGCCGAATTCCGCGAATCGCCGCGGTTGCTCGTAAGAAAATTCCTGCCGTCCACAAACCCTGAGCGGGGCAAGGGCTATCAGGAATTTGAAATGCTCGACAGGTGGCTTGCCTCCGAGCCGGAGCCACCGGCGCGCTGGCTCAAAATCACCGGTCGTTACCAAATCCTGAACATTCAATCGCTGCTGGATGAGTGCCGGCAGGATCCGGACAGCGGATTGATCATTGACCAAATACCACGCGCCGACATGGCGCGCACCTATTCATTCTGCGTCAGCACCGATTTTTACAGAAAACGAATTTGTGGTTTATACCGCCAGTGCGATGACCGGAGCGGGGCGTGGATCGAGCGGATATTATTTCGCGAATTAAAGGGCGCGTCTGCGAAGGAGGTCCGTTTGTTCAAAACGCAGCCCCGGATTACCGCCATCGCCGGCTCGAGCGGCGCGGCGTTTCCAACGGGTCGCGGCCAGTGGCTGGGCAAACAAATCCTGCGCCGCCTGAACCGGCTCGTTGACCGCCAATATTTATGGTATCCAAAATGACAACCCGCACATCTCATTGCCGCCGGCCTGCCTGGCGAAAGATAATGGCTTTGTGAAGCTCACTCATTTCCTGCGCAAAACCATGGCCGCCGCGATGGTCTCTTACCGGCCCGGCGCGGCGAAGCCTGAAGTGGACCGGACTCGATGGAAACAGCAGCGCATTGCCCTGGTGAAAGTGGATGGCATTGGAGATTTCGTTCTCGCGACAACGTTTCTGCAAATCTTCAAGAATCGGGCGGCGGGGTCGGATGTGACACTGTTTTGCCAGAGACCGGTGGGGGAAATTGCGCGACAACAATTTCCAGCCTGGACAGTGATTGAGATTCCGGCGCAGCAAACCCCCTTAAGGAGCATCTATTTCGATGGCCCGACCCGGCGGCGGCTGAAATCCCAACGGCCTTTTGATCTGCTTGTCGATCTGCGGGCCTACCGCAATATGCGCGACAGCGCGGTGGCGAGCTGGATTCCCGCCAAGACCAAGATTGCCCTGCAAAATGCCTACCCGGAATCCCAGGCCTGGGTGAAGTGTCCCGCCGAGGAACGCATCTATGACAGATTGCTTCCATTGCCGGACTATGCGGGCTCCAGCACGGTGCGGGACATTCAGAACCATCGGTTGCTGGCGGAATATTTTTTCCCGAACCTGCCCGATTGCCGGAGCGCCCTGCCGAAGCTTGCCGTGACGCAACTGGAAAAAGAAAGGCTCGTGCAGCGTTTCTCCCCCAAATTGGACGGCCCTTTTCTTCTGGTCTGCCCCGGCGCATCCAGTCCGATAAGGGAATATCCGGTCAAATCACTGGCGACCGCGATTTTTCAACTGCTCGAAGAACAAGAGGTTCCCGTGGTCATCGCCGGTGGCAAATCAGATGCGAGAACGACCCTTCCGCTCACGGAAGCCCTGAAAGGCGCAACCGCTCCTCTCAATCTGAGCGGCCAGTTAAATCTTGCGGAACATGTTGCACTGATTTCCCTGTCCCCGGCGGTTCTTACAATGGAAACGGCGCACGCGCACATCGCCGGGGCGCTTGGCGTTCCGGCGGTCGTCATCACAGGCGGCGGCCATTATGGCATCTTTGCACCATGGGCCGAGTCACAGAACTTTCGCTGGCTCGTCAATCCGCTGCCGTGCTTCGGTTGCGGCTGGCGCTGTATTTATGATCGTCCATTGTGCATCCAGGACATTTTGCCGGCCCGCATAGCTGGGAACCTGATGGAAATATTGAAGGGCGGCAGCCGGACACGCCAGTGAATCTGGTTGCTGACAGTTTGTAAATTGGAATACAGTTGGCATTGTTAGTTGCTAAGCGCCTACAAGTTGTATGACTCGTCCTAAATCTGTCAGGAAATGAATAATGTTCCCGCCTTTTTCCGGTCGTTCATCATCTACGCGGTGTGCGTGGTGCTTGCAATCTGGCTGGGGTTTTTGCTGGCTGGTCCGCTGACTTATTCATCACTCGCCATTTATGGCTTTCTGGCGGCTGTATTGATTTTCCCGCTGTTGCTCCGCTGGCATTTCCCTCTGTTGTTATTGAGTTGGAACATGGCCGCATTTGTCTTTTTTCTGCCCGGCCGTCCCTCCTTGTGTCTGACCATGATCGCGCTAAGTCTGGGAATTTCGGTATTTCATCGAATGTTAAGCAGGGAAAGCCGGTTTATCCAGGTGCCGCAACTGGTACTGCCGCTGCT